>WNGM01000185.1_pt1 | contig 59018 bp, 60 predicted proteins | sample 5400571 | NCBI WGS metagenome assembly WNGM01 (sample SAMN13153378, study PRJNA577476) | soil metagenome | isolation source: 100 cm soil or saprolite under Garry oak tree replicate 2 | place: USA:California | collected 2016-06-15
TTTCCCTCGCCCTGATCGGGACCTTCGGGGTCGGCGCGATCATCCCGGGCACGCCCTCCGGCACGATCCCGACCGGCACGAGCGTGCTGAACCTCCTGCTCTACGCGGTGGGAGCGATCGTCGCCTCCGCGATCCTGAGGAGCATCGTCTTAGGGGGCATGACGGAGTTCGCCGTGCGCCGGTTCCGCGGCGAATCGATGACCGTCCAGGACGCTCTGCGCCGGGGCATCCAGCGGTTCCTGAGCATCTTCGGGGCCGGCATCCTCCTGGCGCTGATCGTCCTCGCCTTGATCATCGTGCCGCTCGTCCTCATCCTCGTCGTCGTCCTCGCCGCCGCGGGCGGCGGGGGGACGTTCTCCGGCGCCGGATCGCGCTGGTCTGCGGTCTCTTCGGTGCTCTCGTCCTCGGCAGCATCCTCGCGATCTACGTCTACGTGGCGATGAGCCTCTACGCGCCTGCGATCATGATCGAGGGCGCCGGGGCGGTGGACGGGTTGAAGCGGAGCTGGGCGCTCACGAAGGGCCATCGGCTCTCCCTGTTCGGCGCGCTCTTCGTGGTGGGCATCATCTCCGCCGTCGTCACGGGCGCCATCACCTTTCCCGCGGGGCTGGCCGGGCTTTGGGTCGTGTCGCTCGTGGCCAGCGCCCTCGCGAGCGCGATCGTGGCCCCTTGGGCCGTCGTCCTCGCGGCCGTCGCGTACGACCTGATCCTCCGCCCGTTCCCGTCCATGGGGACGGCGCCCCCTGGGATGCCGGTGAGCCCCCCCGCCGCGCCCGCGCCGCCGACGCCGCCGACGCCGCCGACGCAGCCGCCCGGCGCGTGACGTCTTAAACCCCGCCGCCCTTTCGACGACGCGTGATGTGCGGCCGCTGCGGCACCCCGTCGGTCGAGTGGATCCGGTACAGCGGCGAGCACCTCTGTCGCGATCACTTCCTCGAGTTCGTCGAGCGGCGCGCGAAACGCGAGCTGCGGTCCCAGGTCGACTTCCGCGGCGGCGAGCGCGTTGCGGTCGGGATGAGCGGCGGGAAGGACTCGAGCGCCACGGCGTTCCTGCTCTCGAAGCTCCTGGGAGACCGTCGCGACATCGAGCTGATCGGGATCACGATCGACGAGGGGATCGCATCGTACCGGCCGGAGGGGATCGAGCACGCGCGACGGCTCTGCGCGAAGCTTGGGATCGAGCATCGCGTCCTCGCGTACGAGGAGACAGTGGGGCGGGGGATGGATGACGTCGTCGGGCTGGACCCACAGGCGATCCCGTGCAGTTACTGCGGCCCCTTCCGCCGCCACGCCCTGAACCGAGCGGCCCGGGACGTCCACGCGGACTACGTGGCCACGGGCCTGAACCTCGACGACACGGCCCAGTCGATCCTGATGAACGTCGCCCGAGGGGACGTCGAGAAGCTCGCGCGCCTCGGGCCGCACGAGACCCGCCAGCCCGGCCTCGTGCCCCGAATCCAGCCGCTCCGGATGATCCCCGAGAAGGAGGTCTACCTGTACGCGATGCTCCGGGGCATCGAGTTCCACGACGCGACCTGCCCGTACGCGGAGCGCGCGCAGAGGGGCCGCTTCCGCGACATCGTGCACCGGCTCGAGGAGGAGAGCCCGGGGACCCGCCACGCGATCGTCCGCGGATACGACGAGCTGCGGCCGCTCCTCCACGAGAAGTACCCGCCGGCTGCGCTGAACGCGTGCGCGCGATGCGGCGAGCCGACCGTCCACGCGGTGTGCAAAGCGTGCGAGCTCCGCGAGCGGCTCGCGCAGATCGCGGGGGCGGACATCGCCGAGCCGATCCCGTAACGAGGGTCAGCGGCCGATCGTCGCGGCGCGCGACCGACCGACGGACACGATCCGCACGGGGATCTTCAGTTGCGACTCGATGAACGCGACGAACTTGCGGGTCGTCTCCGGGAGCGCGCGCCGCCCTCTCTCCGCGATTCCGATCCAGTCTCCCTCGGAGAACTCGGGCCAACCCTTGAAGTCGCGGTAGACCGGCCCGCACTGCGAAAGCAGGCGCATGCTGGCGGGGAACTCCTTGACCGTCTCGCCGTCGGAGCGGTACGCGACGCACGCTCGCACGCGGTCGAGGCCTCCGAGGACGTCGAGCTTCGTGAGGGCGAGGGCCGTAAGCCCGTTCACGCGGACCGACATCCGCAACATGACAAGGTCGATCCACCCCACCCGTCGGGGCCGGCGGGTCGTCGTGCCGTATTCGCCGCCGCCGCGTTCCCGGAGGTGCTCTGCGATCGGGCCCTCGAGTTCCGTCGGGAACGGACCCGCGCCGACGCGGGACGTGAACGCCTTCGCGACCCCGAGGATGTCCGTGAGGAACTGCGGCCCCACGCCCGCACCGACCGAGGCGGCGCCCGCCACGCAGTCGCTCGACGTGCCGAACGGGTAGACGCCGTGGTCGATGCAGAGGTGTGTGCCCTGCGCGCCCTCAAACAAGATGCGCTTCCCGCGCCGCAAGGCCGAGTCGAGCCATGCCGACGTATCGATGACGAACGGCGCGAGCCGTTCCCCGTGTGCGGCATACTCGGCGAAGATCGCTTCTGCGTCGAGCCGTTCGTCGCCGCCGTACGCCTCGATGAGCCGCTGCTTGATCGGCACGATCGCCCGGAGTTTCGCCCGCAGCGTCTCCGGATCAATCAGGTCGCACATCCGGATCCCGAAGCGTCCGACCTTGTCCTCGAAGACGGGCCCGATGCCGCGCAGCGTTGTGCCGGCCCCGAGGTTTCCCTTCAGCTTCTCCTCGAGGGCGTCGAGGATCTTGTGGTACGGCATGACGACGTGCGCCCGGTCGCTGATGCGGAGGTTCTTGACGGGATGGCCGCGCTCGCGCGTCTCATCGATCTCCTTGAGGAGCTGCCCGGGCTCGATGACGACGCCGTTCCCGATCAGGTTCATCGTCCGCTTACGGAGCACGCCCGACGGCAGCAGGTGGAACGCGTACAGGTCCTCGCCCACTTGGACCGTGTGCCCGGCGTTCGCGCCGCCTTGGAACCGCACGACCACGTCCGCCCGGTCCGCGAGGAAATCGATGATCTTGCCTTTGCCCTCGTCCCCGAATTGGGTGCCGACGGCGACCGTTGCGGGCATGGAATCTCCGCAGGAACAACGACGTCGCCTTAATGGTTCCGCGGCGTCCGCGCGAAACGTCGTCCTCCGTTGCGTCGCGCGAAACCATTTTATTCGCACTCACCGTTGTCCGCCCGCAGCCCGTCCAGCCGGGAGGGGGGTTCTGTGCTGTCCGAGTCCACTCCAGAGAGGATACCGACGTACGTCGTCGGCCTGGACGACCGTCTGAGCGGCGGCATCCCGCGGGGGCACATCGCCCTCGTCGCCGGTCCGCCGGGATCCCTCAAGTCGTCCTTCGTGTACCGCATCCTGTTCTACGAGGCGAAGGAGCACGGGGCCTCGGGGCTCTACCTGTCGATGGAGCAGAGCCGCGCCTCGCTGATCTCGCAGATGACCTCGCTCGGCATGGATCCCGGCCACGCGAAAGGCGTGCACATCATCGACGTCCGCGGATTGCGGCGGGAGATCGAGGAGGTCCGCGAGCAGCCGCGCTGGCTCCTCGGCCTGCGGCGCCAGCTGGCCCGCTACAAGGAAGAGATGGGCTGCGACCTGATCTGCCTCGACAGCCTCGACGCGCTCTACGCCCTCGCCCCGTTCGAGAGCCCGCGGAACGAGATCTTCCAGTTCTTCGAGGAGCTGCGGGACCTGAACGCGACGACGTTCCTCGTATCCGAGATGCCCCGGGACAGCGTGAACTTCGCACACTTCGGCGTCGAGGAGTTCCTCGCGGACACGATCATCCATCTTCGCATGCGCGAGGTCGACGTCGGCATGAGCACCTCCGTCCGCCGGTACATCGGCGTCGTGAAGATGCGCGGGGTCGAGCACGACTTGGACTACTACCCGCTCCTCGTCGAGCGCGGGATCCTCGAGATCGTGTCCGAATGACCGCCGCGACGCCGGACGTCTTCACGCTGACCGGCGGCGCGGTCCTCTCCCTCGGGGCCCTCGCCGTGAGCGGGTTCCTCGGCGCGTACGTCTTCGGACTGAACCCGCGCGGCTCCGCGAACCGGGCGGTCGTCGTCGTGATGATCGCCTTCGTCGTCTGGGACCTCGGAGAGGCGGTGCAGCGGGCGTTCGCGTCGATGTCCCCCGACGCCCTGTTCCTGTGGGCCCGCGTCGAGTGGACGGCGATCACCCTCGTGCCGGCGGCGTTGTACCACCTCGCCGTCACGTATCCGGTCCGGCCCCGTCGCATCGGTCGAACGTGGATCCTGGCCGCGATCTACCTGCCGTTCGTCGCGTGGGCCTATCTCGTCCTCGGGACGAACCTCATCATCGCCGGCCCGTCGTCGAACTGGCTCGGCCCGACCGCGCGGGTCGCGCCGACGTACGTGTACTTCGCGCCGCTGTTCTTCGTGTGGATGTTCTCCTCCGTCATGCTGTTCGTCCGCTCGTGGTGGCGCGTGCGGAAGACGCCGAGCCGTCGCATGCTCGGCATCGTCCTCTTCGGCCTCATCCTCGGGACCGTGCCGGCGGCGGTGACGGAGCTCTTCTGGCCGCTCCTGACGGGAAGCGGCACGCGGCTCGGCCTCGGATCCGTGTACACGATGATGTGGTCGATCTTCATCGCCTACGCGGTCGCGCGGTATCAGTATCTCGAGATCGAGACGGTCGTGGAGGCGGAAGCCCCGCGCGCGGCGACGCATCGCCTTGAGCGTGGCCTGAACTACCTCGTCGTCGAGAACGGCCGGACCGCCGCGATGGGCGCGTTCCGGGAGATCGTCTCGACGACGCCGGGGCTGTGCGTCACCGGCCTCGCGCCGAGCCGCGTCGCGTCCCGCTTCGGCCTCGAGCGAACGCCGATCCTCTGGATCACGACGGCCTCGAACGGGGAGCGGACCGTGCGCCCGAACGGCTTGGACTTTGAGCTCATCCACACGCTCCTGAAGTTCCTCCGCGAGAACCCGGAGACGGCGGTCGTCCTCGACGACCTCGACTACCTCGCGACCTTGGCCGGCTTCGATGCGGTCGCGCGGTTCCTGAAGCGCGTCGCGAACCAGGCGAGCGCGTCTCGCGGGACCGTGATCGTCGCGGCGGGGGTGGGGACGTTCACCGCGGAGCAGTTCGCGATCCTGCGGGGATCCGTCGACCGCGTGCTCGAGATCGTCGAGACCCCCGGGCCGTCGTCCAGCGGCCCCACGGACCACGTCCTCCTGACGATCCCGGCCGAGGACGTCCCCGTCGCGTTGCCGCTGGTCGGGGCGCGGCACGGTCTGCTCTTCACGACGGAGCACCCGACGAAGGCCCGCATGCGCTACGGCGAGCGATTCGACATCGTCTGGGTCACGGAGCACGCGGAACCCGGCGTCGTGTGCGTGCGCCCGAAGTCGCTCGACACGGAGGCCCGCCGCACGCTGACGAATTTCGCCTCCGCGCACCCGGGCAGCGACCTCGTCGTGGTCGGGCTCGAGCAGCTCGCCCTCTACGTCGACCTGAAGACGTGGCTCCCGTTCGTCAAGGACTGCCTCGACATCGCGAGCCTCCACGGATGCCGGTTCTTCCTCACCGCGGCGCCGGATGCGATCGGCGTGCGGGACCTCGCGATCCTCGCGCGTCGCTTCGACGCACCGCTCTCGGCGTCCCTGCTCAGGGGCTCTCCTCCTTCAAGGCCGACCACAGCCGCTCCTGAAAGTCGAATTCCGTCTCGAGGACCCGCCTCATGAACAGGACGATCTGCCCGTGCGGGTCCAGGCCGTTCCGGCGACAATAATCCCGGAACTGATCGAGGACCGTCCGATCGACGCGGATGTTGAACTGGATCTTGTCCGCACTTTTCGCGGGCATCGAACCGCGAACGTTCGCGCGGTATTTGATAGTTCCTACAGATATTAACACATCCTATCATTCGGTATCAATCGTAGCATCTAAATAGGTGATAATCACTTCTGGGAATAGTGGGAGAGGGTTGGCCCCGTGACCGGTTCTAGCTCGCCGAAGGCGCGCCCCGCGCCCCCCGAAGAACCAGGACTGGAACCCCCTGATTCGATCGAACCCGACACCGTGGAACACCGCCTCCAGGAGGAGCTGTTTCAGAGCCTCGTGGAGTCGGCGGACTACGCAGACGGACATACGCCACTCCCGGCCCGGAGTGGAGGGGCGTTGCAACTGGCCACGCCCGAGGCGATCCGGGACGCGTTCACGGAATCGTGGGACAACCTCTCCCATTCCCTCGGGCTCGGCGTGGAGCCGGAGAAGGCGTTGCTGGGCATCCAGGATCTCGTGATGTACGACATCCCGGACGGCACGCGGTCGACGCTCTCCGTGCCGATCGCGTACGACGTCGAGGCCGATGCGGGACTGTACTGCCTCGCTCTCGTGCACACCCTGGCGAGCCTCGGCGCGCGGACGAACGTCGTCCTGACGCACACCGTGTACAATCGCGAGCGCGGTCCGGAGGATACGAAGCGGTTCCTTGAGATCTTGGCGAAGGGAATCGACCCGTTTCGGGAATACGCGCGCCGCCACGGACTCGCGATCCACCTCGAGGGAATCCACCCCGGATACGAGCTCGAAGACACGTTCCGCCGGGCATTCCTAATCACAAAGCAGCCGAGGTTCAACGCTCACTTCCTCATGGATTACGAGGAGGAGTGGTTCCTCACCGCGGAAGGGCGGAAGTTGCTCGAGGTCCTCCCGCCGATCGACGTCGTCGTGCGGCATACGAAGCTCGGGGTTGCCGGTGGGTGGATCCCCATCCGAATGCGCAAGTCGGCGTATGTGTACTCGCAGAACGGGACCGTGCACAGCAATTGGAATTTCAATGAGTACGCCGCGATGGTCGCGGTCGCCTATCTGGCGAAGCTCTTGCAGCAGGGAGAGGCCCTCTCGAAGAAGTACGCCTCGATCGATGAGATCAAGGCCCGCTATCGCGAACGGGAGCTCAAGCTGCGGCAGAAGATCATCCGGCTGACGCCGAAGCCCCGCAAACTGTTCGTCCTCGGATCGCCGATCGGCTTGATCCAAGTGTACGCCTAGACGAGCGGCGACTCGATGAAGAACTCGGTGAGCATTTCTTCCGTCCCTTTCGCGTCGCTCGGCACGCCTTGCCACTTCACGAGTACCTCTCGGTTCTCTGCCTCGAAATCGAGCAGCAAGTCACGCATCTGGCGTCGCAGTTGATCCGACTCCTCGCCCTCGAGGACGACGGTGATGTATGCGTATCGTCCACGCTCCATGACCAGTGTGTAGCTCCCGTGGGTGATCGCACTGAGGCTTTTCCCACGGAGGATCGGGAACGAAGTGCGCATGAAATTTTGGATTACGTCGAGCGTCGCGCCAAACAGATCCTCGTCGACCACCTTTTCCCCGGGCCGCACTTTCGATCCGATCAGAGTGCCATCCCCATACGTGAGGAATACCGCCTTGATGGAGTAGCGGCGAGCCTGAAAGAGACGAATCGCTTCCGAGATCCGTTGTCGGCCGACGGGATAGATCGTGTAGTAGGCGCTGCCCGCGACCAGTCCGAGAAGCGTGGAGAACGGCGGCGGGGTGTGAGCGAGTTCAGCGAGCGGAGGCGGCAGTCCGGAAGTCTGCGCGATGCCAATCAATCCGTTCGTCACTACGCCGAAAAACAGGCTAAGCGAGAAGGTGACCAGCAGGCCGGCGGCACGGCGCCCGAGCGTCGGGCTGCTCTCGCGCACGATTCGGTACAAGCGGTACAGGTTCCAGTTGCTCAAGCCTGCGTAAATGACCAGATAGACAAGAAAAATGCCAAACAACAGAGGTCGGAACACGGCATGATACAGTGGCACGGACGCGTTCGGTGGATCCACGCGCTCGATGCTGAGCGCGCCGACAATCAGAACGACGCCTGCGACCCCGGCCAGACCCCAGAGGGAGCGCCTCATCCGATCTAAGTACACCGCCGTGAACAGCAAGAGGAAGACTGCCGCGAGAGTCAGGCTCCCGAGGCTGGCTTGGGCGGCAACGACCGCGAGGTCCGGCCTCGCCGGGTCCGCGTTGAAGAACAACCAATCGCTGACGGCGTAGAGTCCGGCGAAGAAGCACGCGGCCAAGAAAAACGTCTCCGTCCACGTGTGCCAGCGGTCGCGGTAAACTTGGAGGATTGCAAGGAGGAGCCACGCCGAGGCGGATACCAATGGCGCGGTGCGAAGAATGTCAGTTATGTCGACCGTGGGAGTCACCGGACGAGGCGTATTCTGGGAACGGAATAATATTCTGGCTACATAAGGACCCGGCTTTCGGGACGGCCATCCGGCATGCGGGGGGTCGCCGGGCCGTCGGATGAAACTATCTTCCCGGAACGAGATTCGGGAGGCGTGCCCGGGACTGTCCGAATCGCTGGCGCTGGCCTGGCCGGCCTCACCGCCGCGACGCTGCTGGCCCGCAGCGGTCGAGCCGTTGAGGTGTACGAAAACAAGTCAAAGCTCCTTCCGAGTTCAGGGCCTCACACGGAGGGGATTCGGAATTATGGGAGGATTGACGCGCTCCAGGAGCTTCGCGCGGTAGGCTTTGATATCGAGCCTTTCGGCGTCGTGCGCCGGACCATTCGGTTCTCGGCGAACTTTCGCAACGTTCTGCACGGCCCGGCCTACTACCTATTCATGCGGGGTCGCGAGGGGCACACGGTCGACCAGATCCTGTACCAGCGAGCGAAGGAGGACGGTGTCGAGTTCCATTTTGGTCAGAGGCTCGAGCCTTCGGAAGCGGACATCGTGGCGACGGGTCCCCCGAAAGATCGCTTTAACATCCTCGGCGCTGGCTACACGTTCACTGAGGAAGGCAGTCACATCGAGGTAGATGTGGTCCGCGCTCTCTTGGACAACGAGGTGGCACCCGGCGGATATCTTGTCATAACCCCGGGGATCAAGACCCATTCTATATACAGTGTTTCCTGGAGCGAGCTTCGCTTCGATAGACTGTTGGGGATGACAGAGGCGGCATTCAAGATTCCGTGGATTCGAGCGGTCCTAGGGACGAGCCGCCGGGTGTCGAAGATTAACGGGCGAGCTTTCTTCACGCGCGATCCGATCGACACAGCTGTGCGAGGTGGTTCGTTGTACGTCGGGGAAGCCGGTGGATTCCAGGACGCGATCGCCGGATTCGGATTTCGTTATGCGGTCCTGACGGCGGCCTTGGCCGCTCGCGCGAACGTGGAAGGCCATGACTATCGAGAACTACTCAAGGAGAAGTTTGGAGACGAGTTTCGGAAGGCCTACGACTTTCGGGAATGGCTCAACCGAGCGACGAACGACGACTTCGATAAGCTGATCGCAGCCATGGGGTCCGAGGTTACCCTCGAGGATTACCTCTTGCAGCGAGGGTCGCGGGCCATATAGGTGAAGGGCCATGGAGGAACCGCGCCAGGGAGATTTCGTAGAGTCGCGAAAACCGTTCGCGTTCTTCGACCTCGGCGAGACAATCGTGGATCTCACGGACACAATCCAGGTGCTCGCCCGTTCGGTCACGCGAAAGCACCATATTGCACCCGAAGGAGCCGTGTCCCTTGCGACGGAATGGTTCATCAAGGTGGCCGATTCGATCCCACGCGCTGAATCGCAGCAGTTCGAGACGATGCGTGAACTGGGGTCTCGGGTCTTGGCGGATCTCCTCGGGGCGAGAGGTGTCTCCGTTGACGGGTCGGCGGCCAGTCGTCTGTTACGGGGCGCATGGGACGAATGGCAAATGCAAGCGAGGCTGTGTGAGGGAGTCACGAAGGAATGGCTCGATGAAATCCGCGGCCTCTCAGCCAGCGTCGGAGCGATTACCGACGGGGACGAGGACGACGTCAGTCGACTCCTGGAGAAGACCCACCTCAGAGCCTTTTTCGATTCGGTCACGACGTCGGAAGAGGTCCACGCGTACAAACCGAGCCCGCGTGTGTTTCTCGTGGCTCTGAACAGCCTCGGAGCGGACGCCTATCGGAGCATCTTCGTGTCGGATTCTCCGCTTGACCTTCGCGGTGCCGCCGCGGTCGGAATGGCCTGCGCATACCTCCCGCGAGGCTCGGCGCTTCGGCAGGTTGCGTTTCCCAACACCGTGATCAAGCTTCGTCGGCCCAGGGATCTCAACGACGTCCTCATTCAGTATGCAAAGTCGGGGCGATTTGAGGTCCCCTAGGCAGGGGACGCGGACCTCTTCGCCTGTTTGAGCTGCCGTCGATACATACCGAGAAGTTCCTTCGCCGTCGTCGCGTCCTCGGGTGCCTTGTCGTCTCGCCACCGGCCCGTAAATCGAGGGAATCGGACCGCGAGGCCCGCACCCGGGCGGACCGCGTCCCACGCGCAGGTGTGAACGGGGCTCACTGTGATCTCCGCGCCCCGCACCTCGAGGACCATCTCGGGCTCGAACCACACATCAGGCTGGAGTTTCGAATCGACCCGCGCAGGTTTGCGATCCCTCTTCGCGCCTTTCAGTCTCTCGGGCAGCGCCAGCAAGGTCTCATCGGCGAAGCCCGTGCCGAGCTTGCACGTCGTTCGGAAGACATCCGCCTGATCGTCGTACGCCGCCATGAGGAGTGCCCCGTAAGACCCTGCGCGTTTCCCGCGGCCGGCGAACGCGCCCACGACGGCAAGGTCAATCGTATCGCTCATCGCCGCGCTGTATTCTTTCTTGAACTTAATCCACTGGAAGCCGCGCGCCCCGGCCTCGTAGGTCGAGTTGAGTGCCTTGGCCATGAGGCCCTCGCATCCTGCCTGCAGCGCCTCGTCGAAGAATGCCTCGGCCTCCTTCGCGTCGGTCGTGATGTGTACCGTCGAGAGGCGGATGCCCTCGTTCGGTCGGGTGATCGACCTGAGGACTTTCCGTCGCTCCTCGTACGTCCGCGGCGTGAGGTCGTCGGAATACATGAGGAGGCAGTCGAAGGCGAAGAGCGTGACGGGGAACTCCTTCGCCATCCGCTCCACGTCCGTCTTCCGACCGCGGCGGCGGCTCACCTCCTGGAACGGGAGGAACTCGCCCGTGTTTGGATCGACAGGGACCGCCTCGCCCTCGATGATCGCCTCGCGGTCCATGATCGCGTTCCGCAGCGCCTGCACGATCTCTGGGAACTGCCCCGTGATGTTCTCCAGGTGGCGGGAGAAAAGCTCGATCCGCTTCGGCGAGACGTGCGCCTGGACGCGCAGGCCGTCGTACTTGTACTCGAGTGCGCACCGCCCGAGCCGCTTCAGGATCTCGTCGAGCGTCTCGAGGCGCTCCGCGAGCATCGCGCGAATCGGCCGGAACAACTTCAGGTGGATCGTCTCGAGGCCCTCGAGGCCGGCGGATGCGAGGACGCGCGCGACCTCACCGAGGTCCGACGAGACGTTGTACGCCCGCTCGACGCGGTCCCGATCCTGTTTCGTCGCAAATGTCGCCGCAAGCGCGTCGATGATGGTCATGTCTGCGACCCCGAGGCGCATCTGGCCGACGACCATTCGAACGATGTACTTCGCCTCCCTCGGTGTTGCGTTGCCAAGGAGGTCGGACAGGAGCCGGATTTTGCGGTCCTGGCTCCCTTCCCCCGTTTCCCGCGCGATTGCATCGAGGTTCTCGTACACCTTCGCAATCGTGAGAGGGGTTGTCTCGAGGGGCTTCTGGCGTCGGGCGCCGATCGCCTCCTCCGCGACCAGCCCAAGGTCCCCTTTCTCCTTCCACATGCGGGCGACCCGGGTGTCTTCGAGTCCCGTCGCGTGGGCGAGGACCCGGATCACCATCTTCTCCGCGAGGCCCAGCTCGATCCCCTCGTAGTCAGGATGGATCCGGCCTTGCGTGAGGTAGACGACCTTGTCGAGCTCCTCCTTCGGCGTCCCCCGGAGGAGCCCGACGAGGAGGTCCGTCATCTCGAGCCGTTTCGTCGTCGCCTCGATTTTGTCGTACACCTCGACGACACGGGAGAACTGCATTCCTCCGTCGGAAGCCTCGAAAAGGTCTTAAGGGTTCGGGGCGCGGCCTCGAGCCGCGGGGGGCACATTGTTATCCCGATCATCCGATAACCGAGACGTGACCCCGCAGGCCTTCATCACCGGAGGCACAGGGTTCATCGGCCGTCGCCTGGTGAGGATGCTCCTCGACAGCGGCTGGCACGTGCGGGCCCTGCTCCTCGAATCGGAACGTTCGCGACTTCCCCGCGATCCTAACCTCAAGGCGGACGTCGGCGATGTCACGAAACCGGAGACGCTCCGCGGTCGGATGGCCGATGCCGACGCGGTGTTTCACCTCGCGGCCCTAGTGGACTCGTGGGTGCGCGACCCGACCGACTACTTCCACGTGAACATCGAAGGGACCGCTCACATGATCGACGAGGCGTTGCGCGCGGAGGTCCCTCGCTTTCTCTTCACGAGCAGCCTGTCCGGGATCGGGGTGACGCCGGACGCCGTTATGAGAGAGGATAGCCCGCCCGGGAAGGTCTTTGGGCCGTACGAGGAATCGAAGGCGAAGGCGGAACGTCTCGTCGCACAGGCCACGCGGGATCGCGGACTCCCCGGCATCACGCTGATCCCGAGCATTGTTCTCGGGCCCGGCGACAGCAGGAACACGGGAAAGTTTCTCCTCTCGTATGTGAGGGGGGAGTTCCCTGGGACGTTCGCAGAGACATCGATCTTGCCTGTCGTCGGCGTCGACGACGTCGCCGACGCACACATTCACGCGTACCACCGCGGTCGCGTCGGCGAGCGGTATATCATCTCCGCGGAGAACCTCGCGTGGGGCGAACTGATGCGCATTGCCAGCGGCGTATCGGGCACGCCGATGCCGTCGCGCCACCTCGGTGCCCGTGCGATTTGGCTCGCTTCGAGGACGGGCGAGTTGTTGGCACGCGTCACGCGGTCCCCGCCTCGCCTCCCCGGTTGGCTCGCGGACTTCCTGCTCACCGGCGCTACGATGGACAACGGGAAGTCGATCCGCGAGCTCGGCATGACGTATCGGCCGATCGCGGAATCAATCCGAGACGCCATCGATTGGTTCTCCGCAGAAGGCCTGCTCGAGGGACCCCTACCCTCGGCGCCCATTCAAATCCCCTTGCCTGTGCAGAATCCGCCCGTGGGAGCCGACCCCGCGATTCGATCCAGGGCCTTCGATTCCCCCGTTCCCAGCGCGTCCCGTGACCGGCGCCCGAAGCCGCCCGAAGGTCCGGCCTAACGGACCCGTTTGACGACTGCATCGACGATTGCGACGCTCTGCCCGATGTACGCCACCGGGTCGAGCGCTGCATCGATCTCCTTCTTCGCGAGGAGCTGCGCGACCTTCGGCTCCGCCGAGATTGCGTCTCGCAAGTGGATCCCTTTCGTCCGCGCCTTCTGAGCGGCATTGCGAACGAGTCGGTGTGCCTCCTGCCGGCCGAGGCCTTTCCCGACGAGGGCGATCAGGACCGCCTCCGCCATCGCCTGGCCGTTCGTCGCCTCGAGGTTCGCCTTCATGCGGTCCGGGTAGACGCGCAACGTCCGGAAAATCTCCGTCGTCCGCGCGAGCATCTCGTCGATCAGGACGCAGGCGTGGGGCAGGATGATCCGTTCCGCCGCGCTGTTCGTCAGGTCCCGCTCGTGCCACAACGGGATGTTCTCCAGCGCCGGCGTCACGAGCGAGCGGACGATCCGGGCGAGGCTGCAGACGTTCTCCGAGGCGACCGGGTTCTCCTTCTGCGCCATCGTCGAGCTGCCGACCTGCTTCGCCTCGAACGCCTCTGCGACCTCCGCGATCTCCGTCCGCTGGAGGTTCCGCACCTCCGTGCAGAACTTCTCGAGGGACGCGGCGAGGTTCGCGAGCACGCCGATGAACTCCGCGTGGCGGTCGCGGCCGACGACCTGGGTCGCGGCTTCCTCGACCCCGACGCCGAGGTCCCCCAGGACCGCGGTCTGGATGTCGGCGGCTCGCGGTCCGAACGCGGCGCCCGTTCCTACGGCACCGGACATCTTGCCGACGACGATGCGCGGGGTCGCCTCCCGAAGACGTTCGCGTTGCCTCGCGACCTCCGAAGCGAACACGGCCATCTTCAGCCCGAACGTGATTGGCACGGCGGCTTGGCCGTGCGTGCGTCCGAGCATGACCGTGCGCTTGTGCTTCGAGGCGAGGGAGGCGAACGCGTCGATGAGGCCGTCCAGGTCTTCGTCGATGAGACGGATTGCGTCGCGAAGCTGGAGCGCCGTGGCGGTATCGAGGATGTCGCTGCTCGTCGCGCCCAGGTGGACGTACTTCCCGGCGTCGTCGCCGCACGCCTCCGTGAGGGCGAGGACGACCGCCATGAGGTCGTGCCGTGTGTCCTTCTCGAGTTCCTCGACGCGCTTCACGGTGACGCTCTTCGTCGTCGCTTTCTTCGTGATTTCCAGGGCGGCTTCTTTCGGGATGAGCCCGACCTTGGCCTCCGCCCGCGCGAGGGCCGCCTCGACGCCGAGGAGCCGCTGCAGCCGCGCGTCCTCCTCGAAGAGGCCCCGCATCTTCGGCCGGCCGTAGCGGAAGTCGATCGGGCACAGGAGGGACATCGCGACCGGCGTCGGCAAGGCCCCCGGCCATAATGGAGCTTTTGGCGGCTCCGATACCGCCATCCAGCTTGCATCGGGTCAAGCGACACACATTCCCCATATCCGCAGCTCCCTCCGCATCAGGGAAATCCTCTCAGGGCTGAAGGCTGAGGAGATCCAATAACTCGCGTGTTCGGTAGACCGGGATGTCATCGCGCTCCGCGAGTTCTAGGATGTCGCGGTCTCCGGTGACAACACCATCCGCCTGCACCGCCGCCGCACAGGCGAGGACGGGCGCGTCCTCCGGATCCCGCAGGCGTCTCGACCACATGGGGATCTTTTCCGCGTACGTACCTCGGGCGACGAGACCGCCGGCCGTGAGAATCGATTCGAGCCGCCTCAAGGCTTCCGACAGGTCGGGGTGGTCCTGGAATATCCGCTCGATGACCTCATACACCTGGTCTACGACATCCTCTGCGTAGAGAAGCGTGACATCACCGCGAAGAGAGGCGACGAGCTCACGGCGCTCGTTTCCAGCGAAGAACAGGCCGGACAGGACCGTGTTCGCGTCAACGACGACGCGCATAGCGCTCCTTCCAGAGGCGCGCCTTCGCCTCCTTCACAAGGTCGCCGAGTCGCTTGCGGGTCAGGCGGAGACTCCGGCCTCGTTTCTCGAACACGTCGAACATGCGCTCCAAGTCCTCCTCCCGGAGGACCCGGACCTCATCGCCCCCCTCGAGGAACACGATGCGACTGCCTTTTCGCAGGCCGAGCCTCTTGCGGATCGAGACGGGAAGTGTCACCTGTCCCTTCGACGTGACCGTGGCCACTTTGGCCATGGACGTTGTAAGGGATTCCTTACACTTATCCTTTTTCCCCGGGTGGCCGAATGTCCTTCTGCCCGCCCATGAACGGCCGGAGGACCTTCGGCACGACGACGGATCCGTCCGCCTGCTGGTAGTTTTCCAGGACCGCGACGATCCCGCGGGACGTCGCGATCGCACTCGAGTTGAGCGTGTGGGGAATGAATTTGTCGCCACCGACCTTCCCCGCGCGGATGTTCAGGCGCCTTGCCTGGTAGTCCGTGCAGTTGCTGCAACTGATGACCTCGCCGTACTTCTTCTGCCGCGGAAACCACGCCTCGATGTCGTACTTCTTCGCGGCGACCGTGCCGATGTCCCCCGTGCAGACGTTGACGACGCGGTATGGAATCTCCAGGGCGCGATAGATCGCCTCGCCGTTCGCTCGGAGCTTCTCGTGCCACGTCCAACTGTCCTCCGGCCGGCAGAAGACGAACTGCTCGATCTTGTTGAACTGGTGCATCCGGAAGAGGCCCTTCGTGTCGACGCCGTGCCCGCCGATCTCCCGGCGGAACTGCGTCGCGATGCCCGTCAGCCGGATCGGGAGGCGGGCGTCGTCGATGACCTCGTCCATGAACATCGCGCCCATCGGATGTTCCGACGTCGCGATCAGGTAGAGGTCCTCGCCCTCGATCTTGTACATCACGTTCTCGAAGTCGGCGAGGTCGACGACACCCTCGTACGCGGCCCGCCGCATCATGAACGGCGGAAACACGGCGGTGAAGCCCTGCTTGATCATGTAGTCGAGCGCGAACTGCAGGAGCGCTTGGTCCAGCCGCACGAGGTCGCCGAGGAGGTACAGGAAGCCCGCGCCGGCGATCTTCCGCGCGCGTTCGAAATCCGCGCCGCCGAGTGCTTCGAGGAGTTCGCCGTGCGGCTTGAGCTCGAAGTCGAATTTTCGAGGCGTTCCCCACTTCGCGATCTCGACATTCTCCGTGTCGTCCTTTCCGACCGGCACGCTCTCGTGGAGCAGGTTCGGCAACCGCAGGAGTCCGTCTCGGATGTTGGCCGCGAGCGCATCGATCTTCGTGTCGAGCGCGTCGATTCGCTTCGGGAGATCGGCCGCCTCCTTGCGGAGCTTGTCCGTCGCCTTGCCGGCCTTCTTGGCCTCCGCGACTTGCCGCGTGATCTCGTTCCGCCGCCGCTTCAGCGCGTCCGCGTTCGCGAGCGCCTCCCGCCATTTCTTGTCCCACCGGATGACGTCGTCGAGGAGCTTCGCTTTCTCCGGAGCGTTGCGCTTCGCGAGGTCGCGGCGGATGACGTCCGGGCTCTCCCGGATGAGCCGGATGTCCAGCACGGCGGACTCGATGGGGAGGACCCTATTTGTAGGTTATTTCACGAGGCAACGAACGGACGAACGGGATTCTCAGGTCCGTGCCTCCGGGAGGAGAATCGAGGGAAGGCAGGGGCCGCACGAGTTCCCCCGAATAGGTCCGGTGCCGGCGTTGAATGCGGGCCGCTACCGCAGGATGTCCAAGAGCTCGCGGATTTCCTCCGCGTGCAGGCGCATGATCCAGCTGAGGGATGCGGGCTCCGTCTTCGGGCCGGCGACGGCCGCGAGCGTGCATCCATCCCCGAGGCTCAGGATCACGACGTTCCACGAGCCGGCGTGGATCGTGATGTCCTCCGGGTCCGGGAGGGAGAGGCTGTGGGTGATCTTGCCCGCGGACGTCATGGCGAGCGTCGCCATCGCCGTCGCGGCCATCGAGGGGCGTCCGCGGATCGACGAGGCGATCGGGAGTCCGTTGCGGTCCCCGATCACGATCGCGTGCACCCCGTAGACCTGGGCCGAGATCTCCTCGAGGATCTCCGCGAGCCGGGCGTCCGGCGTCATGAACGACGCGATCTCGGCGACTTCGCGCTGTGCCATCGAAAGACCTTCGGCGGGCTCCGGTTCGGGCGACTTCGTTTCATTCGCGATCGGCCCGGGTTCGCGCATCACGCGATGGTTGTCCGCGGGCAGGGAGATAAGGGCCTCAGACAAATGGGCTTGCGACAGGTCGAATTGACAAGCGACGGCGCGCCGAAAGGACTAACTCTCGTGGGTGCCTTGGGGCCACTGGGCTCGAGGGACTGGATGAGCGCGAAACGCAACGCCGTCGTAGCGGTGGCCTTCACGGCCATCCTCGTCGCAATCGCGGATCTGGCCTGGGCCACGTCCGTCACGACGTCGGAGCCGTGGTTCTCCTCCGCGGCCTCGTCCCAGACCTACGTCGCCACGCTCGTCGGCTCGACGCTGCTCGTCATCGGGTTGGCAATCGCGGCCTCACTGCACATCGCCTCGATCGGGGACGCCGTCGCCGAGCTGGACCGGCGGATCGCCGTGATCCGCGGCAGCGCCCGCGCCGACCGGCGATCCTCGGCTCCGCGGGTCCTGACGGACCGGGAGATCGAGGACGAACTCGACGAAGTCCTCGGGCTAATGCAGCGGGACGTCCCCCTCATCGAGATCCAGCCGACGCCCAAGGTCGCGGTCCCCGCGGCGACGATGCAGGAGACGCGCAGCCTGTTGCGGGAACTCGTGACCGAACGGATGTCCACCCGGAAAGGCGTCTCGGCGGTCCGATGGGCCGTCTCTGGGCCGATCATCTCCTCCATCGTGTTCGGCGCAATCGCCTCCGCGATGCTCCCCGCGGTCGAGCGGTTCGGGCTCCGCAACTATCAGCTCAACACGGCGCTGGTCCTCTTTCTCTCGTACGGATGGCCGTTCCTCGTCGGATGGGCTGTTGCGGCGATTGCCCTGTCGCGGCCGATCCGCCCTTCCTAGGACCGCGCATCGGAGCCTGCCGCACGTATTCTCGGCTTCGAGAACGACCGAGCGCTCCGATCGGGTTCCCGATGGAACGTCGCGGGCGCTCACGAACCAGAGATGCTATTAGCCTGAACCTCTTACTATCTTCCGTCCGGGGGGTTCTTGTGAGGAGGAGGCTCGTCATCGCAGTCATCGTGCTCGCCCTCCTGCTCGCTGCGGGCGCTGCAATCTACTGGGTCGCGACGGCCCAGTTCGGCCCCAAGTTCGTCTTCTCGGTGGCCGGGGACTTCGGCTCATGGAACGGTTTCACGGAAGGGTTGAGACAGCTCAACAAGACCGGATCGGACTTCGCCTTCGCGCTCGGAGATCTGAGCTATGGCGGGAAAACTGAGCAAGCCTGGTGCGCGAAGTTCCGCGAGACCTTTGTGAATGTCGGGGTGCTCGCGGGGAATCACGATACGGGGGCGCCCCCCTATTTGCCGGACGGCACCTGGGAGGGGAATATCAACAATTACACCGAGTCTTGCCCGTTCCCGCTCAACGCGCCGCTGACGGGGGACTACGGGAAGCAGTACTACTTCGACTACCCCTCGATGAACCCGATCGCGCGGTTCGTCCTGATCTCCCCGGACCTCGTCTTCGCGGTCGACAACGGCGAACACTACAACTACTCGGTCGGCAGCCCCCGATACACCTGGACCGCGAAGGCGATCGACGGAGCTCGGTCGGCCGGCGTCCCATGGGTGATCGTCGGGATGCACAAGAATTGCATCGCCGCCGGCGAGCACGAGTGCGAGATCGGGCCGGACTTGTTGAACCTGCTCATCGAGAAGAAGGTGGACCTCATCCTCCAGGCGCACACGCACAACTACGAGCGCAGCAAGCAGCTCGTCCTGAATTCCGGCTCGTGTCCCGCGATCAACGAACACGTGTACATTCCAGCCTGCGTCGCGCACGATGGCGCGGACGGGCAATACCGAAAAGGGGACGGGGCGGTCCTCGTCATCTCCGGGACCGGGGGTCGAGACCTCGACTCGTTCAATTCGAGCAACCCGCTCGCCCAATATTTCGCGGCCCGAATGGACAACGCGACGGTCGGCAACGGGAAAGGGGTCGTGACGTTCACCGTGGAGCCCAGTCGGATCACGATGCGAACCAGCTTCAACGGCACCTATGCCGATGGGTTCGCGATCGCGCAGTCAGTCGATGTGTTGGCGAATCTGGAGAATCCGCTCGCATTGGCGCTCGTTGGTTCCGCGGTCGTCGTCGTTGCGTCGGCGGTCCTCTGGAACCGGAGTCGGCGCAAGAGACGGGGTTGGCAGCCCGAGGAGTGAATCGGTTTCGGTGGATCGCCTCGAGCCGGAACCATGCGAGGGAAGTCTCGGGTTCGACGAGCCGAATCACGGCATTCGGATTGCGTTCAAGGAGGCAGACACGACATGGTCGGCAATGAGACGGGTGCGCCGGATGGCTCCGTTCCCAAGGAGTCGGTTTACGCGATCGTCGGCCCGGACGGTGCGGGCAAGACGACAATCGCACGGGACGTCGCCGCCCACCTGTCCCGTCGCCGCAAGAAGGTCCGAATCTCCTGGATGCGCTCACCGCGAATTGTCACCCTCGCGGTCTTGGGGATCTTTCGTCTCGCCCGCCTGAGTCGGGCGGTTCGGATGGATGACCATGACGATGTCCACACCGATCTCAGTCGCCATCCATTCATGCTCGAGTTGTACTCCTGGTCAGTCACGTTCGACTACTTCCTCGGATACTTCGGCAAGGTCACATTGCCGCGGCGGCTCCTTCGCAGGACGGTCATTTGCGATCGGTTTACCTGGGACACCCTCGTCGACTTGGGACTGGCGTCCGGGGTCGACGAGGCGTTCCTCGGCTCGCCGGCCGGAAGGATTCTGTTAGGTCTCGCTCGGAGGCACCGAAGCGTGCTCGTCACCGCGCCTGCGCAGGAGCTCCTCCAGCGGCGCCCGATCCTCGGCTTGGATCCTCGACTGGACCGACGCCTTCGCCTCTATCAGGTTTTCGCGGCCCAGTTCAACCTCGACGTGGTCGATAGCGCGAGCCTCTCCGAGGAGGCGAGCGTTTCGAAGGTGCTTGAGTCGCTCGGCATCGGTCCGGCATGACCGCAGCGGGCGCGAACACCCGAGTTCGCACCGCCGTCAAAACGTGTGCCAGAAAGGACATGACTCACCGCTTCGCTTGGACGCTCGAGGCTTTCTGAGGTCTCGACGTACCTGAGAAGGTCCAAGTGGCGATTCGGCCGGCAGAGGGGGGGGACGGGACGAACATTACGGTAGCGGCTCCAGAGTTCGGTCGAATCTGGGGCGGCATCGGGACGTATCTTGGGCAGCTGCTGCGTGGCATCGGCAACCGCCACGACGTGACGGTCCTGAGCGGCAATCGGCCAGCCACGTCGGATCCGTTCGTGCGGACGGTGCCCCTGACCGACGGAGGGAACGTCATGGGGAATTACCTGCAGTTCCAGCTGGCCCTTCGACGCCGCCTGCCCCGCTTGATCCGCGAGCATCGACCCGACCTGCTCATCGTCCACCACGCCCAGATGCCCGACTTGCTCGCCCGAACGAATGGTTGCCCCGTGGTCGTCACGACCCATACCACGGTGCGAGGGCAAGCCCAGGCAAGCTGGGATGCGCTGCGCCAAGGCAGCCACCTCGACGAATCGGAGCGGATCACGCTGGCGGCTTTGCCTGCGTTGCTCCCCGCGGAGATGTACTATTGGCGGCGGGTCCGGCATGCCCTGTTCGTCTCGGGGGCCGTTCAGCGGGAGGTCCGCGGCGCATACACCCCGCGGCTCGCGACGTCAGCCGTCATCCCGAACGGCTTGTCGCTCCAGGACGAACGCCCTCCATCGACGGAGCGTCCGGACCCGGGGTTCATCTTGTACACCGGGCGGTTGCTGGGGTGGAAAGGGCTCGGCGTCCTCCTTCAGTCTCTCATGTACCTGCGGCGAAAGGAACGGCTCGTCGTGACGGGGAGCGGGGAAATCCTCGCGTGGCAGCGGTATGCCCGAGCGCTCGGCTTGCCCAGAGACCGGGTCGAGTTCCTCGGGGCGGTGCCGCGCCAAGAGTTGCTCGCTCGGTTGGCCTCGGCCGACCTCGTTGTCCTGCCGAGTTTCATGGAGAGCTGTCCGTATTCCCTCATCGAGGCGATGGCGCTCGGGAAGCCGATCGTCGCCACCGCCGTGCCGGGCATTCAGGACATGGTGGTCGATGGGACCTCGGCGCTGCTGGTCCCCCACGGGAATCCTCGGGCGCTCGCAGTCGCCATGGAGCGCGTACTCGAGGACCACTCGTTGCGCCAGCAGCTCGGGCATGCGGCGAGCGCCGTCGCGGCGGAACGCTTCTCCCTGGAGCGAATGTGCACCAGCACGATGGAATACTTTGAACGCGTCCTCGCCGCCTCATGAGGCGGTGCGGGAAGATGGACGAACGGCCTCCCGCGAGCCGCCCGTGGCAGGGGGGCCGTGACGACCGGATCGTTGGGGGAATTGAGGTCCGCGTCCTCTTCATAGGAGCGCACGTCGGAAAAGGTGGCGGCCTCGCGCTCCAGACCTTCCAACTCTTCGAATTGCTCCGGAGCCGGATCGATGTCCAACTCCTCTGCCTCGACGCGCCCGGCCTCCATCGTGCGCTCGCCGACCGGCCGGGCGTCATGGTCGCAGGTCCGCTCTCGTTTCCGGGCGGGATCGGGCTCTTGCGCAGGGCGCTGCGATCCCTTCACAACGACTTCGACGTGTTCCAGACCCTCGATCCGTATTTCTCCATCTCCGCGTCGTACCTCGCCCACGTCTCGCCCCGGATCATTCACCTGGGGACGGATCCGCGGGCCGAGATCGGGTGGCGATACGGTTTCCCGGCCGGCCTCGCCGCCCGTGCGATCTATCCGGCCTTGCTATCCGGGGCGGTCCTCGTCGCGAATTCGCACGCCCTCGCCGATCGATTCCCGCATCGCACTCCCCACGTGATCCCGAACGGCATCGACCTCCGGAAGTTCGAGAGGCTGCCGAACCAGGCCGACGCGGCACGGTCCCTCGGACTCCCGGATGGGCGGCCCCTCCTCGCATTCGTCGGGAAGGTCATCCCGGTCAAGCGCGTGGAGTGGGTCCTGGAGGTCGTCCGCGCCCTCCCGGAGGCGGCAGCGGTCGTCGTCGGGGACTACGCCGAGGAGCATTACGGAGATGCGTACTACCGCCACCTGCTCGCGACCTACGCCGACGTCCGGGACCGGGTGGTCTTCAGCGGCGAGGTCGTCTGGGACACGGTCCCCCGGTATCTCGCCGCCGCGGACGTGTTCGTCTTCCCTTCGAAGTTCGAGGGACAGCCGAACGCCGTCCTGGAAGCGATGGCGGCCGGTCTCCCGGTCGTGGCGTCCGACATCCCGCCGCACCGCGAGCTCATCAATCCCGGCAAGACCGGCTTCCTCGCGAAAGATTCGGCTTCGATGGCGTCGCAGGTCTCGGAGCTCATCCGGGACGACCGGTTGCGTCGCCAGATCGGGGCCGCCGGCCGGGCGTACGTCCGGGAGCGGTTCTCGACCGATGCGTGCGCCTCGGCCTATCTGGCCCTCTATGAGTCGATCCTCCGAGACGGCCCGGATCGTCCGGGCGCCTCCCGGGGATGAGTCCTCACGTGGACCGATCCGCGAGATCGGACCAGAGCTGGATGTACTCTCGGAGCGAGCGGTCCACCGAGAACCGCTCGGCGACGACCTCCCGCGCCCCCTCCCGAAACCGCCGATGCAACTCGGGGTCCGATTGCAAGCCGCGCAGTCGGTCGACCGCCTCCTCCGGCGAGCGGAATTCGACGCCGTTCCGGCCGTCCAGCACGACCTCGTCGCTGCCCGGCACGTGCGTAGTGATAATCGGGATCCCCATCGCCATAGACTCGAGCCAGACGAGCGGCGGTGCCGCGGTGGACGCCGTATCGTGGATCGGCGACAGGAGGGCATCGGCGGCGATCTGCGCCGCACGGAAGCCGTCGGCGTGATGGAGCACCCGGAGGCCCGGGCGCTCGAGCTTGCGGTACCCGTCCTTGAAGTGCTCCGGTTTGAAGCAGAAGACGAACTCGAACCGGGAGGCCGCGCCCCGCAGGGCCAGGTCCGCGACGCGCACGGAGGTCTGCAGGTCCACCTCGTCCGTCTGCTGGATGAAGCCGGTCCAAAGCACGACAAAGCGGTCGTCGGCGATGCCCAGCGTCCGTCTCGCGGATTCCCGCTGCGCCTCCGAGGGGGGCGCGAACGCGCGCACGTCCACGCCCCAACGAATCCGCCGAATCCGAGTTGAGGGGACCTGGAGTTCGAGCAGCCGGCGGCGGTACGCGTCGGAAAACGGGACGATCGCATCGAACGCGCGGAAGCTGGTGAGCAGGAAGAGGTCGTAGAGAGGCTTGGCCCGTTGGTACGTGGGAGCGGAGATCGCCATCGGGAGGCGCCCGCACGCGGCCCGAATCCCGATCAGCCCGGGTCCGTAGTTGTCCATGAAGTGGACCACGTCGGGACGGAACTCCTTGCGGAGGCGTCGGATCTCCCGCGCCATCCAGGGGAGAGTCGTCGTCTTGCTGGCGTAGTTGTTCGTGCCTGCCAAGAATTCGTGCGCCTGGTTGAACCGCGGATCCGGCTTGAGGAAGATCGGGATCGGTCGGACGGCACGAATCGGGAGGGAGTCTCCGCCCGGGTCCTCGAGCATGATCGAGAGGGCTTGGATGTCATGCCCCGAGGCCAAGAGCCCATGCATCATGTCGAGCCAGAAGTTCTTGTCCGCGCTGTGCCGAACCGGCAAGATCCGTTGCCCGACGAAAAGGATGCGCAACGGAACCCCCGTGCCTACGTAGTGCCGAGCGTATTTGAACTGCTCGGCATCGACCGAAGAATCCCGTATCATCCGCTCCGGCCGGATCCTTCCCCGCGGAGCACGTACGGGATTGCGCTGGGGGTGAAGCGGTTTCTCTTGCCGTCCACGAGCGTGAGGTCGCCGACCGCCGAGATCGTGTGGAGGCCGTCGGGGCACGGACCTCCCGGGGACGGGAGGATGGTCAGGACCACCTCCTCTCGGAATTCGGTGGGGGAGAGTGCCTGCACGCGGTTCATCGAGATTGCTCCCCCGTACGTCCTGGAGCAGTCCTGGGCCGGTCGGTACAAGTCGCCGCGATGGACGAACGGAGTGCCGGCGGGCCGGGAGGACCGGACGTCCGTCTTGACCGGGTTCCGCGCGTGCGGGATCCAAGGGCCTCGGAGGTCCGATGCGTGCCAGACGAACAGGTTCAGGTCCTTCCCCTCCGCTTGGTCGGTGTGCGTCATCCACCATCGGCCGTCGTGGCGGAACACGGTGGTATCGAGCGCCTCGACGTCCTCGAGGAGCGTGGCGACGCGCTCCCATTTCGAAGGGAATTCGATCGCCCGGTACAGAGCGACCTCGCGCGCCTCGTGCGTTTCCGGGATGCAATAAACGTCCCCGCGGTCGACGACGAGGTACGGGTACGAGGCGTGCACGGCGAGGGCGAGTGCCACGTTCGGGCGAGGGGGGAGCGCCGATGCATCGGCCGGGATCGAGGCGATGACCCCTTTGGCGGTCCGGTACCGGAAGTCCTCGTAGAGGATCTGCACGGAACCGTCGCGGACGACGCCGAACGGGTCCGCAACGAACCGACCATTCTGCGGTGGGCGGAACCATCGGATCTGCGGATGGCCGTCCGGTTCGAGGAACGCGGAGATGGGCCGGTCGACCACTCCGAGGCACCACTGTTCGTGCCGAGCCATCGCCCCGCCGATCCGACGGGCCGCACTGCCAGCCACCGTTGCGGCGAATCGGATCATCTGGCCGTTGTCCGGGGCGTGGAAGACCGGGGCGGTGGTCCGCGATGGAGGATCATGGATGTACGCCGCGAGATTCGCACGGATGTCTCGGCACACGAGCGCGGGCCATCGTGCGGCGCCGAAGTGCACGGTGTCGATATTCTGGCGAAGCGAATGCAAAGCGGTCCGGAAGTAGCCTCTTCGCAAGACGATACCGCCGTCGAGACGATTGGTGAGCCGTTGCAAGATTGCGCCCGTGACGGGGTCCGCGCGATAGATCTCCCAGAAGCAGGGAGGCCCGCCCCGGTATCGCAGCTCGTCGTCGTGATGGAAGGACCACACGCCATACCGGGCGGCGGCGAGGATGTCGCCGCGGACAATCCCGAATGCGAACCGCAGGATGAAATCGAGCTCGCGGTCTCGGATTCGCCTGAGATCCTCTTCTCCGAAGTACTGCGAGAATTTTCCTCGCGTTGTCACTCGACACCGGATCGACGGGACGTCGCCAAGTTGATCGGCCAGGTGGACGGCCCGGAACGCTCGCGGACGGAGCACTTCCCAATACGCCTGGTGCAGGATTCGTTTCCGCTGAATCCGGCGGAGTCCTGAGGTGCCTTCCGCCGGCCCGTCCGGGATGATGAGGAGGTCCGGTCGAGCTCCCGCGAAGTCCATGAGCTCCCGGATACAGCGCGCCTCCCACGCCTGCACCGTCGGCCCGGCGCACATGATCCCGAACCGAAGGGGCCGGTCGTCAGGTCTCACCAGGTATCACCCCGCACGGACGCCTCGCCCCTCGTTTGATCGATTGCGGATGCGGGATTGCCTGGTGGCCGATATTATTTTCCCGTGGGCCGGGCTGTGGGTGGCGGGTCGGCCGCTCCCGAGGCCTGGCGGTGATTCCTGGAATCGTTACGCATCGCCGTCGTGACCGAAACGCTCCCGACAGCCCGGCTGAATCTGCAGCCCTGGAGGTATCTGCACGATCTCGCCCAGGCGATGCAGGCGGTGGGCCACGAGCCCTTCGTCGTCACGAGTACTCGTGAGCTCGCCCGGTGGGACGGGATCCCCGTCGAGCATCACCCGATCCCGGGCGATTTCCGGACCGGGGACGGGGTTCGCCGGATCCTGCAGACCCGCCAGGCCGATTCGGGTCTCTGTCGGATGACGGCGACGATTTTCTTCCGGCGGGTGCGCGGGCAGCGTCGTGCATTCGACGGTCGTCTCGCCGGGGTGTTCCTGCGTCCGCTTCACGACGGGGCCGATTTGGCGAGGCGGTTCCTGGATCCGACCTTGGCCTCCGAGATACGGCTCGATGTGCACCACGCCGGCCTGTACGTCTCCCGGCGGCTCGGGACGTGGCCGGAGTCGATGTCGAACTTCGATGAGTTCGTCTTCCTGTGGGAGAGCGACCGGCTGTGTGCCGTCTCCGCGGGTTTGCCTGAAAGGATTTGCTCGCTCGTCCGCCATCCGTTCGATCCGTTCTTCCGGCAGGCCGATTCCTCGGGACTGGGACCGCGGCTTGCGGACCGGATCGAGCCATCGACGAGGCGCGTAATCTTCGCGGGACCGCCCGAGGCCACCCGGGGCGTGCAGGACGCCCTGCGGCTTCCGAGCGCCCTCCGGAGCAACGAACCGACGCAACTGCTCGTCTTTCTCCGAGAGCCGCGGATCCCGGAGCCCATCGTGTCGAAGATGCGAAGCGGGCGTCACACGACCTACGTGGTCCGCGGCCTCATCTCGCGGCAAGAACTCCGATCCGCGTACCAGGCTTCCCAAGTCGCCGTCTTCCCGTACCGCTTCGTCCGAACGGCTCTTCCCCTGGTGATCCTCGAGGCGGTTGCTTCCGGGATTCCCGTCGTCACGACGCGGGTCCATCCGATCCGGGAGCTGGAAGGTCGGACCGGCCTTGTGTTCGCGAGTCCTCGCGATCCCCCGGGACTCGCGTCGGCCGTCGAATCCGTCTTCGACGAGGGCCAGCAAGAGGCGATTCAGCGTCGGAATCGAGAATGGATCCAGACGACGCCCGACTGGCCGCTCGTCGCTGCAAGGCTCGTCTCGATCCTCCGTCGGAATCCGTCCTAGCCGCGGGCAAAACGTTTTCCCCGGACGCCTTCTTCTCGTCGCCTGGAGACGGCGATGATCCTGGATGGAAAGCCGCGTCCCCCGACCACGCCTTTCCCGTTCGTGGGCTTGGCCTTCGCCTCGCTCATCGCCTACACGATCCTCCTCACCGCAGTCCCTCCTAACCCCTATCGGTCGGCCGTGGCGATCGTCGCCCTCTTTGCGACCGGGTACTGCACGCTCGCCCTCATCGTCGGGACATCGTTCCGACTCTCGGCCCCGGAAGTCCTCGCGTTTTCCGTCGGCCTGACGATTCTCGTGACGTCGATCTCCGCCTTGGCGGTGTCGATCATCGGCATCCCGATCACCGACCTGGCGATCGTCATCGTTGGCTTGCCCATCGGTTTCGCCGCGTGGTACCTTCGGCGCTCGCACCTCGGCGCGGGCACGGCCCTGAGGGCGTCCATCCGGCGCGTCTTCGACTTCTCCGATTACTCCGGAGCCGAGCGGCTCGTCATCGGCGTTCTCCTCGGAGCCATCGCCATTTCCCTCGCCCTCCTGATCTCCCTCTCCGGAGTGCTGTATCCGGACCGGCTCTCTCCCGGCCTCGCCATCGCGGGTCCCGATGGGTCGGTGGGGACGCTACCAACGTCCTTCGTCCGAGGGGTCGCGCAGGATGTCGCGGTCTCCGCGCTGGGCGGGTCGACCTCCGGCTCGTACGAGGTCCGAGTCCGGCTGATCCCCTCGAACGCCACGGGGAACGCGACGTTCCACGCCGCGACGCCGGGTCCTCCGATTCGGATGGACGCCTACGCGGAATACGTTGTGCCAATCACCCTCGAGGCGCAAGGGACGTGGAACCAGACCCTTTCAATCTCGATCGAATCTCTCGGCAATTTCGACCTCCGCTTCGAATTGGTCGATTCGCTCGCATCCGTCGTCGCGACGGACCGATTGCCGGTGACCGCGACGTAGGCCGGGGCGTCCGCCTCACGGGCCGATGGCGATCACGCGATACACCGAAAACGATTCGTCCTGATAGACGAGTGCGAAGTGACGATCCGTTGCAAATTTCTCGACCTGCTGCGCGCTCAGCGGGGCGGCCGACAGTGGCTCATGGAGGAAGTTCGGCCGCAAGATCGTCATCCAGCGATCGACGATGACGTAATCGCCCACGTAGACGCGGGACCAGACGAGGGCGTCGACGGTCGTGTTCTGAAAGACGCGCGCGCTCCCGAAGTCGACAGGCATGCCCCCGAATCCGGAGAACGTGTCCACCGCCAGCTGGTCCCCCCAGACACGGCCCCCGCCGTAATGAGCCCGGGCCCAGTCCGCGGAGCGGACGGCGTCCGAACCGAGGAAGAGCGGGGAGTCGGTCGTCCGGGCGGCGGGGGATTCGAAGTACAGCCGCATCGTCAACGGCGCGAGATTTCCGCCCATGAAGAGGAGTGCCGAAACCACGAGGACGCCCGCCGGCGTCATCCAGCTCCGGTTTCGCGTGATCGTCGGGAGGAGGGGCCCGTTCGGCGGGCCGATCCGACTCCACCGGAGGAGTGTGGTGGCCGCGAGGGGCGCGATGAAGAAATTGGCGAACTCGCTGATACGAAGCGGCACGAAGTTGAGCGGTGTGACAATGAGCGGCAGCGACACCAGGGTCACGGCCGAGGCCACGATGCCGTTCGCCACCGCGAACCGGTTCTGGCCGGTCGCGCGATATCGCTGGATCGTCGCGAGCGCGAGGAGCAGGAGGACAAGGACCGAGCCCGCGAGCCAGGCCGTCTCGAAGGGGCTGAACGTCCTACCCAAGGCGGCCCCTTGTGTCCCCGCCGGGGCCTCCTCGGGCGCGATGAATCCGGCGATCGCATCGTCGAGAGTCCCGTACTGGGTCTGGAAGATCGGGTACGTGAAGGTGAGGACATACAGGCCGAGGAAGGCGACGTAATACCCGAGGAGCAGGCCGAATCGCAACGCTCCGACGCTCGGTTGATATCGACGCTGCAACACGAGGACGGCGAGGGCCGCAAACCAGCCCGCGAACACGTAGGACGACAGGTGATGGGTCATCACGATCCCCGCGCCCACGAGCGCAAAGACAATTTGGGCGCGCGCGCGGGATGTCTTGCCCGTCACCTGGGTGAGCACGACGAGCGCGAGGAGGGAGAGCCCGACGAAGACCACCCCCATTCCCTGTTGGACCGGCACGTTGAACAGGATCGATGCGGTCCCCAGGTAGAAAAAGAGGGCAAGGACCGCGGTGCGGCCGCCAAAGAGCCGGTTTGCGATTGAGAACACCGTCGCCGGGAGGGCGAGGAGGCGCAGCAGCGGCTCGATCCACATGTACGCCTGGGCCGGCGGCAGCCCAACGGTCAGCGTGACGTACGCGATGAATACGTTGCCGATCGGATAGAACGAGTACGCTCGGGCGAACGCGTTCCCCCTTCCCGGCACCCAGAACCCGCTCGCGAGGATTTGGTCCGTGAACGAGAAGTTGAACACCGGGTCCGAGTAGTAGACGATTCCGTGGGGGCTCGTGATCGGGTACAGGATGAAGACCGCGATGACTGGCGGGATGAGGTAGAGGACCTTCGGCATCCGGCTGAACGCCAATAGGAACGGACCGCAGACCATCGCGAGAAAGCCGAGGTATGCGAGCCGCGGGACGCCTTCGGCGCCCACCTTCACCCGCAGGACGAGGACGAGCACCCCGACCAACCCGAGGAGGCACGTTGACAGCGCGGCGATGTCGAGGGCCGCGTTGCGGCGGATTCCGAAGGCCAAGGCGCCGCGGATTGGTCTAGTGCCTTAAAGAGTTGGGGCGGAGGGGGTATCATGCAAGACGATTGCGCCGACCGGTTCGGAGATCGCGGACCGGTTGCCGGTCGTCACTCGGGCTTCTTCCGGGAACCGCCGGGGCGAATGTGTCCGGCGTCTTCGAGCCGGGCCAGGTGGTACGCGGCGAGCTGCCGACTGATTCCCAGAGCCTTCCCGATCGCCGCCGGCCGCGCGTTCTCCAAGCGTCGGATGGCGAACAGGACGCGCAGGCGCATCTCGCGATATCTCCAGTGCGAGACGTACAGGCGATTCTTCTCGACCTCACCCGCCTTCAGGAAGTACCGCGCCCGTCCGTTGATGTCCTCGCGATATACGATGCCTTCCCGGATGAGAGCGTCCAAATGATATCGAGCCGTTCCGACGGCGAGGCGAAGCGACCGGGCCACGGACCGAAAGTGATCTCCGGGAAGTCGACGGAGGTGTTCGTAGATTTTGCGCCGAGTGGGATGGTCGAGACCGGCGAGCAGGCCTGCGGCCACCGCATACGACTCGCGCTGCGCGAGCAGGTCCCGCACGTTTGACTTCGATGCGGTCGACACCGTCGCGACGGCGGCGACGACCCCAATCAGGAGATAGGCCTTAGGCCCAAGGTGCTTCGTGATGGAACCCGCCCCACATATATAGAAGATGACCTATTTAAGTCCCGCTCATCGTAACCCGGCTCAAGGAATGCTGAGGAACCGGTCCCCGTCCTTGACGATTATGTCCGAACGTGCGGTCGCTGCCGCGGCATCGAGCGAGACCGTCGAGGCCGCCGCCAACCGGGCCGCGAGCTGGGCGCTCGCGCGGCGAAGGTACGCCCGTCCGATGCGTTGCGACGCAATGACGATGAGGAACGTTTGCCCATTCACCCTCGTCGCGATCATCCGTCGATCTCCCGCGTCGACGGAGATGTAGTTCGTCGGGGGACCGCCGAGCGATTCCACGATCGTCTCTGCGGAGGCCAACATCGTGGCGGACATCACGCTCACGACTTCCATCGGGATGGTCTCTCGCGACCAGGCCGCCAAGACCGATCCCGTCATTCGCAGGAAGAGAGCCGCATCGAGCGAACCACCGGGATCCAGGGCCGAGAGGAACGACAACGACGCATTCTCCGACGCTGAAAGAAACTCGCGCTCCCGTGCCACTCCCTCCACACTCCTCCCGAAGTTGAATTGGAACCCGATATGAAGTCCTCCTTAAAAAACTAGGCTCTGCGTTCTCTATCGCTCGGCGACGACGGCGGAACATCGCGATCTGCTCGTTCCCAAAGGTGATAATTGTACGTATCCGCACGTTGCGAGTCCATCGCGTCGAGTCGTCGCAGTTTCGCCGCGGCGTCAAAACGTGTGCCAGAAACGAGATGTCCCACCGTTTGCGATAAGCGGAGGACAATTCGAGGTTCGGTCCCTCTCGCGACGGTGCGTTGGCGGAGGGGCGGAGTCGGGGGGGTTCCGAATGGGGTGGACGGAGGGAGAGTGGCATGAGTCGACGACTTCGATTGACCCCGAGGCTTTCCGCTCGCCCCGAGACCGCTCGGCGGCCCGAGACCGTTCGCCCATTCCCGAGGTTGGGGTCGAAAACGCGGCGCCGGGCTTGCTTGACCGCCCCGCGGAGAATCTCGCGGCCATCGGGCTGTCGATCGTGTTGCCGGCGCTGAACGAAGAGCGCGGTGTCGCCGCGGTGTTGAGGCGGATTCCTCGGCAGGGGCTTCGGAGGCTCGGCTACTCGGCGACCATCTACCTGCTGGACGGACGTTCGACGGATCGGACGCGCGCCGTTGCAGAACGGCTCGGGGCCAGCGTCTTCGTCCAGAGTGGACGCGGGAAAGGCTCGGCGTTCCGGGAGTTCGTCCCCACGATCACCGAGCGCTTCACCGTGGTCCTCGACAGCGACGGCACCTATCCTCCGGAGATGATCCCGCGGCTCGTGAAGAAGCTCCGAGCGGGAAATCCCGTCGTCGTCGGATCGCGCATGAGAGGTTCGATCGAACGCGGTGCGATGTCGAACGCGAACCTCCTCGGCAACCGTCTGTTGAGCGGCTTCGCCTCTCTTCTCTTCCGTACGCGCATCTCCGACGTGTGCAGCGGCATGTGGGCCTTTGATTCCGGGAAGCTCAAGTCGCTTGGGTTGACCGCGGAAGGGTTCGAGCTCGAGGCGGACATCTTCGCGGAGTGTTCTCTCCAGGGGATTCCGATCGTCGAGATACCGATTCCGTACAGCAAACGCATCGGCGAACCGAAGCTCCGTCTCCGGGAGGGATTGCGGATCGCATTCGCACTCCTCCGGAAACGGATTCACGGCAAGGAGCCTCGACCAGTCGAACCGATCGTCGCGGAACGCACGGAGATTTTCGGACCGGCCGGCCCCGAAGCGTAGGCCCGACGTGGAAAGCGTTTATGTATGGAGTGCCAAATACGTTCTGCCGGAGCGGGGGACCAGTGGATTTTTTCCGACCCAGAAACTTGGCCATCGCGGCCAGCGCATACTTCGTCGTGGTCGGCTACCTCGCGTGGCAGACCGCACGGAGGACGAATGCGGCGTGGTTCACACCGGACGTTTCGCAGGTCGTCTATCAGACCAGCCTCGTTGGCGGGATACTCGTCCTGATCGGGCTGCTCGCAATCGCGTCGTTGGTCCCGCGCTATCTCCCGGCGGCCCCGCGCCGGACCGCGACTCGAACGGCGCAGGTCGCTCTTCCCACGCCGGGCGACTCCATGTCGCCGGACGAGGGCGATCAGTTGAGATCGCAAGAGCGCGAATGGACCGACATCGAAGGCATGATCGGCTCCGGCGCCGGGACGGATGGGCGCGCATCGCCAAGCGTGCAGCGCGCATCGGACGCAGCGGCCGTCTCCGAAGCCCTGTCGCGCATGTCCGGGTCGAGTGACTCGGTGGCGGCTTCCCTGGCGGAGCGACTCTCGGTCATCCGCGCGAGGAGTTCAGCGATCCTTGTCTCCGAGGGAAAGGATACCGCGGTGATCTTGATGCGACTCGCGGGCGAGTTGAAACCGCTCTTGGTCGCGGCGAAGAAAGCGCGCCTCGACATGCCCGAGATCCGAACGCTCGTCGCGGAAGTGATGTCCGGGCAAGAGCGGGACCTGGCGCAACGCGTCCGGCTCGTCGAGGAAGTCAAAGGCTCTCTCGAAGCCGCCCTCATCGAACGGATTGCGGCGGAATTGCAAGGCGTTTTGGTGGATATCGAGCGAACGAAGACGGCTGCAAAACAGACGCACGACGCGGAGTTGATTTCCGCGGAAGCCGTCGCCCTGCTCGACACCGGAAACTACACGGCCGCCATGGATCGCTCGGCGATGGCGCGCCGGGCCCTCGAACGTCCGGAATTCGCGATGACCGCTCGAACCGCGGCCTTCGCGCCAAGCTCGTTCGTCGCGTTGGCAGGACCATCGATTGCTGCAGTCTTTTACGTATCGGTTTCCGCGATGTTGTTGCCTGGTGTGTTCGGCTTCCTGGAGAGAAACTTCCAGCTCAACACCACGGCGGTCCTCACCCTGAGCTATGGCTGGCTTGGGCTCCTCGCCTACGCAATCATGTCCGTCTACGTTGTCTCTCGACCCGCGCCGACCCCCCGGAGCCGCAGCAACCGACCGTCGTCTCCAAAGTGACAGACGATTTCCTCGTCGCCAATTGTCTCGTTTGATGGCGCGCAGGCTCGAGGCCAACTGGCGTTGCGCGGTTGGCGCAAGTCGGTCCCTTGTGTGCGCTCCGGAAGCGGCGCGATGAGCGTACCACGAGGTTCTTGTACCTTGTCGCCCTCCGATGCGTTTGTCGGGTGCGGATGAGCGAACGATCGTTGCTCCGGTGGCGACGTTATCTTAACCGATTATCGGCAGACGTCATTCGTGAAGATACTATCATCCCCGGGCCCTAGCATCCCAGGGCCTCCTGCTGAGGAATGGCTCATGGTCTCCCGAGCGTATCGGGCGATTGGCGTTTTGACGGCGTGTCTGCTCGTCGCCGTCGTGGCGATGGGCTTCTTGCTTCGGAATCCGAACGGAATCCCGGAGGCGCAGAGTCCCAGTCCCGACGCCATCGGCACCTCGTTCTCGTTCGTCGCGACCGGAGATTTCGGGGCGCCGGGCAACGGAGACATGGTCGCCCTCGCGAAGCGGGCCGGCGCGGCCCATGCGACGTTCCTCTTGGCACTCGGCGACCTCGGATATGTGGCGGACGAGTCCGGGTGGTGCAGTTCGATCAAGGGAGGCTTCGACGACGTCGAGCTCATCGCCGGGAATCACGACGCCGGGGAAAACTCGGGAGGCAACATCTCGGTATTCGTGCAGTACTGTCCGTTCACCCTCAACGTCAACGTGACCGCGGGGCCGGCGACCCCGGGCTACGGATACGAGTACTATTTCGATTACCCGGCGTCGAGTCCGCTCGCGCGATTCATCTTCATCGCCGCCGGGGTCCGCGGCTTCCTCAACTACGACTACAGCCCGGGCTCCACTCATTACAACTGGGTCGTCAACGCCGTGAACGATGCCCGCTCGAGCGGGATCCCGTGGGTGTTCGTGGCGTCCCACAAGCTTTGCATCAACGCGGGCAGCTACGGCTGCGAGATCGGGCAGGCGCTGTTCGACAAGCTCGTCGACCTGAAAGTCGACGTGTTCCTCCAGGCCCACTACCACACGTATCAGCGGAGCAAGCAGCTCGCCCTCAGCGCGAATTGTCCGAGCGTCCTCTCGAACGGTCAGTTCGACGCCGACTGCATCGTGGACGACGGCGCCGACGGGAACTACTCGAAAGGCGCGGGGAGCGTCGTCGTCGTCAGCGGCTCGGGAGGCCGCAGCCTCTACACGATCCCGTTCGACGGCAGCGACCCGGAGATCAACTATATGGTCGAGGCGATGGGGAGCAACGGGAACACGGAGAACCTCACGGCCGGATACGGCGGGGTCCTCTACACGGTCTCCCGGACGAGCGTCGTCGCGAAGACGGATCTCTGTCCCGCGGGCGGTGCCGACAGCACGGGTCACTGCCCGAACGACATCGACTCGACGTTCCACGACGCGTTCACCATCGGGAGCGCTCCGGAGGGCCCCGTCGCGCGCTTCACCCACGTCCCCCTCTGGCCCTCCGCGAATGAGTCGGTCGCCTTCAACGCGTCGTCATCGTCCGACTCCGATCCGAATGCGACTCTCCAGGCCCGCTGGGATTGGGAGGGCGATGGCGTATGGGACACCCCCTGGTCATCATCGCTGACGAGCTCGCATGTCTTCGCGATTGCCGGCACGTACCCGGTCGCCATCGAGGTCCTCGACTCGAACGGCCTTGGCGACGCGACGAATCTAGCGGTCGTCGTGTCGAATGGAGTCGGCGGGGGCGTCGGCGCGCCGCCCGGCTACGGGCTCCTAGATCCGTCGAGGCTTCAGTCGCGAGGGCCGATCTACATCGGAGCCAATGCGGACTTCACGGCCGCGAATGGCGTTCGGAGAGGGAGCGGCACGGCGGCCGATCCGTACGTGATCTCGGACTGGTTCATCGACGGAAACACCTACCCGAACACCGGCGCGATCGTCCAGGTCGAGAACACGGACAAGTACGCGGTGATCGAGAACGTCGAGATCACGAACTTGACCGGAGCCAATCAGTGGGCCGCGATTCAACTCGGCGAGTTCCCGGCGATCGTCACGACGGCGAACGTGATCATCCGACACAACCTCGTCCTCAGCGGTCACGCGTACGGCGTGTACGTGAACGAAGGGTCGTCGAACGTCCGCGTCGAGGCGAACGAGGTCCACCTCGATGGGAACCGCGACTGGGTGTACGGCGCGGTGACGATGCGGGGCACGCACAACATCACGTTCTACGGCAACTACGTCAACGCGTACACGAGCGCCTCCTACCTGACCGTGGGCATTCATCTGAGCGATTACTATGTTGGCGACGACCGACAGGCGACGCAGATCGTCGCGGAACGGAACACGGTCATGAACGCCACCGCGGGCGGGATTGTGTCCGAGAGTTCCGTGGGGACCGTCGTGCGGGACAACCTCGTGTTCCAAGATTATCCCGGGATGAAATCTGTGGCCCCGGACTACCCGCGGGGCATCATGACGGAATGGAGTTCGAACGCGACGGCGGTGAGCGGGAACGTCATCCATACGTATCACTGGGGAATCCAGGTGGGCTCTGACCGAGGCGTATTCTTCTCGAACACGGTCTACGATGTCGATTACGGCGTGTTCGTCCTCGACAACGGCTCCTGGCCCGGGATCAACACCTACGACGAGACGATCTATAACACAACGTACTCCTCCGTGTCGCAGCAGCCGTTCCGGCTCCCTTCGAAGCCGGACCTCACCGTCGTGGATGTCGGACCGGGGGTGGTGCCCGGCGATCTCCGGGCCGTGCTCGTGAAGACCTATGGAAGCCCGACCGTAATGAACTACTCGTGGTCCGGGTCACGGCTCAACGTCTCGATGACGCTCGGCGGCTCCGTGATATATGACATCACGGACACGGTCGACAGCGAGACCCTGTACGCGACGTGGGCGGGCACGCTCGATCGGCTTGTGGTCACGAGCTTCCTGCCCGGACAACTTTCGTTCGATCTCCAGAGTGGTGCGGCCGTCGCCTTCACCGGTGTGGGATTCGCGCCGAACACCTCGTTCGATCTCCTCCGCGGGAGCACGGTCGTGCTGACGCAGACCTCCACGCCGGCCGGGGGACTCGCCTTCGTCATCCCCGCCGCGGTGCCTTCGTCCTACACCGTTCAGCCGAGCAGCCAAGACACGACGCCGCCCATTACGACGTTCAGCTCGTCGGGGACCGGCGGGACGGCCAACTGGTATCGCTCGCCGGTGAGCGTCACCCTGAACGCGACGGACAGCGGGAGTGGGGTGGCGAGCATCACCTTCCGGATCGACGGCGGCTCCTGGCAGACGTACACGTCTCCGGTGACCGTGCAGGGAGACGGCACTCACACGGTCGAGTACTACGCGACGGACAACGCGGGGAACCAGGAAGCCGCTCGGACGGCGACCCTGAAGATCGACACGACCGCACCGAGCACCTCGGCGAGCGTCGGTGGCACGCTGGCGGGAGACGGCTCGTACGTCGGATCCGCGAACATCACCCTCACCGCGGTGGACGCGACGAGCGGGGTGCAGTCCATCGAGTACCGCGTGGATGGAGGCGCTTGGTGGACGTACGCGACGACCTTCCCGGTCGGCGGAAACGGCACCCACACGGTCGAGTACGCCGCGACGGACAACGCCGGCAACCCCGAGACGACGGAGAGTCTGACCGTGCGGATCAGCGGTGGCTCGCACGGCCCGCCGGTGACGACGCTGGCGGCCGCGGGGTCGCCGGGCCGGAACGGCTGGTACGTCTCCGAGGTCACCGTCTCCTTGAGCGCGCTGAGCGAGGCGAGCGGCCCGACGACGATCGCCTACCGGCTCGACGGGGACACGTGGGACGTGTACGCCGGCCCGATCACGATCCCGGAGGGACGGCACGTGTTCGACTACCAGGCGACGGACGCGGATGGGATCCAGGAGCCCCTGAAGACCGCGGCGATCAACGTGGACTACACCCCCCCCAGCTTCATCGCCCTGTCCCCGGGCGGCCTCGTCACCTCGGCCGATGTGCCGGTCGCGTGGACCGTATCCGACCCGATGTCCGGCGTCGACCACTACGACGTCAGCGTCGATGGCGGGGCGTTCATGTCGGTCGGCAGGAATACGACCCTCCAGCGTTCGTGGTCCGACGGCGACCACCAAGTCGTGATCCTCGCGGTCGACGCGGCCGGCAACCAAGCGACGGCGACCCTCAGCTTCCGCGTCGACACGAATCCCCTCGGGTTCGTCCCCCTCCAGGGCTTTTCCTGCTACCTCCTGCCGCTCCTCGGGGTCGCGTTGCTCGCCCTGGCGGTCCTCCTCCGGCGCCGTCACCGCCGCCCCGGTTCCGAGTCCGTGGAGCCGGAGCCGTTCGACGATTCGGAGGCGTTCGAGGAGCCCGAGTCATCCGGCCCGGACGATTCGTCGGAGCTGTAGCCCGCGGACCCTGGGCCCGCGCGACGGATGGGGCGCCGCTCCCCGAAGAACAGCCCGATCCCGGCGATTATCCCGAGGGCGAAGAGCACAACGACGATGTGTTCGTGATGCAACTCCGTCGTGTCGAACAGGTCTTCGAGGCTGAAGAAATCGATGTCGTTCAGCATTCCGAGGAAGGCGGCGCCCCAGAACCCCGCCACGGCGACGACGCTCGCGAGAATGCGACCCTTCCGCGACATCCCGGCCCGACCGGGAACCGGCCTCCCCTTTGAAGGTTCCTTCCCTTCCCGGCCGGGACACCCGCACGACGGTGTCCAAGGGCGCTAAAATCCGCGGTTCGAAATAATTTGCGTCCGCGATAGCGAGGCCTGACTCCCTTTTAGGTCCGGCGACGGACGTCCCTTCGGGGATCTCCGATGCCCAGACCCGCGGTGGCTCCGGTCGACCTGTCCCCGCTGATCGATCCCGCGGAGCCGTTCGAGGCGGTCCTCCTGTTGACCTCGGCGGGCAGGCAACTGGGGGCATGGACGAGGAATCCTGCCTCGGTGGACGTGCTGACCGTGATGGCGGCGACCCTCTTCGGGTCGATTGAGACCCTCGTCGTCGCGCTGGGCGCGGCGAGCCCAGAGGAGGTCGCGGTAGTCGTCGGCGGGCGTCGGCTGCTGGCCGTCAAGCTGAATTCGCAGGTGATCCTCGTGGTCGTCGCCACCGCGGACAAGAGCGCGGGCGTTCTTCGGGCCGCGAGACAGCGCCTCGTAAGGAAGCTGCCGGCTCTCGTCCAAAAGTCGTGGAGTCCGCCCGGACCGGTCCCCTAGTTTCAGCGCGCCGTCGGTGTTAATACGGTGCACGTGATGATACTTGGGAATTCGTCGAGGCGGCTCGGTGTCCTCTCAAGCTCCGTCGGCGAAGCTCCGGCCCTTTAGGATTACCATCGTGGTCGTTTGCGTCCTCCTCGCGTTCGGGACGTTCGCCCCCGGATCCCGGGCCGCCGGACCGACGCTCACGATCGTATCGCCGTCCGACAACTCGGTGATCGGAAACGGGACTCCGGTCACGGTGATCTTCGTCGTCTCGAACTTCAATCTCACGCCGCCGGGGACCGCAGGAGCTGGGCCGAACCAGGGCCATGTGGACGTTTACGTCGACGACATTCCCACGATGGCCGTGAGCCAGGAAACGGTCGTGCTTCCCCTCCCTTCGGGGGCCTATTATCTTCTTTTGCGCCTCGTCTCCGACAACGGCACGGCACTGAGTCCGGATGTGAGTGCTTCCATCTCGGTGAACGTCACTCAAGGCCCCCCGGTCGGCAGTCCTCGGATTCGGATTAGCTATGTCGAGATCACCTACCCGACTCCGGGCTTGGTGCTCGGCCGAGACGTCACGATTTCCTTTGAGGTCACGGACTTCGCGCTCGTGCCTCCGGGGCGGGGCCAGCCCGTTCCGGACGAAGGGCACGTCGTGGTGCTCCTTGACGGCGTCTATTACACGGCCGTCACAGCCTTCCGACCGATCCCCTTCTCCGACCTACCCGACGGAGAACATACGGTCACCGTCCATCTGGTCGACGATGCGGGTCAGCCGCTCATCCCGGACGCGTCCGACTCGGTCAGGTTCCGAATTCAGTTTGCGGCGATCGTCGACATCAACCCCTATCTTTCGATTGCCCAGGTCGTCTTGGCGGGCGCGATTTTCGTAGTGCTGTTCTACCGAGACTGGGGCCGAGCGACGCTTGAAGCGCTCTTCGCCCGAATGAGGGGGAAGCAATCGTGATGCCGGAGAACCCTCCGGCACGGCGAAGGAGTGAGGCCCGGCCTCTTTCGACGGCTTTGGCCCTGGTCGTGCTCGCCAGCCTGTTGGGCGTCACCTTTTCGAGTTCGACCGCTCGAGCGGCTGGGCCCACGTTGACGATTCTCTCTCCCACCAACGGAGCGGTGATCGCGAACGGCGCCCCGGTTGTCGTCGACTTTCTCGTTTCGAACTTCACGTTGGTTCAGCCGGGTCGCGTGGGGCAGAACCGGACCGGGGACGAAGGCTACGTCAACGTGTTCGTCGACACGGAATACGTCCGACTCCTGACCGAGGTGGGGCCGTTCTCGATGTCCCTGGCCTCCGGACCGCATACGATTCGCATGCAGCTCAGCGCCGATAACGGAAGCGCGCTGAACCCGGACGTGAGTGCTTCCGTCCAAGTCATCTCGACGCTGGGAGCGGCGGGAGAGCGCCCGCGTGTCACAATCCTCTCCCCGACGCAGAACGAAGCGACAGGTCACGGGATCTATGTGTCGTATCGAATTGACAACTTCACGTTGGTCGAGCCGCGGGGCCAACCGAACGCTCCGAACGAAGGTCATGTGCAGATCCTCGTCGAGGGCGATGTGGTCATGGAGGTCATCCAGTACGAGCCGATCCTCGTCGTGTCGTTGCCGGAAGGAGACATCACGATCTCTGTGCGACTGGTGAACAACGACAACACGAAGTTGAGTCCCGATGCGTCCGCGAGCGTGCCGATCCATGTGGTGGCTTCGTCCTCCGTAAGCCTCCCGCTGATTTACAACGGCGGGGTCGTACTCCTCCTCGCCTTCATCTTGGTCGTCCTCTTCCTTCGCCGACGCAGGATGGCGGCGCGGGACCCGAACCCGCGCGGCGCGAAGCGATAGGATGATGGGGAGGTGTGGGAGAACGAAGCCCCGATGTCTGGCCTTCGTCCTTGCGACGATTGGAATGCTGATCGCTTCAGGGGTCACCGGGTCGACCGCGCGCGGCGCTTCGACGCCGACCCTGATCATCGTCTCGCCGGCTCCAAGTGCGGTGATCGGCAACGGAACCCCGGTCGCGGTCGTCTTCGCCGTCACGGATTTCAACCTCACGGAACCCGGGAGTGGAACCCCCTCGGCCGACTCCGGCCACGTCGACGTCTTCGTGGACGGCGTACGAACCGGGCACGCGAGCGCCAACACGATCGAGCTCGCCCTTCCGAGCGGGCCCCATACGATTCGCTTGCGGCTGGTGCAGGACAACGGGTCCGCGCTGAACCCGGACGTCACCGCGTCGGTCGTCGTGACCGTGACCCTGGGTCCCGCCGGCGGGACGCCCGGTCTATCGATCGTGTATCCCCAGGACAACGCCCTCCTCGGTACGGACTCCACGGTATCCTTCCGCGTGACGAACTTCGTCGTCGTCCCTCCGGGCGGACCTGGGGGCGTTCCAAACGAGGGCCACATCCGGGTGTTGGTCGATGGCGCGTACTATTCGGACCTGACGGACTACGCGCCGTTGCATTTGAACCTGAAAGACGGCGGGCACACCGTGACGCTCCGGTTGGTCGACAACATCGAAAATCCGCTGAATCCCGATGTGAATGTTACCCTCCATCTGACAGCGAAGGCGCTCCTCGGACGGGTCCAGCCCTTCGACGCGACGCCGTACTTGGCTCTCGCAAACCTGCTCGTCGGCCTCGGCATCCTCGCCACGATCTATCGGAAGTTGGAGGCCCGCTGATGGCGAGAATCGCGATGCGGTCGACCCAACCGCGATCCTGCGGAGCAGGAGGAACGATCGGGGCGTCCGTGCTCCTCGGGATTTTCCTGCTCGCGATTGCGAGCCCCGCCGTATCGGCGGCGACGCCGACCCTTTCGATCCTGTCGCCCGCAAACGGCCAGATCCTGGGGAACGGGACGCCGGTCATCGTGAGCTTCGCGGTCTCGAACTTTGGCCTCGTGCAACCGGGCCGCGTCGGCCAAGCGGTCGGGCCGACCGAGGGGCACGTCGATTTGTATGTGGATGGGGCATACGCCCAGATCCTCACGCGGGTCGAGCCAATCGTGTTACCTTTGGGATCCGGTCCTCACACGATTCGGATGCGGCTCGTCCAAAGCGACGGGACGCCGCTGAGCCCCGACGTCAACGCATCCGTCCGCGTCGTCATGACCCAAGGCCCTGCGGAGGGCACGCCGACGATTACGATCGTGTCGCCGAGGCCGGGCCCGACGATCGCCCACGACGTCTACGTTGCGATCGAGGTCACGAACTTCGCGCTCGTGGACCCGCACGGCCAACCGAACGCTCCCAACGAGGGCCACGTCCAGCTCTTCCTGAATGGCGTCTTCAACCAGGAGCCGCGCGCGTACGATCTCGGGTTCATCGTCGACATTCCCGACGGAAGCAATACGGTCACCGCGCGACTCGTGAACAACGACAACACCCCGTTGAGCCCCAACGTCTCGGCGACCGTGACGATTTACGTCCAGGGCGCGCCGGACCCGATCGGGTCGGAGCGAACCAATCTCGCCGTGTTGCTCCTCCTGGGTCTCATCTTGCTCGTCATGCTCGTCCGTCGTCGAAAAGCGGTTGCTCGTTTTTCGGATGGACGCCGTCGAGAGCCGCCGCCGTAGCGGTTCGACCCGCGTCACTCCGGGAGGGCCGCCGCCGACTCGGGTTCGATCGGAAGCCGTCGCCGGGAGAGCCACCACCCGAACCCGAGGGCGACGATCCCGCCCAACACCCAAGCGAGCGGCAACCAATCGGGGGCCACGCCGCGGACCAACCCGACGAGCAAGAACGCGAGGGTCGAGAGCCCGAGGGCGCTCCCCATCACGATGAGGGCGACCGGTCGGCGGTCGACGTTGAACTGAGCCTTGTAGATCTGGATCCCCGCTTTCGGCAACGTCGCGAGGAGGAAGAGTTGCAAAGCGAGCCCGTGGGCTCCGTACGTGGTGCCACCGACAATCGTCATCCCGATCGAGGCGAGGAGCACGCCCAGCGCGACGAGCGGGAGGAGGATCACCGCAAGCAGGCGGCGCATGCTCGACGTGAGTGCGGCCGGCAGCCGGTCCCGGAGGGAGCCGTGGGCGTACAGGGACTTCGACACGGACTCGGGAATGTAGTTGAGGATCTCCGCGAGCTGCAAGGCGATGAAGAAATACGACACAGGGCTCGGGCCGACGAAGATCAGCATGAGCGAGGGCCCGAGGCGGCTTGGCAGGGAATACGCGAGCCCGGAAATCCAGTTGCCGAAGGAGAGGGACGCGACGTCCCGCAATCGATGGGGGACGCCGTCCTCTCTTCGGACGGGCCAGACCCGCCGCACGATCAGGAAGCTCACGACGGTGACGACGAGCAGGGGCAGCGTATACGCGCCGAACAGGCCGACGACCGCCGCTTCGACGAGGAAGAGCAGGAGCGCGATCTTCGCGATGCCGTATGCGGCCGCCCGGTACGCGAGATACTGGCTCTTCCGCGCAGCGAGGATCGAGGCGTCCGTGATCTGGAACGACGTCTGGGACGCCGTGAGAACGACGGTCAGAGCGACGAGGACCGCGAACTGTTGCGCGGCCGCCTGGCTCACGGAGAGGACCGTGACGGACAGCGCGAGCCCGACGATCGAGGCGAGGCCCACCCCGACGAGCAGTAGCTCCCACACTAGGGCGCGCGGTCGGCTGACCCGCGCCGCGAAGCGCACGAGTCCGTTGTCGAGCCCGAGGATTCCGATCGATGTGGCCAGGGAAGAGAGGGACACCAGGGAACCCGCGAGGCCGACCGCCTCCGAGGTGAAGAGCCGCGCCGCCACGGCCCAGAATCCGAATCCCAGGGTGGAACTCGCGATCGCGCCGGCGAGGACCCAGCCGCCTTGCTCCCGGACCATCGCCGACTCCGACATCGGCTCCGTCGAGAGGACGGGTTCCATCCAAGGGAACTCCCAGCCTTCGATGACGCCCACACGAGACAGCATGAACGGCGGCCGAATAAGGATTGCCGCAATCCCGCCGGCAGGAGCGCGACCGGATGCGGAAGGTTCTACGTTCTCAGTTCGACGAGCGTGCAAGAACGCTTATCCCTGCGCCACCCGTGATCTGTGCCGGAGGAGCCTAATGAACAGCGCTTTGTACGCGATGCTCGCCGTCGCCTTCGTGACTTCCGTCGGAGCGGGCCTCGCCGTGCACGCGTTGGACGCGGATTCCCCGGTCGACCTTGTGACGATCGAAGGCAACGTCACCGCCGTCGACTGGAACCCGCACTTCAACGCGACGGTCGAGGTGACCGTCACGGTCGCGAACGGTACGAATTACAGTGTCGAGCTCACACCGCCCTGGTGGTGGTCCGAGAACCACTACCCTGCGATTCAGGTGAACGACACGTTGAAGGTCGAAGGGGTCCTCGGCGAAGGCAACGAGATCGAGGCCTTCACGATATGGATCAACGGCGGCGACGCGATCGTCCTTCGGACCGGCGGCATGCCGGGGTGGGCCCAGGAACGTTCCGGCCATACCGCGGCACCGGGAAGCAACGAGACGGAAGATGGTTCCGACTGAGCCCATCGAGCCGCAGCGTGCGCCCGAGGGCGAGCTTAAGTAACGTCGGTCGCATTACGTGGGAGTCGGGGTAGCGAGCGGCGCGCGGGGTCCGCCGCCGCGTTGGGGCGGTGTCTTCGTCTCGTCGGCGCGCGTCAAACGAACCCGGTGCGGGAGAACGGGGACGCCATCGCCGCATCGTCCGCAGTTGTGGCGCGGCTTGGCTGGCGGCGTTGCTCGTCCTCTCCGTCGTCCTCGCCGACGCTCCGCGGGTCGCCGCGCCTTCCGGGACCCTCGAGACGGTCCTGACGGGCCTCAGTTTTCCGACCTCGTTCCGGTTCGCCCCGGACGGCCGGATCTTCCTCCTCGAGCGGTTCAGCGGCAAGATTCGAATCGTCGAGAACGGCTCTCTTTTGCCGACGCCGTTCTACACCCTCGCAAACGTCGCGACGAACGGCGAGCAGGGGCTGCTCGGCCTCGCGCTCGATCCCGATTTCCCGACCGAGCCGTGGGTGTACGCATACTACACGCTCAACAATAGCGGGACCGTGTACAACCGGATCGTGCGCATCCACGCGAACGGCGACGTCGGGGATGCGCTTGAGGTCCTGCTGGACCACATCGGGGCGGGTACGATCCACAACGGCGGCGTGATCGGGTTCGCCCCGGACAAGACGCTCTACGCCGTCGTCGGAGAGAACGGCGACCCGGCGAAGTCGCAGGACCTCCTCAGCCTGAACGGGAAGGTCCTCCGGATGGACCGGAACGGCACGGCCCCGCCCGGCAACCCGTTCGCCGGGCAGTCGGACGCGAACCCGTACGTCTTCACGTACGGCCACCGGAACATGTTCGGCCTCGCCTTCCATCCGGTCACGGGCCGCGCCTTTATCACGGAGAACGGGCCCGAGTGCAACGACGAGGTGAACCTTCTCGTCGCCGGAGGGAACTTCGGATGGGGCCCGCACGAGACATGCTCGACCCCGCCCGCGCCGCCGAACAACACGAATCAGGACGGCCCGAACCCGATCCTCCCGATCACGTGGTACACGCCCACCGTCGCGCCGACGAACGCGATCGCGTACGGCGGCCCGAACTTCACGGCGTGGCAGGGCGACCTTTTCTTCGGCGAGTGGAACACGGGCAAGCTGCGCCGGCTGGACCTCGAGCCGCCGAACTACGACACCGTAGTCGACGAGCAGGATGTCCTCCAGGTGTCCTCGGGCATCGTGGCCGTCGAGGTCGGGCCGGACGGCGCGATCTGGTTCACGACTCCCACGACGCTCTACCGGTTCGTCGATACCTCGCGCCCGCCGATCGCCTCCTTCACCGTCTTGCCATTCCGCCCGCTCGTCAACGTGACGGCGACGTTCAACGCGTCCGCCTCGCGGGACCCGGACGGGTCGATCGTCACGTATGCGTGGGACTTCGGGGACGGCGCGACGGATGCGGGCAAGGTCGTAACGCATGCGTACGAATTGTACGGCTCCTACAACGTGACGCTCGTCCTCACGGACATCGACAACCTCACGACAACCATGAGTCGGGCGGTCCGTGTCCTGTCGCCGCCGACCGCGGCGTTCGTTGTCTCGCCGTTGTCCCCGGACGCCGGCGCGATCGTATCGTTCGACGCGTCATCGTCCTCGGATGCGGACGGGATGATCGTGTCGTTCGAGTGGGACTTCGGCGACCAATCGACGGGATCCGGGGTGACCGTGACCCACGTCTACGGCGCGGAAGGCTCCTATCTCGTCTCCCTCGTCGTCACGGATTCCGACGGGGTGCCGGGGACGGCGTCGCGTTCCCTCCTCGTTGGCTCGACGAACCAGCCGCCCGTGGCCTCCTTCACCGCGACGCCGGACCGCGTGCTGCCCGGGGATGTCGTGCGGTTCGACGCGTCCGGGTCGTCCGATGCCGAGGGGCCGATCGTCTCGTATGCGTGGGATTTCGGGGATGGTGGATCCGCGGTCGGGGCCGTCGTGAGCCACGTGTACTCCGCGAAGGGCACGTACATCGTCACGCTGACGGTCGAAGATACGGACGGTGCCACGACCCAGCGCTCCGCCCCGGTCGTGGTGTCGAACCGCGCCCCCGTGTTCCAGTCCGTCGCGCCTCTCGGAGATGACGTCACCGTGCCGCTCGGCGCCGCATCGACGTTCCGCGTGGCCGCGGCCGATCCGGACGGGGACCCGCTCACGATCACGTGGCGGCTCGATGGCGTCGTCGTCGCGGCGGGCACCGCATCGTTCCTGTTCCCCGCGGCGCATGCCGGCGTCTTCCGCCTGAACGTCACGGTGAGCGACGGAACGGATGCGACCTGGCACGAATGGACGATCCGAGTGGGGCCCCAAAGCGGGGCGTCCGGCGGCCTCACCCCGGACCTGGCCCTGGGCGTCGTGATCGCAGCCTCGGTCGTCGCCGGACTGGCCGGTCTCCTCCTGCGGCGCCGACGACGTCGCGCTGGCTGAACGGGGGCCGGGCTCGCGCGCGCGGCCTGCGGGTTCGTTGGATTCCGTTCGAAAAATCGTACATGTAATCGAAATATCGAAATAGCCGTGTGGCGATCTCAGGCGCGTGTTCGAGGATATCCTGGGCTCCCGGACGAAGGTCCGCATCCTTCGGGTCCTCTGCGCCAATCCCGAGCGGGAGTTCTCGACGCGGGAGCTCGCACTGGCCGTCGGGCAGTCCTTGGGCTCGGTTCATCCAGCCTTGGGCCAGCTCTTGGGTACTCGCGTCGTCCTCACGCGTCGAATCGGCCGTTCCCGGGTGGTCCGGATCAATCGTCGCCATGCCCTCTACGAGGCCCTAGCGTCCCTGTTCCGAGACGAGGCGTCGGCCTTGGCCACGGTCGCCCGCGAGTTCGCGGACGCGTTGCCCCGGGGAGGCATTGAAGCAGCCGTGCTCTTCGGTTCCGTCGCCCGGGACGAGCCGAGCGCGCGGAGCGATGTCGATGTCCTCGTCGTGGTGGACGCTCCCCGCCGGGCCGCCCAGGTGCAGGCGGTCGCCGCGTCCATGCTGGACCGGTTCGACGCGAACGTGACGCCGTTGGTCCTGACGCGGGGGGAGGTTGCCCGTCGTCTCCAGGCGTTCGATCCCTTGCTCCAGACGATCGCGTCGGAGGGCCGACTCCTCCGGGGGCGGGCGAACTGGCTCGGACGGTGAAGTCGGACGCGGCGGCGGGGTTCCTCCGCCAGGCCGCCGAATTCTTGGCATCCGCGCGGCGGAGCTTCGAGGAGAAGCGGTACAACGCCGCCGGGTTCGACGGCATCCAAGCCATGATCAACGCGAACGACGCCCTGACGGCCCATTTTCTCGGGGCGGTGGCCTCCCTCGATCACCGAGAGGCGATGCGGCTCCACCTCGACGTCGTGCGCTCTATCGGGGACGGCGCGCAGAGGGACGTCCTGAAGCGGGATCTCGATCTTCGCTCCACGTTCGGGTACCTTGGCGTGTCTGCCTCCCGCGCCCAGGCAGAACGCGTCCTTCGGGATGCGGCCCGATTCATCGAATGGGTCCGGCGGGCGCTTGGCCCCGCCCCGTGATGCGTCGATCGGCGTTCGAGGTCGCACCCTGCGACGAAGGTCCCGATATTCGAGCACCCTTCCCGCATCTCGGCTCGGCGAGGCGGCGAGGAGCGCACGCTCGCTACGCGGTAGCCCTCTTGGTCGCCGTCTTGACGGCCGTCCGCCGCCCCGTCGAGGAGAAGAGCGGAATGTAGATTCCTGTCGCGGCTGGCCGCGCGCGAATGCGGTTCCCGGATTTCGAGAGCGTGACGAGTCCCAGACGCTCCAAGGTCAGGAGATCCTTCCGAACGCGACTGACGTCCCGACCGAGGGCGTCGGCGAGGGCCACGAGCGTCGGATAGTCATTCGCTTCGAGCTTCGCCAGCATTCGGAGCCGCTCTTTCGTAAGAACGGAGGCGACCTCGGCCGGATTCATGAGGAACAGCACCGCCTCATCGGGAAACCGATCGGGACGTTCCACCACCCGTCCGACGAATTCGAACGCGGCGTCGATCCGGCGCTGCATCTCCGTGTTGTCCATGTCAGTCCTCCTTGACTGCAGATTCCATCAACGCTCGGTACCTCCGCCAGTTTTGCCGTAGGTCATCCCGACAGATCGCCAGGATGTCACCTGCGGGCAACCGCTCCATCTCGGAGAGAGGTTCCGGTCGGGACGAACGCCAGAGTCTCTGGCGATGGAGGTAGCCGTGGAAGTTGTCGTATCGGACGACCTCCCTCCAGCGATCGGCGATTCGCGCCGAGTACGTGATCGCGAACCGGGACCGCGGTGGCTGGTTGCGAGGCCTCTTTTCAAACTCAAGATCGACATCGATTCGGTCCTCCAGGGATAGGAAGATCGTGTAGGTCTTCCTCTTGGACATCTCATGGCCAATTGGACATTAGATGTCCATATATATCAACCTTCCATCCGGCGTAGCGAAACGCGCCCTACTCCTCTTCTCCCGCCACGCCTTCGAGCTGGCGCTGCGCGACGACGGCCCCGAGACGCTGGAACGCCTCTTCCACGCCGTCGGCGGTCTTCGCGGACGTCCGGATGAAGTCGGCGTCGTACGCCTCCGCGATGCCCCGGATCTCCTTCTCCCCGTAGTCCGCGTGGTCCTCGAGGTCCGCCTTGTTGATCGCGATGAGCACGGGCACCCTCCCGACGACCTTCTCGACCCCGTCGATCCAGCCGGCGAGGTCGATCAGCGTGCTCCGGCGCGTGAGGTCGGCGACGGCGAGGATGCCGCGGGCGCCGTAGAAGTACGCCTCGCGCAGGAGTTCCTGGAACCCCGGCTGGCCCATGATGTCCCAGATCGTCAGGTCCATGCGCGCGTCGACGTCCTGCTCGGCCATGGGGATCTGCAGGACCTTCTTCGTCACCTTGGCGCCGAGGGTCGTCTGGTAGCGGTCCTCGAACGCGTCGAGGACGAACCGCCGGATCAGCGACGTCTTGCCGACGGCGAGGTCGCCGACGAGGCAGACCTTCGCCTTCAAATACCGACGCCGAGATCGGACCGCGAAATGATGTGCTCCGGGCAATCCTTGAGTACCTGCGTTCGATATGGGGAGTGAACATGCCAAGCAGGACAAAAGTATCTAAGGGGTACCTGACGATCGTCCCGCGGGAGATTCGGAACGCGTCCGACGTCCGGGAAGGGGACGTCCTCGAGTGGTCTCTGGAAGGCGACAAGATCGTGGTCCGTCCGCGACACCCACGGACGATCGATGACGTGGTGGCGCTCTTCGGACATGGCGATGACGCGGTCGCCTCCAAGCGAGATGTCCAGCGAGGCGTCCGCGATCGCCGGTGAATGCCTCCAATTTTCTGGCCTTCCCAGCCGAGACATCGTTCTGTTGGACAGCGACTTCGACCGGGTCCGCGGCATCCGACGAATCTAATCGGCCACGGATCCACCCGTCGTCGGGTCGGATCGTGGCGCCCTGAATCACGAGCCCGGACGGCGACGGGACATCCACTGGACCGGTTACGCGGCACGTGCCTGCGCCCGGCGCGAGATTGTCGCGGCCGATAACGGCGTCTCTGGCTTTAAAAGGGACCCGCACCAAGGGGGACTGAGAGGGTGTGACGTGATCGTGCGATCGTGGATGATACACGGCGCCTTCGCGACGGCGCTCGGCCTGGTCGCGGCGCTGGCGGCCGGGACGGCCTTGGGCTCGTCCGGACGGTGGTACTCGGCGGTCGTCTCGTCGCAGGTCTACTCCGTGTCCTTGCTCGGCGCGATCGTCCTGGCGGCGTTCCTCGCGTCCCTCGCGGGGAGTCGCGCGGGCCACCTCGACGAGATCGTGCGGTCCCTCGACCTTCGCCTCGCCGGGCTCCCGGAGGCGATGATGCTGCCCGAGGACCGCGACGCGAACCTGGCGGACGTCGATTCGCTGCCGCCGAGCGACGCGGAGATCGACGACTTCCTGAAGCGGATCGAGATGGTGCCGACCGAGGGCGGGGTCGCGGAGTTCGAGGTCGCCGGCACCCTTGTTGACGTCTCGACGGCGATTAGCGGATCGAAGACGCGGCGCGAGCTGCTGAAGGAGATCATCCGGCAGCGCGAGGACGCGCTCGCGGGCCGCGCCCGGATCGTCGAGTCGGTCGCCGGGCCCCTCGCGGGATGCTTGACCTTCGCCGTGGTCGCGGGCGCGATGCTCCCGGCCGTCGAGGGCTTCGCCGACGTCCACTTCCAGCTCAACACCGCGGTCTTGCTCTTCCTCGCCTACGGATGGGCGTGCCTCGTCGCCTGGGCTCTGGTGGGCGTCGGACTCCTCGGTGCGAGGTCCTCGTCGAAGTCGCCGGGCCAGCCGCAGACGAAGGCGCATAAGGCGTAGGGGCCCGCATCGCGTTCTCAATCGGGTCTTGCGTCGCCGTCCGGCGAATCTCGTCGTGAGCCCGCGTCGCTCGTCCCGTCGCAGAGATCCTTTCCGGGACGAGTCACGGCGGAGGCGGATACGGCGGCTGCATCGAGACTCCTGGAGAGGTGGCGGGCTCGGGCTCCGGGATCCGACCCTCCGCGACGTTGCGGGCGGTAGCGGTCGCGGCGACGTTCCCCGACTTGTACCCCGTCTGCCGCCCTTCCCGATACGTGAGGTACGCCAGGGTTGCCGCGAACGCCGCGATGCCGATGAACGACTTCATCGTGTCCGAGGGCCAGGGGCGCCAGAACTCCCGGAGCGGGTCGACGTAGATCCCCGTCCCCGCGAGGAGGTTGAGCGCCGCGATGAGGCCGAGCGGCAGTCCGATCAGGAGGAACAAGGCCCACGCGACCGCATTTGCGCGGGGCTTCTTGGCCTGTGTGATCCTAGCCCACGTCCGACCGCGGACGCGCCCGGTGCCGGGTGCCGCCATGAGGTGCCGGCTCACGAAGGTTCGAGCCCGATAAATCCCGCGGCGAGAGTATCAGGAAGGAGAACGAGCTGTCCCAGAGGGTACTCAGGTCCTCCATCCGGACCGTTCACCCGCGCCTCGCAACCCGCTCGGAGGCCGGTCAGCCCGGATCACTCGCCCTCTTCGAGGCGGACGACCGTGTGGTTGACCGGGCGAACTCCTGAGTTGAGATGCGCGGGATGACGCTACTCGATCTCCGCGGGCAACCTCACGAAGGGGCCTTTCAGAGCAGATACTGTGTCGCGGGCCCCAGGGTCCTCGCGACGGGGTCGACTTCGACGCCCAAGCCCTCGAGGGCGAACGCGCCGAGGAGCGGGACGTCCTCGGCCTCGCCGAAGACGATCCGGGTGTGGGTCTTACGCCCGTCGTCAGCGAGCCCCACCCATCCCACCTTGCGAGGCAGGCGCGTCCCGTTCGCGAGAGTGAAGGTGAGCTCCTCGGAAGGCCGGATCCCCAAGTGTTCGGCCACCGAAGCCGGAACCACCGGATAGGTGGCGTCGGTGTCCACGACGAGTTCGATTTCCTGGCTGCGACGCTCGTCTTCCAGACTGTCGACGACCACGCGAATCCGGGAGAGGCCCATGGAAACGACGCTAGGAGGGCGCCCGTAATATATCTTTTTCCTGGCGCCGCGATCGGAGCGAATCTCGAACGAGTAGGGCTCGATCCCGTTCCGGCCGTCGGCCAGGGTGACGTTGAAGGTGGACCAGGTCGCGCGCCCCGCCCCGAGGCCAACGATCCTCCGAACGCGGACCGAATTCGGCACCCGGGCCGGAACCCTCAAATATGTAAGATGTTCTTCGTTTATTACCGAAATGAGTACTAAACTACAGACAACCTACATATTACGCCGCCTCGCCGAACTCCGAATGTATGCCTTCGGGGATCGCGAGTTCGCCCGGATCTTCGGTCTCACCCCAGTCCGAGCGCGTCGTGTCCTTCATCGCCTGGCGTCCGGGGGGTTTCTGAAGCGACTTGCGAACGGCCGCTACGTCGTCGCCGCCTTCGGGGACTCAGCCGCTCTCGCCCAACCGTTCTATCTCGGCACGCGGCTCGTGGAACCGTCCTACGTGAGCTTCTGGAGTGCCCTTCACTACTACGGCTGGACCGAGCAAGCAGCCAAGCTCGTCTTCATCGCGAACACGCGCCTCTCCCTTCGCCGGAACGTCGAGCCGTACGCGTTTCGCCTCGTGAAGCTGCCGGCGATGCGTTTCTTCGGATCCATCATGGTCCGGGACGGACCGCTGGAGTTCCCGGTCGCCGAGCCCGAGAAAGCCGTCGTCGACTCGCTCTACCTCCCTGACCACGCGGGAGGCATGGAGCACGTGGCGTCCGCGATCGCGGAGGCCTTGGACAGCCTGGACAGGACGCGTCTTGTGGAATACGCCGTTCGGATGGGGGTACGGAGCCTCGCCTCTCGTCTCGGCTATCTTCTCGATCGGAACCGCGTCGAAGGAGCGGGACTCGCGGAGGCCGCATCGAATGTCTACGTACGCCTCGATCCTGAGGGTCCTCGTCGGGGCCGCTTCATCGCGAAATGGAAGGTCATCGACAACCTCGCGGAGGCCACGGGATGATCACGCGCCCGCAGCTCGAAGTTGTGACGAGGAGGGAAGCGATTCCCCTCCACGCCGTGGAGCGGGACTACATACAGCACGTGCTCCTGCGCCACGCCGGTGGGCCGCCCCTCGCATTCAAGGGCGGCACCTGCCTGCGGATTGCCTACGGTAGCCCGCGGTATTCCGAAGACCTGGACTTCAACGCGGACGCGGACGCGGGCGATGCCTTCGACCATCTCGTCACCTCGACCGCACGGCTCTCGGACTACGGCATGCCTGCGACGGTCGTCCGCCGGCCGTCTCGCGAGGGCCTCGCGGCGGTCTTGCACTGCGAGGGTCCCCTCTTCAGCGGCAACCCGCGCAGCCGGGCGTCGGTTCGGATCGAGGTCAGCCTTCGACACGAGCCCGTCGCGACCGCGGAGGTGTTCGTGCCTCGGACCCCCTACGCCGACGTGCCGCAGCTCGTCCTGCGGACTCTCTCGAAGGAGCACCTCTTCGCGGAGAAAGTCCGCGCCCTCGTCGTGCGCGGGAAGCCTCGGGACCTGTACGACGTGCACTTCCTCCTGACCAGGGGCTTTTCCGCGCCCCGGAAGCTCTTGGACCTCAAGATGTCGTTGTACCGGCGACGCCTCTCACGGACAGGCCTGGAGCGGGGGATTGTCTCGGCCGGACGTGGATGGGAGCGGGACTTGGAGCCCCTCCTCGGTCGGGTGCCACCGTTCCGGCCGATCGCCGGAGAGGTCCGCCGCCGCTTCCGCACGATCCTCGCGCCGTCTACCTAAGGAGGATCCGAGCGCCCCATTCACAGCCCCTCGGGGTCCTCGCGCAGGAGCGGTGCGCGCGCGACCTCGCGTTCAAGGGCGGTACGGCGCTGTCCAAGACGTACTTCGAGGGCTACCGGTTCTCCAGGGACCTTGACTCCAGTTCCGGCCGTCGGCCAGGGTGACGTTGAAACCAGGACCACGTCGTGCGGTTCACCCCGATCGTCTCGTTGACTCCCCACGTGACGGTGCAGACGAGGCGCAAGCCGCGGGCACAACACTACACGGCGGACAAGGAAACGTTGATGGCATCCTCATCTGGAGCCCGCCATGCACCTCCGTCGTGGCGACATTCGCAGCGAGCCCGCGGCTACCGAGGGCCTTCCAGGGACCGGATCGCCTTGGCGATGCTCCACACCTCAATCACGCCCTCGTCGCGGATCCGATCGAAGTGCCGGTCGTTCGAGACAAGGACGGCCCGCTCCTGGAGGCAGGTGGCGGCGTGGAGGAGGTCCGCGGGATCCGGGGTCGTCACGTGCTCCGCGCAGACCGTGACGAAGTTCCGCTCGACCTGCACGACCCGCGTGCGGTTCAGCAACGCTCCCACGAGCCAGGCCGCGGTCTCCGACCGGAACTCCTCGGCGTAGCGGAGCATCTCCTCGACCCAGAACGCGTTGCCCACGAGCCGCGTGTCGTCCCGCTGGAGGAGCGCGAGGAGGAACCGAAGGGTCGCGGTCTCCCGGCGCGGGTGCTTCACGGCCGCGATGAAGACGTTCGTGTCAAGCAGGAAGGTCCGGGTACGCCGTTCGGATGCGGGCACGAATCTCCTCCCGGACCCTGCGCGCGATTGCGTCGACGTCGCGGCCCGCGAGCTCCTTCTCGAGGCGGGCAGCGAGGGTGTCGACGTCGAGTTTCTGGAGGACGATGCGGCCGCCTTCCGCCAGCCCGATGAGGAGCTTCGCACGCTCGTCGATCCCGGCCGCTTCGCGGATGGCCTTGGGGATCACGATCCTCCCGGCCCGGTCGACCCCGACGATGTCTTCCATGGGAGATGCAATGGCATAATGCCACTTAATCCTTCTGATGCCAAAATACCACGGAGGGCGATCAGCGTCGAGGCATCGACCCAGACGCGCATGGGTCAACCCTTGACCCACGTCCGGGCCTTCTCCCGGTCCCTCCGGAGATCGTCCAGGGAGATTCGGAAGGACGGAATCCCTTTCGCCGCCGCAAGGTCGGCCATCTCCCGGATCGGGACGCCCGCGTAGCGCGCGGCCCGGCTCAAGGTGAACTCGAGGTTCAGGTATCGCGCGAGGGCCTTCTCCATGCGCATGCGGCGGACGCCCTCCCGGAGGGCCGACCGCGCGAGCTCGGAGCGCGAGAGACGCAGCTCCTCCGCGAGTTCGTCGAGGTCCTCGATTTCCTCGTCCTCCACGCGGACCTGGAGGTTCTTCATATGGCAATGTAATGACTTGTCATGTACCTGAGGTTTCCGGACCGCGTGCGGTTGGCGTCCGATCCCGGAGGGAATGGATCCTCCGAGGCGGGCGGCCCGTCGTGGATGCACGGAGAATCCGACTTGGGCGAAGCTCTCGTCGAACGGGAACCGCATCGTCGGGGCCACGGCGGCATATCGGAAGCAATGATCGGACGGCGCTCACAGGAGGTATTGCGTTGTCGGCCGGAGCGTCTTCGCGACCGGATCCACTTCCATCCCCAGTTCCTCGAGGGCCGTTGCGCCGAGGAGCGGGACATCGTCGCGTTCGCCGATGACGACGACGCTCGCGGCTTCCGGGCCGTCGTACGCGAACCCCGCTCGGCCCAGCCGCCGGGACATCCGTCGCCCGTCCGCAAGGGTGAACGTGCGTTCGTGCGTCGCGCGGATGCCTAAGTCGGCTGCAACCTCCCCAGGGATGACGGAATACGTGGCGCCGGTGTCCACGACCATCTCCAGTTCTCGGGCGCGACGTTCGTCACGGAGGCTGAAGATCCGGACGCGAACGCGAAAGAGGCCCACGGGTTCCGAATGATGGGGGGAGGTTGCCTTATAGTTTGCGAGCGGCCGTGCGAAACCGTCTGAAGTAGGCTCGGGACGTCCGATTACTCCCAAGCGACGCAACGCGGACGTACAAGTGGAGCGCCCGGTACGGGCTGGAAAGGTCGCCCTCCCGGTGGAGGAAAGACTGGACGCGCCATAGATCTCCGGTCGGGATCGAGAACGTGTACGGCTGCGTCCGGTTCTGGAGGAAATGGATTTCCGGAGGCAGAGGCCCATCCCTCCTCGGCTACTCGCCCTCTTCGAGGAAGCCTCCGAACTGGCCCCACGCGATGAGCGCCCCGAGGCGCTGGAACGCCCGTTCGACGCCGGCGCCCGTCTTCGCGGACGTCATGAGGAACTCCGCCCCGCAGCCTTCCGCGACCTTCTGGATCTCCGCTTGGCCGAACTCGCCGTTCGCCTCGAGGTCCGCCTTGTTCACCGCGATGAGGACGGGCACGCGCATGACGACCTTCCCCACGGCGTCGATCCAGCCCGAGACGCCGTCGAGCGTGCTCCGTCGCGTGAGGTCGGCGACGGCCAGGACGCCGCGCGATCCCGCGAAGTACGCCTTCCTCAGCAGCTCTCGAAAGGTCTCCTCGCCCATGACGTCCCAGATCGTCATGTCCAGGTGCACCTCGAGGTGCTTCTCCTTGATCGGGATGCTCAGTTGCTTCTTCGTGACTTTCGCGCCGAGGGTCGTCTCGTACCGGTCGTCGTACTGGTCGAGGACGTACCTCCGGATCAGGGACGTCTTGCCGACGGCCGCCTCGCCGACGAGGCAGACTTTCGCCTTCATGACCACGGACCGCATGGACTCCGCTCGCCGATCGACGACCTGACTAGCGTGTTCGTCCGCCTATCAAAATTACCATGCCGTTATCGAATTTCGAAGGACGCGAAACTCTCAGCGCGGATAGGATTAAGGTACGGAACCACGTATTGCATCCCGTGGAGGCGCGTGCCCGGTTTCTCGTCCTCGGGACGCTGCTCGTCGCGCTCTCCTTCATAATGCCCGCCGCCGGTGCCCCTTCGCGCAGGGAGCCGCGCGACATCGGAGCGCCGCACACGACCTCCACGGTCCCTGTCGATTGGCATCCAATCCTCTCCGGGACGAACGCCCCCGGCGGGATGGGCGCGGGCTTCATGGCCTACGATCCCCAGCCGGATCGCATCCTGTTCACGGTCGTGCCGTTCGACAGCGAGGGCATCGGACTCGAGCCCCGTCTCCTCGTCCTCGACTCCTCGGGCCAAGTCGTCTCGAACGCGTCGCTGAGCCTCCCTCCTGGATCGGCGCCGAGCGTCTCGGTCGACCCGACCTCGGGTTCGGGGTACGTGGCCTCCGGCTCCACGATCCTCCGCGTCGATTCGGCGACCGGGGCGATCCTCGACACATGGGCATATCCGTTCTGGGCCGGCATCACGACCGCCCGCGGCGCTTCCCTCTACGCCAGCGCGGTGGACGCGAACGGGTTCCTTCCCATCCAAGTCATCGACACCGCGACGGGGACGGTCCAAGGGAACCTGTCGAAGGTCCCGGCGACCCCCTATGAGGGCTTCCTCTTGGACCCGTCGGGCCGATGGCTCCTCGCCGCCCAATACCAGGCGACGGCGTTGCTCATCGACCTGACCACCGGCGATTTCGTGGACCTCGGGCTCACGGAGCCGACGTTCGCGCTCGCGGCCGACGGCGTTCGTGCGTACGTCTGCGGCCGGACCGCGACGGCCGGGAGGCATCTGTGGTCCCTCTGGCTCTCGAACCAGACGTTGCTCGGCCACCCGGACGCGCCGTGCTCCGGCTCCCTCGCGTCGAACCCCGTCACGGGCGTCGTGGCCTCCGGGAGCGGACTCCTCCTCACGCCCGTCGGGGCGTCGGGCCGGACGGCCCTCGGATGGCCGAATTCCGACGGCCAAGGCCTCGCCTGGAGTTCGGATGGCCGGCTCCTCGTGGCCCTCGAGCTCACGGCGAGCGGGTTCGAGCTCGGATCGTGGGACGGGACGCCGCATCTCCTCCATCTCCCCGTCGAGCCAGAACTCCTGAATCCTCAATACAATTACGCCTGCGCGGAACTCGTCTCGGCCGCCGGGATGAACTTGACGGACGCGGCCGTCTACCTCGACGGAGGGTCGACACCCGTGTACGTGGGCCTCGCGGACCCGTTCGCATGCGTCGAGATCACGGATGTGCCCGATGGCGCCCATCGCCTCCACGTCATGGGATGGGACCTCCTGGGGCAGCGCCTCGACGACTCTGTCGCCTTCGATTCGGACGGAACCCCGCCGGCCCTCGCAATCGCATCGCCGGCGGAAACGCAGACGGTCCCATACACGCTGCGCGGATGGGAGAACGACTCCCATCCCGGTGCGGTCTCCGTCGGTGAGGTAATCTCGAATCTCGCGGGCACGGAATGGTCGGTCATCGTCCCTCTCCGAATCGGAAACAATTCGTTCACGGTGAGCGCCTCGGACCTGGCCGGAAACCAAGCCGCACCGCTGGACGCCGTCGTGCGCTACTGGCCCGCCCGCACGAACAACGTGACGAACGCCACGGAGCATTTTCAGGTGTCCGTTCCCCCCGGATGGACGACGTCCTCCCAGGCGTTGCCGGGTGGCGGCTGGTACGCCTTCAACCTAATCGGCCCCATCGAGTCGCCGATCCCGCCGCTCGTCTCCATCACGGCGATCCAAGAACGCAACGTGAGCCAGGGACAGAGCTACGCCACGATTGCCGCGCAGTCCTCGGCGTCGTACATCGCGTCGATCGGGGGGACGATCGTCACGCCCGTCCATGCGGAGACCGTCGCGGGGCATCCGGCGGCCGCGTTCGAAGCGCGCGTTTCGATCGCAGGCATCGCGGTGCGGTACATCCAGACAGTCATCGTCTCGCCGGAATGGGGACGCCTGTACGTCGTCACGGCGGCGATTCCGGAGGCGACTTGGCCGAACCATCCGGAAGACCTGGACTGGATCTTGGAGGGCTTCCGGATCGAGTCGTCGGCAACGCCTCCTTCCGGTCCGCTGGCGGGGGTCCTGATCTGGGCGATCGGCGGGGTCGCGGCAGGCGCCGCAGCCGCTGCGATCGGCGTCGCCCTCTGGGTCCGGCGGAGGGGGAAGGCCGGCGGAAAGGGTCCTCCCGGAAGCGAAGGGACGAGCAGCGGATCACCGCCGATGAACGCGCCGCCCGAGCCTCCGCCGAAGCTGTAAATAAGCCGCAAGCAGGAGAGAACCCTTCGATCTCGGACTTTCGGCCGGAAGCTAGCCCACGCGGATGAACAGATGGAGCTCCCGGTACGCGCTCGAGAAGTCGCCGTCCCCGTGGAGGAGGAACTGGACCTTTCACCGCCCGCAGCGTTGATCCGGAAGGCGTAGGACTGGGTCCGGTTCTGGCCGTCGGCCAGGGTGACGTTGAACGTGGACGGTTGTGCGGTTAATCTCGGCGGTTTCGTCGAATCCCCGAGGTGGCGTTGTAGACGAGCCGCCCGTCAACGGCGTTCTCCGCGCCCATCGGGTGCTCCCGGGTCCCGGCCCCGTCATGAGAGCCTGGAGATGAAGTGCCCTCGCGCATCGAGGGGATTGCGGCACGCGGTGGCGCTGACTCGAGGACCCGAGCGCCCCATTCAGAGCCCCCGGGAGAGGATGTATCTATTTTGTAACGATTATTACGTCAGACGTCCTGAC
>WNGM01000264.1_pt1 | contig 58324 bp, 65 predicted proteins | sample 5400571 | NCBI WGS metagenome assembly WNGM01 (sample SAMN13153378, study PRJNA577476) | soil metagenome | isolation source: 100 cm soil or saprolite under Garry oak tree replicate 2 | place: USA:California | collected 2016-06-15
ATCCACTGCAGCCCGGTCGCCGAGGCGCCCAGCTGCCGCTGCAGGGTGGGGACGGCGACGTTGATGATCGAGTCGTCGATGATGATGACCAGCAGGCTCACCGACAGCACCACCAGGGTCCACCAGCGGCGCCGGTAGGCGTCCCCTCGCCGCGGTCCATCCCCGTCACCCAGGCCCGGTTCGGCCCGCTCCGGCCCTACGGTGCTGCGGTCGGCACTGCCTTGGCCGTCTCGCGTCATCGGTTCCTCCTCCTGGGCCGCTTTCTCGACCCATATGCGTTACCGATCTAAAATCCTTTAGCGGCCATGTGGCCATTACCGAATTCTATGTTCGATTATCTGCTATGCTCGCGACCGAACGTCAACAACCAATCGCCACGGTTCGTTCACAAGCGAACGCGACCAGATCAGTTGTTCGGGAACGGGAGGCATCGGTGAGCACGGCCAAGACGGACCGGCGGGTGCGGCGAACGCGTCAACTGCTGCGCAGTGCCCTCCTGTCGCTCGTCCAGGAGCAGGGCTATGACCGCATCACGGTCCAGGACATCCTCGACCGGGCCGACGTGGGACGGTCGACCTTCTACGCGCACTACCGCGACAAGGACGACCTCCTGCTGAGCGGGTTCGAGGACATCCGTTCGGCCTTGGCCGGAGAGAGGGAGGCAGCCGAGCAGGCGACAGGGGGAACAAGCGAGTTCCTCCAGCCCCTCCTCACCGTCTTCCGGCACGTCGAGGGCCACCGACACTTCTGGCAGCCCCTGGTACGGAAGGGAGGCGCCGACGTAGTGATCCGGATCCTGCGGGACAACGTCACCGACCTGGTCCGGGAGCACTTCCGCTCCCAGTTCCCCGGGCTGGAGAGGAATCAGCCCCAGCTGGAGGCCGCCGTGCAGTTCGTCGTCGGCGCCTGCATGGGACTGGGCATCTGGTGGCTCGACAACGACATCCCCTACTCGGCCGAGCAGCTCTACTCGAGCTTCCGCCGGCTCGCGACCCAGGGCGTGCGGCGCTTCCTCACCGCGACCTGAGGAGTCGAGACGGATCCACTTGCCGAGCACGGCAGCGGGCTCGTCCGGGTAACGCTGCAAAACTGGGACGGGCGTGGGCTCCCACGGGCCGGTGATCCTGCAGCGGCCCAAGCTGCGCGCCATCACCGAGATCGCGGCGGCAGCCGGGTCGGCGCTAGAGCCAGAACGTGATCGGCGAGCAGCACGGCACCCGTCGGCGTTCGGGCGGCTCGCGCTCCGGCAGACCCTCACGAAGCGGGCGACCTAACATCAGGCGGTCATTTCTCGCTCTTAGTCATTGATGCGCTGAACGCGCCATCCGCTCGGGAGGTCCAGTTGCATATCCGCCACCGCCTGCCCCTGTTGCTCGCCATGCTGCTGGCCCTGATCGGTGCCAGCGCCGTCCCGTCAGTGGCGGCACCGCCCAGCCCCACTGCCGGCTGCGTGACGCTTGCCGTCACCTATCAGATCAGCGTCAGCCACGACGGCTGCTCCAGCGACAGCAGCATCGCGCCGCCGCTCACCCAGCGGTGGTCGCGTGACTTCACCGGACCGGTCTCGTATCCGCTCATCGCCGACGGCAAGGTCTTCGTCACCGTGGCCGACGTCCCCAACTTCGGCTACGGCACGACTCTGTACGCGCTCGACCAGGCAACCGGCGCAACCTTGTGGTCGCACGCGATCACCGGCACCTACTACTGGTCCAACGCGGCCTACGACGCCGGCCGTGTCTTCGTGGTCAACTTCGATGGCCTGCTGCAAGCGTTCGACGCTGCCAGCGGTGCGCCCGCCTGGGCTGTGCAGCTTCCTGGCCAGTATGCGTTCTCCAGCCCGCCGACCGCGGACGGCGGGGTGGTCTACGCCGGCGGCGCGGGCAGCGGCGGCACGCTGTATGCCGTCAGTGAGAGCGACGGGGTGGTCCTGTGGACCCAGCCGGTCTCCAACGGCGACCACAGCTCCCCGGCGTTGAGCGCCACCGACGTGTTCGTCTCCTACGCGTGCGGCCTGGTCTACGCTTTCGACCGCACCACCGGCCAGCTGCGCTGGTTCAGCAACGGTCCGTGCGAGGGCGGCGGGGGCAAGACGCCCGTGTACCACGCCGACCGCGTGTATGCGCGCGACTCTTTCGGCAACAAGCTCCTCGACGCCAGCACCGGCGACCTGCTCGGCACCTTCCAAGCCGGTCCCGCGCCTGCGTTCGCCGGGAAGATCAGCCTGTTCCTGAACGGGAGCACGTTGCAGGCCAACAGCGGCCACCGCACGCTGTGGACGTTCAGCGGGGACGGCGGGCTGGACAGCGCCCCGATCGTGGTCGGGGCTACGGTCTTTGTCGGGTCGTCGAGCGGGATGCTCTACGGGCTCGACCTGCGCCGCGGTGGGGTGGTCTGGAGTACCAATGTGGGCGCTGGGATCCCCGGGCCCGACGAGCAGAACGTGTCGCAGCCGCTGACCGGGCTCGGCGCCGGGCAGGGATTGCTGGTCGTCCCGGCCGGAAACCGACTCGCCGCCTACGGCAGCTGACGGTCACGTCGCGGGCCAGCGTCGGTCGAGGAGCCGGCGCTGGCCCGCCGCCTTCTGAGCTTGCCGAGCAAGTGCGTGCGTGGCGCGTGGCGGCCGCGGGACGAGGGAGCATGGCCTGACCGGGTTGCCAGGCCGGACGTCGATCCGCTCCACGAGGTCGAGCAGTGCGGAAAGCAGATGTGTCGGACGCTGAGCCTTGGCGGCGGGGTTCGCGGAGCGGCGGAGCAGGCACCCGACGCGAGTGGTGCGCGTTGCTGGTGAAGGACGGGTCCGATGGCGAGTGGGCTGGAGATCATGCGGTCCGGCGCGGGGCTCGCGTTTATCGGGGGACTGGCATGGTTTTTGCCTGGACCGACCGGTCGGGCCCATATACGGGCCGTTCCCTGCGCGGTTGGCCGGCGGCCCGCGACTGGCACGTCAGGATCGGGCTGGCCATGTTCGCTGTTGGTGTGGGTGTTGTCCTGGTCGGGGTCGGGGTGGCAGTCAGCGGCGGGGAGCTTGGCCGACCGCCAATCTGGACAGTTCACAGCCCGGGTGGATGGTGACGCAGCAGTTGCCTGCGCGGCCACGCGAGTGCTGCGCCGCGGTGCGCGCGGTGGTCGCGTCCGATTTTATTTAGTTCAGGTCGGTGCGGGCGAGCAGGCGCTCCAGCACCACCACATCGCCGCGTACCTCGACGTCGCCCGGACCTCGCCGCCGCCACAGCAGCAGGAGCAGGTCGCCGGCGGAGCCGCGCGCGGCGGCGTCGCCTCTGGCATGGCCACGGGTGAACTCCAGGCGGTCGCCGATATCGGTGACCAGCCACTCCCCGTCGGCGTCGGTGGCGTGCAAGTGCACCGAGCCGCCCAGCGGCGCCGCGTCCCTCCGCCGCCCGAGGCTGAAGAACTGGAGGAACTCATCCACGCCGTCGAGCGCCAGCACCGGGTCGATCGGAGTTGGCACGCCCGCTGCCATCTCGGCGTCCATGCGATGCACCACGGTCTCCTGCGCCATGCGCCGCTGGACGAAGCCAACATTCTTCTGCGGCGCCCACGTCCACACTGCTGTCGCCGGGTCAGCCGCGGCCAGTACGCCCAGCAACCGCTCCAAGCCCTGCCGGTACCAGCCGAGCAGGTCGACATCGGCCGGCCGCGTGGGCTCAGGGACCTCGCTGCCGTCGCTGGCGCGCCGCTGGACCACCCCGCGCCAGAAGTGATGCACCTCGCCGATGTGCCAGAGCAGATCGGCTGTGGTCCACCCCGGACAGCAGGGCACGGCTGCCCGCAGCCCAGCCCGCCCCGCCGCGTCCCCGAGCGCCTGCCCCTCACGCCGCAGCGCCGCCAAGTACTCCTCGGTGTCCACGCTCACAACCTCCCCGACCACTGCAACGGCGGCAAGTCTAGCCGGGCCCTGCGACGCTCCGGCCATCCGTCCGGTGTTGACGGGGACCAGACCATAGCAAGGTGTCGAAGCCTGCCATGGAGGTCTGGTCCCCGTTGTCATACTGCCCGCGCTCGTCGCTGCCCGCAGCCGTGCTGGCCTGGCTGGCCGGCCGCCTGGCCCACCTGACCCCACCCCGCCCACCCGGCCGCGGCGGCACCCCGCCGCTGGCCCTGGAGGTCCGCCTGGACGCCGTCGCCGCCGTGCCGCTGGACGGGTGTTGTCGTACCGGCGTGCCGGCCGCATGGTCGGGATCTCCAAGACGGAGGTCGGCGACAGCCTCGACCTGCTGCTTGGCGAGCTTGCCGCCCTGGGGTACTGCCAGCCCGACGGCAGCTTCATCACCAGCCTCGACGACCTGCGCGAGCTGCTTGCGGAGATGGCCCAAGCCGGTGAGGCGGTCGTGGTCGACGGGCTGGCCACCCGGGTGCAACGCCCCGCCGGCTGGGGCAACCAGAAGGCGCTGTACGACGCCAAGCGGCACGCCCACACCGCCCAGGGCCTGGCCCATCTCGACCATCTGGGGCGACCTTTTGTGGGTGGATGGTGGCTGGCCGGGCAGCTGCCACGAGCACGACCTCATCGAGCTGGCAGGGCTGGACCAGGTGCTGGACGGCGTCGAGGTCGCCAGCCTGCTGGATCGGGAGTTCCGCGGGCTGGCCAAGGCGCGCGAGCACTGGCATGCGCCGGTCGGGGACCGCCGCACCATCGACCGGCTCAGCGACGCCCAGCGGGCCTACAACCGCCTGCAGGCGGGGCTGCGCGCGCTGGTGGAGCAGTCGATCGCCCATCTGGCAGGCGCCTGGGCGCTGCGCCGCTGGCGCGGGCTGCTGTACCGAGTCCGCGACGTCTTCCGGGCCGCCGGCGCGCTGATCTGCCTCGGCCGCTGGCTGCACCGAGTTCCCACATGACAAGAGCATCACGAACACTCTCAATACCCTGCGTGCCACCTGCCACGGCGAAACGTGGGACGCCACACCGCTGCCCCAGCGTCGCTGGCTGCTTAAGGTCCTGTTTCCCTGCCCGTCACGGGTTCGGCGGCGGCAGCTGTCCACGATCCTCACGGCGGGTGAGCCGTTCTGCGCTGCTCACGAGAGGAGCTGTGAGCGGAAGATCCCGTGTTGATCGAACCTTTCCTTCGCCTTCACCCAACGCCCATAGCGCGAGCCGAAGTGGCGCCGCCAGGCATCGTCTCCCATCTCGCCCAGCCAGTCGGCAACGTAGCGCTTCCCGCCAGCCTCTGTCAGGAGTTCGCCGGCGTGTCGGAACGCCGCCAGCGTGTCATCGAGGAACTGCGGCAGGATCTGCGGGTACATCACGCTGAACCACACCACGTCCTCGGCCTCGGGCATCGCCATCAGCGGCGGCACGCCATCGGTTGCGACGAAGAAGGTGCCGCGGTGGCCCTCGCCAAGCGGCAGCGCCTCCAGCACCGCCGGCAGAACCTCGACAAGCGCATCGGCCCCGATGAACGCTGTTACGTAGGGATGGGGCCGCTCCCACGCCCCCAGGCGTCGGACCATCTCGAAGCGCAGGTCGTGGCGAGCCGGGAAGTAGGCGATCTCGTCGTCCTCGACGTGGACGACCCGGTAGGGGCTGAGCCTGTCGGGGAGCTCCGGCGCCGCCTCGTCGTACTCAAAGGACACCTGCAGGGGAAAGAACCACTCCGCGAAGGCTGCGCGCTTCCCGCCGGCCCCGCGCAGGCCCTGGAGGCTGGGTGAGCAGAAGCCTTCCATGGAGCTGACGCGATCGTTGCGGGCGAGCGCCCGCTGGTCCTCCATCCATCGGCGGAGGTCGTCGTACAGCAGGTAGTAGGTTCGGACGTGCGATCGAATGGGACGCAGTTCGAGCTCTGCGGCGACGATCGCGCCGCACCGACCGAGTCCGCCGAGGACCGCGTCGTAGAGGTCACGGCTCTTCGTCCGCGAACACGATTGCCGCGAGCCGTCGCCGGTCACCACCTCCAGCGCCGCCACGTTGGCGACCAGCAGACCATGGCGGTGAGTCCCCGGCCCGGCCCCGCCGACGGAGAGCAGACCGCCAACGGTCAGGTCGAGCAGGTTCGTAAGCGAGCGCGGCAGCAGCCCATGCGCAAGCGTTGCACCGACGACGTCTCGCAACCGTGCACCGGCCTGGCAGGGGATCGTTGCGCGTTCCTGGTCAACGGGCCCAACGCCGCGCATCTCGGAGAAGTCGACGACCACGGAGTCGGCCGGAAGTGCCTGGCCGCCCGCGCTGTGACCGACTCCGCGCAGCGTCAGCTTGGAACCCGACGCGACCGCCTGCGTCACAGCGTCCACAACGTCTTGAGCTGACCGCGGACGCAGCACGCCCGCGGGCGAGCCACGGAGCACGTGGCCGAAGTCCTCGGTCACGGTCTCAAGCGCGGGGCCAGCCGCACGCCGCCGTCCCGCACCTCCGGGCTGAAGGACCGCCACCGGATCGTCAGCTCTCGCTTGGGGGCCACCTCGGTGATCCAGCGCGAGGTGAGCCAAGCCCAGGGACACGCCGGATCGACAAAGACACTGATGCTCGCCGCCATCCTGGCCTCCTTCCACGGCCCAGCTCGGCTCACCCGACCGCCGGGATGCGCTCGTCCTGACTGGCCAGCAGGTGGAGCGAGTCGACCAGGGGCGTGAACCAGTGGCCGCGCTCGCAGGTGGTCTTGACGTGCTCGACCGGGCCGTTGGACGCGAAGGTCCAGCGGTCGGCGATGCGGGCGGGCGCCTGGCAGGTCGGGTCGGGGCAGGCGGTAACGTCGGACATGGGCGCGTTCCTCCTTGCTGGCGGCAAACGCCGCTTCGGCGGTTGCCTGGGTTGGCGGGGTTGGCGCTGAGGGGACAAGGCGCGGTTATCCCCCGAAGCTGATCTCGGCCTGGGCGGTCCCTCCAGTACAGGGGCTGGGCGGGAAGGTCACGTAGCCCCCGATGGCCTCGCCGGGGAGCAGCACCGAGAGGGTGGAGGAGGTGATAGACCCAGAGAACACCACGGCGTGGGAGTCGTGGGCGTTGAACGTGAACGTCCCCCGGGCCGACGGCAGGGTGGGGTCGTCGGGCCAGGACGCGTCCAGGGTCCCGGTCCCGGACTTCATCCGGCAGGGGCTGGGCGGGAAGGTACGGGCCACCGAGAAGCTCAAGGTGACGTCGACCGCACCGGGCGGGAACCCCACGCAGCCCGCCGAGCAGGTCCCCTCGCCGGTGTAGGTGTAGCCGGTGAGGGCCCCGCACCCGAACTCGGTGCAGAAGAACTGGGGCGTGGCCGTGGCGGAGGGGACGTCGTAGGTGGTGCCGGTGGTGGTGGCCTCGGCGGGACCGCCCGCCAGGGCGAAGGCCGTCCCCACCAACAGGACGAGTGCGAGTGCCGTGCGCCGCATTGCTCCCTGCTTCCTCATTACGTGATCCCTTCCCTTTGCGAAATTGGATAGGACAGATCCTGGAGAGCTGCAGGTCATGACCGGTTCCGGGCCTCCCGGGCCTGGGTCGCGGTGGCGTTTCGCAGCAGCCGGCCGGTCCAGACCAGCCACCCCGGGAGCAGCAGCCCGCCGCCGGTGACCAGGAGCAGGTCGACGAGGTCGCCGTTGCCCGCGGCGTAGGCGCCACTCAGCGTGAACAGGACGACGCCGAGCAGGAGCGAGTAGCCGCACCAGGCACGCGAGACGGCACGGCTGGCGATGGCGGCGCCGGCGAAGGCGAGCACCGCGACGCCGAGCACCGCGAACGCGGCCAGCTCGAAGGCGTCGTCGATGGTGTCGACGGTGAACAGGATCGCGTTCACCGTCTCGATCGGATTGCCATGCGTCGCCATCAGGCTGGCCGCGCGGTGGCCGCCGAGCTGCACGAGGTTGCCGGCCACCCACAGCAGCGCCCCGGTCGGCAGGGCCGCGGATCCGATCCGCGCCAGCACCCGGTGGCGGCCGAGCAGGTCACGGGTGAAGGCGGCGAGCGGCACCAGGCACAGGAACCCGGCGATCGCGATCCCGGTGTTGAGGCGCTCCTGCGGGATGGTGGTCACAAACCAGCCGAACCAGCGGTGCAGTTCGCCGTCGAGCGGGGCGTTGGGGTTGACCGCCGGCGGTCTGGCGACCGTGATGAAGCGGGCGGTGAGCCCATACCAGATGGCCGCCACGACGAAGGCGGCCGCGGCCGCGTAGGCGACCAGGGTGGCCGCCGAGGCCGGGGTCAGGGGCGCCCGCCTGGACGGGGTCTTGGTATCGGTGTCGTCGGTGGCTGCGGTCATCGCTGCCTCCTTGCTCCCAGGCCACCGTGGCGGTGACCCTTGCTGGTGAGCGGTGCGAGGACCGTATCGGCGCGGCACCTGCCCGACATCCGGGCGGTCACCGAACCTGGCTTGAGGGTTGGCACTGAAGACCGGGGGGCTGCCGGGTGCGAAGATGGCGAGGTCATGCCAACCGTACTGATCGTTGACGACCACCCGGGCTTTCGCGGGTGGGCGCGGGCGGTGCTGCAGGCGGAGGGCTTCGGGGTGGTCGGCGAGGCCGCCGACGGCGCCGGCGCGATCCAGGCCGTCGGTGCGCTGCGCCCCGACGTGGTCCTGCTCGACATCCAGTTGCCGGACATGAGCGGCTTTGAGGTCGCCGAGCGGCTCCGCGGCGGCGGTGCCGGCGGGGCGGGTGGGAGGGTGGTGCTCATCTCGAGCCGGGACGCCGCCGACTACGGCACCCGCATCGCCACCAGCCCGGTCGCCGGGTTCCTCGCCAAGGCTGACCTTTCCGGCGCCGCGCTGGCGGCGGTGCTGGAAAGCGCCGGACAGCCACAGGTGCCGGGACGATGACGCCGCGCCGGTGGGCGCTGGTCGCGCTCGGCCTGGCGGCGCTGGTGTGGGCGCTTGGTGGTGAGTGGGTGAGCATCAGCCACGGGGTCCCCGAGAGCCACCTGCTCGACGTGACGGTCGGGCTGAGCTTCTTCGCCGCCGGGATCGTGGCACTTGACCGCCGGCCCGGCAACGTGATCGGCCCGCTCATGATCGCCTTCGCGGCCACCTGGTTCCTCGGCAACTGGGGCAACCTCCCGATCCCGGTGTTCCCCACGCTCATCTTCGTCGCCGGCCCGTTCGGGGCGCCGTTGCTGGCGCACAGCACCCTGGCGTATCCGAGCGGGCGCCTGCGCACCCGGTTCGATCGGGTCGTCCTGGGCGCGTTCTACGCGGAGGCCGTCGCCGTCGGGGTCGTGGGCCTGCTGACGTTCCCTCGTCGGGGCCTTGGCTGCGTCCGCTGCCCCTGGACCCCGCTGTTTTTTCCGAACCGGACGGTCTTCACCGCTGTGAACTGGGCCGGCGATCGCTCGGCGGTCGTGCTGGTGCCGCTGTTCCTGGCGGCGGTCTGGCTGCGGTGGCAGGGCGCCTCCCAGGGTGAGCGCCGGGAGCTGGCGCCGTTGTGGGCCGCGGGATCGATCCTGGCCGTCGTGTACCTGATGGGCGCGTTCGCCTCGCCGGACGCCGACAACGGGTTCTCGTACCTGCTGTGGGAGCTACGGGCGGTGCTGCAGATCAGCCTCCCGATCGTGTTCGTGTGGGGGCTGCTACAGAGCCGGCTGGCCCGCAGCGCGGTCGGCGACCTGGTGGTCGCGCTGGACCGCCCGCTCCCGCCCGGTGGGCTGCAGGCGGCGCTTGCACAGACGCTTGCCGATCCCGGGCTGGAGGTCGTGTACGCCCTGGAGCGCGAGCCCCCGGTCGAGCACCGCGACGGCGAGGACCGCGACGGCGAGGACCGCGACGGTGAGCACCGCTGGGTGGACGCCAACGGCCGGCCCGTCCCGCCGCCCCCACCCGGGGCCGGTCTCGGGGCCGGGCGTGGGGCTGGGACCGGGGCTGGGCGCGGCGCCAGGGTCGCCACCGTCGTCGAGCGGAACGGGCGGCCGCTGGCGGCGCTGCTCCACGACCCGGCGCTGGACCCGGGGCTGGTCCAAGCGGCCGGCGCCGCGGCGGGTATGGCGATCGAGAACGAGCGCCTCCACGCTCAGGTCCGCGCCCAGCTCGACAAGGTGCGCGCCTCGCGGGCCCGGATCGTGCAGGCCAGCGACAACGAACGCCTGCGGATCGAGCGGAACCTGCACGACGGCGCGCAGCAGCGCCTGCTGACCCTGTCGCTGGCGCTGCACACCGCCCGGCGGCAGCTCGCAGCGCTCGGCGCCGACGCGGACCCCGGTCTGGTGGAGGCGATGCGCGGCGCGTCGGAGGAGCTTCGCCTGGCGATCGAGGAGCTTCGCGAGCTCGCCCGCGGGATCCACCCGGCGATCCTGACCGACGAGGGCCTGGGGCCCGCGCTGGGGTCGCTGGCCGGCCGCACCTCGATGCCGGTCACGCTGCTGGAGGTCCCCCCTGGGCGGCTGCCACGGCCGATCGAGGCGACGGCGTATTTCGTGGTCTGCGAGGCGCTGGCCAACCTCACCAAGCACGCGCACGCCGCCTCGGCGTCGGTACGGGTGCGCCTGGACGGCGACCAGCGCGCCGGGGGCCAGGCCGAGGATCGAAACGGGCTGCTGGTGGAGATCTGTGACGACGGCGTCGGCGGTGCCGACCCGGCGGGCGGCTCCGGGCTGCGGGGCCTCCACGACCGCGTGGCGGCCGTCGGCGGCCGGCTCACGATCACCAGCCCGCCCGGCCACGGCACCGTGGTGCAGGCCTGGCTGCCATGCCGCGCGGACCACGCCAACGACCGCACGGGACCCGCAGGCGCGGCGGTGAGGCCCCGATGAAGGTCGTGCTCGCCGACGACGCGGCGCTGTTCCGCCAGGGGATCGCCCGGCTGCTGGCCGACGCCGGCTTCGAGGTGGCCGGGCAGGCCGGCGACGTCGACGAGCTGCTCGAGCTGGTCGCGCGGACCACGCCACAGGTCGCCATCGTCGACATCCGGATGCCCCCGACCCACACCACCGAGGGGCTGCGGGCCGCCGAGCGGATCCGGGCCGAGCACCCACAGGTCGCGGTGCTGGTGCTGTCGCAGTACGTCGAGCCGCACTACGCGATGAAGCTGCTCGGCCAGCAGCCCGCAGCCGTCGGCTACCTGCTCAAGGACCGCGTGACCGACGCCGACGAGCTGGCCGAGGCGGTCACCCGAGTCGCCGCCGGCCGCCCGGTCATCGACCCGGCGGTCGTCGCGGAGCTGCTCGCGCGCCGGCCGCAGCGCGACCCACTGGCCGCCCTGTCGGACCGGGAACGCGAGGTGCTCACGCTGATCGCCGAGGGCCGCTCCAACCAGGCAATCGCCGACCGGCTCGTCCTGACCCCACGCACCGTCGAGTCGCACGTCCGCAGCATCCTCACCAAACTGGACCTGCCCCCAACCGCCGACGACCACCGACGCGTGCTCGCCGTACTCGCCTACCTCCGCAACCGATCCACGCCAGACCCTCCGGCGTAGGCAATGCCGGCGATGACGTCGAGGCTCACGGCGGGTACAGAAGGGTCGCAGGAACCGAGCGCAGATCCGCACGCACGCCGACGAACATGGGCAGAATGCCAACGAGGACCAGACCTCTATGCCACCCTGGTAACCGTTGCGCAACGTCCTCATAACTCACCAAAGACAGCCCATAGCCTGCGAGAGGCAGGCTGGTTGTGGTCGCACGGAGGAGCTCGAAGGTGCCACAGCAGGGGCGGGCGCGGCTCCCCATCCAGACGCCGCTGGCTGGAGGACGGCTGGCGGCCGCTGCCGTGGTCACGACGCTCATGCTCCTGCTCGCCTTCCCGCTGGTCTACCTGGTCATCATCGCGGCCAGCCGCTACTGGGGAGCGTTGCGAGATCGGCATCAACGCCAACGTTCTCTGGCTGCTGTTTGGCAAGGCCCCGCTCCTTGTGGTCGAGCAGTACGCGGCGTGTGGGCTTGCGTGGCACTCACGACTGGAATCGTCGCGGTCACGTGTCGCCGTCGCACTCCCACCCCGACCGGGCTGGTGGTGCTGGTGTTGGGCGTCGGTGTGGTGGCGATGCTTGCTGCCACGGTGGCGCAGGCGTGGATGGTGACGGCCGAACCGTTCCGCGCCAACTACCCGACCGACTGCGCGTCCCCCGGCCTGCTCGACCCCCTCGTCAAACTGCGCGGCTAGCGGCGGCCCGGATGGACTGCGACGAGCGCCGCGCGAGCGCGAGGCGTGATTGCGGCGATAGGCCGTTGTGTGACCTTCCCTGGCATAACCACCGTGACCAGGTTCCGGAACGCCTTTCGAGTCGCTGGCGTGAGCAGGAGCAAGCAAGCATCGGCGGCTCCCTCATACGGTCGTCCAAACCAAGAGGTCACCGCCGATGCGCACCCGTGCCCGCAGCCTACCCCGCTCGGTCACTGCCCTGCTGGACCGCTTCCGCGGCTGCTTCACCGCCCCCACCTTCGAGGTGTTCTGCGCCCTTGTGGTCGAGTCGGCCAAATGGCTCATAGGGCGACCGTTGGCCGAAACTCGGTGGTGACTGGCGCTCTACACGTGGTCTTCGAGTAGCTGCTGGGCCAGCAGGTCGATGAGGAAGCGCTTGCATGCGGCGCGGCTGGTCCCCCCCAGTCCTTCCCCAGCCCGCCCTACACCACGCTCGCCACGAACCCGGAGTCGCGCGAGAAGCCGTTCCTCTACGTGGACTCAGACCACCGCTTCAATGTCTACGTCCCCGACGTGCGGTTCAACGCGACGGGCACCACGTGGCAGAACGGCCAGACGCCGGGCCACTCGATCCCGATCGATGATTTCTTCATCGCGAAGCCGTCCGACAGCGTCCAGGCGATCAACAACGCCCTGGCGCGCGGACAGAACCTCCTCTTCACGCCGGGCATCTACGACGTCGACCAGACGATCAGGGTGAAGCGCCCGGACACGGTCGTACTCGGCCTCGGGATGGCGACGCTCCAGGCGGCGAACGGCGTCGTCCCGATGAGCGTCGCCGACGTGAAGGGCGTCGAGATCTCAGGGCTGATCCTCGACGCCGGCCCGGTGAGCTCCCCGGTCCTGCTCCAGGTCGGGACGCAGGAAGCGGCCAACGACCAAGCTCGCGAGCACAACGACTGGAGCGACCCGAACGACCCGAGCGCGCTCCACGACGTGTTCTTCCGCATCGGCGGCGCGCACCTCGGCAAGGCGACCGAGAGCCTCGAGGTGAACGCCGACAACACGATCCTCGATGACATCTGGGCGTGGCGGGCCGATCACGGCAGCGGCGTCGGCTGGACGAGCAACACCGCCGACAGCGGCCTGGTCGTGAACGGCGACAACGTCGTTGCGACCGGTCTGTTCGCCGAGCACTACCAGAGGTACGACGTCGTCTGGAACGGGGAGCATGGCAAGACGATCATGTTCCAGAACGAGATGCCGTACGATCCGCCGAATCAGGCTGCCTGGCAGCACGACGGGATACTCGGCTTCGCCGCCTACAAGGTCGCCGACTCGGTCGAGACGCATGAGGCCTGGGGGCTCGGCAGTTACTGCTTCTTCAACGTGGATCCGACGATCCACGCAAGCCACGCGTTCGAGGTGCCGGTGACGTCGGGCATCAAACTGCACGACCTCCTCGATCTCTCCATCACAGGCCACGGCACGATCGATCACGTCGTGAACGACTTCGGCCCGCCGACAAACGCCAACACGATCCCGAACGACGTCGTCGCCTATCCGTAGTCACGAGCTGGCAACCCATTCACTACCGCGAGGGAACCACGACGACGGGGCAGGTGGCGTGCAGGATCAACGCATGTGTCACCGAGCCGAGGGCGAGCCCGGTGAATCCACCTCGTCCGCGAGAGCCCACGACCAGCAGATCGGCGCCGGATGACAGCTCGACCAGCGCGTCGGCGGGATGGCGATCCCGCACCACGGCCGACCGCACCTCGACGCCCGCCGCGTCGACCTCGCCGAGGACCCGCTCCACCAGCTTCTCGCCGCGGCCGTGCTCAGCCTCGCGCAACGCCTCCTGCGCCCTCTCCACACTTGCCAGGTCCACCGACGACGGCTCGCCAGCCGAACCGATGGGAACACTTGGCGCAGCATGCTGCGAGGGGAAGTACAGCGGGGCGCCCCACTCCTCCGCCTTGTGCACGTACACCACCTGAAGAGCCGCTCCGCGCAGCCTCGCCTCGGTCACTGCCCAGGTCAGCGCCTTCCTTGCGCCAGGTGAGTCGTCGACCCCCACCACGATTCCGCCCATCGCCCATTTCCTCCGCTCTGGCTACGTCACGCAGAGACTATCGAGCATGACGCTCGCCGGCGCACCTGCTCGCCGTTTCTTGCCGCCGCTGGTCAGAGCCGCCGGCGTGGGGGCCCCGCGACAAACGCCGGGCGAGGCGACCCCGCCGCGGGACGTCACCTCTGGTTGTGACGGCCGGCACGCTGTGGCCGTGACGAGTGGCACAGACTTTCGCGCGCCCAGGATCCATGCTGATGGACACCTCGGCCCAGGGCTTCCGCCACCCTGCCGCTGCGGCCACCGTTCTGCGTCAGCTAGGGGAGGCTTGATGAACGGATCGGACGCCGAACCCGAGATCCGGATCAACGCTCCCGCGGCCCTCGCGCCGGTGATCGGCGCATTTGCCACCCTGGGTCCCGCCGCGTTGGCCACTGTTGCATGCGCGCGGGGAGGCGTCGCCGACGAGTACCTCAGTGGCGGGCACCGAGGGGGCTGATCGCCAGATGCAACCTGCCCACCGAGCGTCCCGCGCCCGTCGTCGCAGGAGGACAAGATGAACGTATGGCTGTCCAGTCAGGCGGTCGCTCGGATCAACGAGCTGTTGGCCGTCGTGGCCGCCGCATCCCACACCAGCGACCAGCACCGCTGCCAGCTCGACTCCTGCCATGGCCAGGTTGAGGAGCTGATGCCGGCGAGCGAGGTGCTCGTGCTGGCCGGGGTCTTGCGCGAGGCGACCGATCGGCCGGGGCTGTCTGCGGCGGCACGGACAGACTGCTGGTCGTGGAGCTCGTACCTTGCGCGCCTGCTGGTTGCCAGCCCAACCGCGACCGCCACAACCAACCAGCCGGTTGCGCAGGCGCGCCCTGCTCGGAACGCCGTGCTCGTTCCGAGCGTTGATCGCGGCCCGGGAGAGGTCGCTTCGCGCCGGCCGAGAAGCTCCCCCCTCGTCATGTCGTGACCGCTCCAGGTCACGCTGATATGAGGAGGTATCCGCCGATGACGCTGTGGGACGAACTGGACGGGAGAACCTGGAGCGTGCGCGCCGGCCCGCGATCGGCGAGTGCAGAGCCACGTCGCCGTCGCCCGAGCCAACGCCGCCGGATCGTGCGGCCCCGCCGTCAGGCTCGAACCTCCACGACGCCCGTCTCGTCGACGCATTCGCGGTGAGCCCTCGGGTTGTTCGCCGTGCGGGTGTCAGGGAACCGATCGAGCCGTTCCGCAGCACCCAGCAGGCCCCCTGGCCGACCACGACGACATTCGGGGCGGGATTGCCGAGCGAGTCGACCATCCCGGGGATCGTGCCGACCTTGACCCGCAGCACGACCACGTTGGTGGCGGTCACGCCGGCCCCGCCGGCCACGGTGGCTCGCCGCCCACCCTGGTAGCGGTCCCACAACCCCGCCTTCGGGTCCCAGCGCCAGGTTGCCACGTAGTCGGCGACCGGGGAGAACGGCAGCGTCATGGCGCGGACCGCGTGGCCGCCGGCGGGCGCTCGCGTTGCGAACTGGACCTCGGCCACCACGTCGGCCGCGTCCAGGCCTGCCTGGGGCCGGGCCGGTGGGGTGTTCTCGACCTTGATCGACAGGGCCGGCCGGGACGCCGCCGCGGTCGCGCTGCCAACCGGCAGGCCGGTGAGCGGGAACACCGTCGGCTGTGCGGGTGGGCCAGTCGTGCTGGTCGACCCGCTCGTCGTCCCGGCGGTGGCGGTCGCCTTGCCGCCGTGGCTGCAGCCCGCCAGCAGGGCGAGTGCCGCCAGCCGGCGACCAGGAACCGGCCGGAACGGCAGGCGGAGGTGGTTGGCATGGCGCGAGCATCCTCAGCATCCAAAAGTGAGAGCGGCGTGAGGTCTACAGCCCGCTCGTGGCGATGTGGGAAGCGGTCGAGGTTGGGGACCGCCGTAGGTCGAATTCAGGCAAGCCCCAGGCAAGCCCGGGAATCACCACCCGGTCGCAGCCGTTTAGCTTCTAGTTCCTGTAGGACGACGCCCGATACCGGGCCACCACCGCCTCCACGTGCGCCGCCAGCGATCGGCGAGGATTTCAGCTGGCCGGACACACGACCCTGGGGACGTGGCCAGCCTCCAGGCAAAAAGGGGAAGCGTAGATGAACGTCTGGTTCGGCCTCAATGGCCTGCTACACCACAACCATGCGCTTGTGCAGTCCGAGGAGCTCACCGGGCAGTCAGCCGGCACGCGCCGCGGTTTGTCAGGACGACCCGAGTCGCGGTCGCGTCCCAGGAGGTTGGGATACAAGCGCCGTCCACTGGTGGCGCTCATCGCGCTCGCGGCGGCGGGCGCGCTCGCGGCCGGGTGCAGCAGCAACAACGCAGGTTCTGGGGGATCGAGCTCAGGAGGGACGAGCTCAGGGGGAACGAGCTCAGGGGGATCGAGGTCCGGTGGGTACGGCGGCGGCGGCTCCGCCGGCACGTCTCCGACGGGCGCGGCGACGGTCACGGCCGCCAGCACCAAGCTCGGGATGGCCCTCGTCGACGGTAGTGGGCGGACGCTGTACCTGTTCCAGAAGGACCAGCCGAACCAGTCCGCGTGCAGCGGCGCCTGCGCCTCGGCCTGGCCGGCCGACAAGAGCAGTGGCACGCCCACGGCGGGCAGCGGCGTCAACGCCTCGCTGCTGGGCACGATCAAGCATTCTGGACCGGTCCAGCCGAGCGAGCGCCGCGGCCGTGCCGCTCTATCGCGAGTCTCCGGCCCGATGCCCGATCATTGGGTTTTTCGCCGCCCCACCCCAACCGGCAGCGCGATCGCGACCGTCGGCTGGCATCAGGGCGAATCTTAGCGAATCTCTCAAGCGTCCCGACAGCGACCAGCGGCATAGGTACCTCGTGGCGCCCACGACTCTCCGATTTTCATCAATTTTTCATCAAGCTGCTGGTTATCGTTCAACCCGGTGCAATCGACTGCATAGGGGGTGACCGTGGAGGCCACGGCCAAACCACTTGGACGGCTCAGCCTCATCGCGACGATTGTCGCCACGCTCCTGCTCGCTGCCTGCTCGTCGGGGACGCAGGCGAAAAGCAGCACCCCGATAGCCAAGCCAATCAAGATCGGAATCTCGCTGTCGCGTTCTGGAGATTTCTCGGACCCGGCCACTCAGGTCGAGCGCGGCTATCAACTCTGGGCCGACCACGTGAACGCAAAGGGCGGCCTGCTCGGCCGCAAGGTCCAACTGGTGGTCGTCGATGACGCCTCCAGCCCGACGCAGGTGGTGACCAATTACCAGAACCTGATCAGCCGCGACAAGGTCGACCTTGTGTTCGGGCCGTTCTCGAGCCTGCTCACGATTCCGTCCGCCCAGGTCGCCGCACGCTATGGCTACGCCTTCCTCGAGCCGGAGGGCGGCGGTCCCAAGGTGTTCGCGGCCAAGCTGCGGAACCTGTTCTTTGTCCAGCCGGCCCCGGCGGTGTCCAACGGCGAGGTGTTCGCCAAGTGGGTCCTGTCGCTGCCCGCCGCCGAGCGGCCGAAGACGGCCGCCTACCCGTCTTTGGACGACCCGTTCGCGTCGCCGGTCGCCGACAAGGTCCGCGAGGAATTCGAGGCCGCCGGTATCCGCACCGTCTACAAGACCATCTACCCTGCCGAGACGACGGACCTCACGCCGATCGTTCAGAAGGTCGCTGCCGCCCATCCCGACGTGGTGGTCGCGGGAACGCAGTCCGAGGACGCCTACGCGCAGGTGAAGGCGATGATCCAGCTCGGCTTCAGCCCGAAGATGCTGTTCCTGTCCAATGGCGCCAACGCGCCGACAGAGTTCCCCGACAAGGTCGGCAAGGCCAATACGGAGGGCATCCTTTCCACCGGCACCTGGTCCGCTGACGCCAAGACCAATGGCAATCAGCAGTTCCAGGCCGAGTACGTGAAGAAGTACGGCGGGAGCCCGCGCGACATCGATGGCAACACCGTGGACGCCTACGCCGTCGGCCAGTTGCTCGAGGAGGTCGCGGCCAAGACCGGCTCGGTCGACAACAACAAGATCATTCAGACACTGCACAGTGGCACCTGGTCGACCATCCAGGGTGAGCTGCGATGGGACGCCTACGGTGCGCCACAAGGGAGCGACGTGCTCTTGCAGTGGATCGGCGGCACGCTCGATCCTGTCTACCCGCCGGCCGTCGCGACCCGGCAGCCGGTCGTCACCAAGGCGCCCTGGAGCCGCTGATCGACGGCGGGGAAGGGGCGAGATGCGCACGGTGCTGCAGGCGGCGATCATCGGGCTCTCCGCCGGCTCGGTCTATGCGCTCATGGCCAGCGGCTTGACGCTGGTCTTCGGCGTCATGCGGGTGGTGAACGTCGCCCAGGGTGCATTGGTGATCCTCGGCGCCTACCTGAGCTACAGCCTGTTCAGCCGCTTTCACCTCGACCCGTTCCTGGCCATCCTGCTCGTCGCGCCGATGCTGTTCGCGCTCGGGGTGGGGCTGCAGCTCGCCTTCGTGCGCAGGCTGCGGCGCGACGAGCAGGAGCTGTCGCTGCTGGTGATGTTCGCGGTCGCGGTGGGGATCGAGGGTGCGCTCACGCTCGTTTACAAGACCACCTACCGGTCCATCAATCCCAGCTACGCCAACCGTGTGCTGGAGCTCGCCGGCTTCAAAGTCCCGCTGGTGCGGGTGCTCGCCTTCGCCTTGTCGGTGGTCGTGCTCAGCGCCCTGTGGGTCGTCCTCCAGCGCACGCGCTTCGGCCGCGCGCTGCGGGCGACGGTGCAGAACCCGACCGCCGCGCTCCTGCTCGGCGTGGAAGCCGAACGGGTCGCCGCGCTCGGCTTCGGGCTCGGCGCGAGCACCGGCGCGGCGGCCGGCGCCGTGTACGGCATCGTCTTCCCGTTCAACCCGGGCAGCCATTACGACCTGATCTCGCGGCTGTTGTCGATCGTGGTGCTCGGCGGGCTCGGGAGCCTGGGCGGCTCGGTCGTCGCCGCGTTGCTCATGGGCGTGACCGAGGCGGTCGTGGCCGCCACGCTGTCGCCGGTGTGGTCGTCGTTCGCCTTCTTCGCCGTCCTGCTCGGCGTCCTGCTGGTCAGGCCCCAGGGGATGTTCGGCACGGTGCAGCGAGGTGGCCTGTGAGGCGGCTGCGATGGCCGGGGGTGACACGTGCGGCGGTGGCGTTCGGTGGCCTGGCGGCGCTGCCGCTCGTCGTCGGCGAGCACTGGATCCTGAGCCTGGCCATCTTCACGCTCATGTACGCCGCGCTCGGCAGCGCGTGGAACCTGCTCGGCGGCTATGCCGGCTACATCTCACTCGGCCATGTGGCCTTCTTCGGCATCGGCGCCTACGCGCTGGGAATCGCGCTCAGTCATGTCGCCTCACCCGGGGTCTGGCTGCCGTTCCTGCTCCTGCCCGTCATCGGGGTCGGCACCGCGGCCGTCACCCTGCCGGTCGCATGGGTCGCGCTCCGCACCCGGGCCAGCACCTTCGCGATCGTGACGCTGACCCTGCTGTTCGTGGTTCAGACGCTCGCCTTCAACCTACCCGGGCTGACGGGCGGCTCGCAGGGCCTCGCCATGCCGGTGCCGCCATTCCCGCTCGGCACCTTCGAGCGTCCCTTCTACCTGGCGATGCTTGCTCTGCTCGCGCTCGCGATGCTGGTCAGCTGGTACGTGCTCGGCTCGAGGGTCGGTCTGGAGCTCCTCGCCGTCCGCGAGGACGAGGACCGCGCGCGCGGCCTGGGAGTGCGAACCACCACGGTGAAGCTCACCGCGTTCGCCGCGAGCGTTGCGATCACCGCCATGTGCGGTGGCGTTTGGGCGTACTACATCGCCTTCATCTACCCGCAGTTCGCGATCGACCCGCTGATTTCGATCGGCACCGTGCTGATGGTGTTCCTCGGCGGCCGCGGAACCCTGTGGGGACCGCCGCTCGGCGCCGCGGTGCTGATCCCGGCCCAGCAGTACCTCGCGTACCGATTCGGGCAGAACGACCTGTACCTGGTCGGCTATGCGGCGGTGTTCCTCCTGGTCGTGCTGTTCCTGCCCCGCGGGATCCTGCCGTCCGTGGCTGAGCGGGCGCGGCGGAGGCGGACCCCACCTGGCCAGGTCACCGAGGAGTCCACGACCACCCGGCCTCGGCCCAGGGAGGTGGTCTGAGCTGGCTGCGCTGCTGGAAGTGGACGGGGTGACCAAGCGCTTCGGCGGAGTGGTCGCGGTGGACCACTGCTCGTTCACGGTCGCGGAGGGGACGATCACCGCCCTGATCGGACCCAACGGGTCCGGCAAGACGACGGTCTTCAACCTCGTCACCGGCTACCAGCGCGCCGACGCTGGCGCGGTCGCGTTCCTCGGCGAGCCGATGCCGCACCCGGACCCGGCACGTCTGTGCCGTCGGGGCTTGGCGCGCACCTTCCAGCAGGCACGGGTGTTCCCCCGCCTCAGCGTGCTCGACAACCTGGTGCTCGGTATCCAGCGGTCCAGGACGGGGCTCTTTCGTCATCGGCTCGGCCACGCCGACCAGGCTCACGCCGACGAGCTGCTCGCCGAGTTCGGTTTGACCAGCGCCGCCGACCAGAGCGCCGCGGAGCTCTCCTACGGCCAGCGCAAGCTCCTGGAGCTGGCGACTGTGCTGATGGGCCGACCCCGCCTCGTCCTGCTCGACGAGCCGACCGCTGGGATCAACCCGGCCATGATCCCGGTGATCGAGCGGCATGTGCGCGCCCACCACGCGAGCGGCGTCACCTTCCTCATCGTCGAGCACGACATGGGGGTGGTGATGCGCCTGTGCGACCCCGTCGTCGTGCTCGAGCGCGGCAGCGTGATCACCATCGGGCCACCCGCGGCGGTCCAGGCCGACCCGCGGGTCCTCGACGCATACCTGGGAGCGTGATGACCGCGCTCCTGAGCCTCAAGGGCGTCGTCGCGGGGTACGGGCAGGCGATGGTCCTGCGGGGGATTGACCTCGATGTTCATGCTGGCGCCGTCACCTGCCTCATCGGCCCGAACGGGGCGGGCAAGTCCACCGTGCTGAACACGATCAGCGGCCTGCTCATCCCCCGGGAAGGGTCCATCACCCTCAGTGGCCGGCCCGTGCACGGCCTGTCCCCGCGGGCCATCCTGGACCACGGCGTGGTCCAGGTGCCCCAGGAGCGCAGCCTGTTCCCGCTGATGACAGTGTGGGAGAACATGCTGATGGGCGCCTACGTCGTCAAGGACCGCCGGACGGTCCAGCGGCGTGTCGACCAGGTCGCCGAGCTCTACCCGCTCATCGGTCGGCGCCGGCACGATCGCGCCGGGTCGCTCTCCGGCGGGGAGCAGCGCATCGTCGAGCTGGCCCGAGCGCTCCTGTTGGACCCGCTGCTGGTGCTCATGGACGAACCATCCATCGGGCTCGCCCCACAAGCAAGCCGCCAGGTGTTCGACGGAATCGCGGCGATGCGCCAGGCAGGCCGGACCGTCCTGCTCGTCGAGCAGAACGCCCGTTCGGGCCTGGCCGTGGCCGACCACGGCGCGGTCCTCGAAACGGGCGTGGTGCGGCACGAGGGAACCGGCGCGCAGCTGCTCGCCGACCCGGAGGTCGCCCGCCTGTACCTGGGTGTCGCGTCCGCAAGCGGTCTGCGGCCCGCACGCCAGGGTCGGACGGATTTCGGTCCCGGTGGTGGTTCATGAGCACCGCTCGCGGGTCGTCGGCCAGGGCTTCCTACCGGGCTTCCCGATTGCGCCGGACCGGCCGTGCCGGCTCCACCGCCGCGGGGTCCTCAGCTGGGATCTCCCGTTGCCTGGGTGGCTGGCGGTGGGGTGGAGTCGGGTGGTCGTCGCTGGGTGCTGTGTGGAGGGCGTGCACGGTGCGGGTGGCGGTGAGCAGGACAAACAGCCAGGCCGCGCCGAGGGTGAGCGCCCCGAGCACGTCGGTGAGCCAGTGGGCGCCCAGGTACAGCCGTGACAGGCCGACCAGGCCGGCGAGCAGCACCGCGGCGGTCCACACGGCGACCTTGCGGCCCCAGCGGGGGGTGGTGGCGGCCAGCAGGGCGGCGAGCATGCCGTAGACGGCGGTGGCCTTGGTGGTGTGCCCGGACGGGAAGGCGTAGCCGGTCCAGTGGCCGATCGCCTGGGCGGCCGGCGGCCGCGCCCGGTGGGTGAGGTCCTTGACGGTCTCCGACAGCACCCAGGCGCCCAGGTAGGCGCCGGCCAGCAGCCACAGCGGCCGCCAGGTGCGCCGGCGCCACCACCACACCAGCCCGACCGCAAGGATCAGGCCGATCAGCACGGCGGCGTTGCCCAGGTCGGTGAGGCCACGCATGACCGGGGTGAGCCAGGCCTCCCGGTGGGCGAGGAAGAAGCGCTGCACCGGCCCGTCCAGCAGCGCGCCGTCGTCGCCGGCGAGGACGTCCTGGAGGACCGCGCCGAACGCCCAGCCAGCCCCGACCAGGGCCAGCACGCTGACGGTCAGCGACAGGCCGAGCGCCCCGCCGGGCCGCAGCCGGCGGGCCAGGAACGCCAGCTGGCGTTGATAGCGGCTCCGTAGCCGCGCCACCCATGGGCGCTCAAGTTGCCGGTCGACCAGAGCGCGGAGGCGGTCGGGGTGGCGGGCGACCCAGCGGGCGGCCAGCACGACCGCGCCCACGACCACAACGAGAATGAGGAGCAGGAGGCTGGCTCGGCCGGCGATGCGCTCGACCTGCCGGTAGGAGCCGCCGGCCAGGTAACCGAGGAACACGAAGCCGGGAGCCCAGATCAGCCCACCGGCGGCATTCCACGGCAGGAAGGTGCGGTAGGGCATGCGGGACATACCGGCAAGCGCGGGCACCAGCGCGCGGAGCAGGCCCACGAAGCGGCCCAGGAACACCGCCCGGCCGCCCTTGGCGCGCAGGTACGCCTCGCCCTTGGCCCAGCGGTCCTCGCCGACGCGCCGGCCCAGTCGGCTGTGCTTGAGCGGCTCGCCGAAGACCCTGCCGATCTCGTAGCCGATCGAATCGCCGACGACCGCGCCGACCGCCCCGGCCGCCATCATCACGGCGAGGTTCACACGTCCCTGGAAGGCGAGGAAGCCGCCGAGCAGCATCGCGGTCTCCCCGGGGATGGCCAGACCGACGAAGGCGGCCGACTCGGCGGCGGCAAGCAGCCCCAGCACGATGTAGGCCCAGGGGCTGGCCAGGCGAGCAGCGGTGTCCAGCAGCCCACTCACCGGCGCGTCTCCCCCACGGTCCGCATCAGCAGTGCTCCTTGCCACGGCTCGCGACGCCAGCCAGCTTAGGGCTACCGGCAGATGGCCGCATGAAACTGTTACCGATGAATCGTAACAGCAGCTACAATCCCGGGTTGTACGCGGAGGAGGTGCCCATGCAGTGGACCGTGCTGATCGTTCGGCTGCCAGCCGACCCGTCCCGTCACCGGGTCGCGGTCTGGCGGGAGCTCCGCCGGATCGGCGCGCTATTGCTCGGCCAGGGCGTATGGGCCATCCCGGCCACGCCCGCCTTCACCGCCGGGCTGGACCGGGCGGTGAAGCTGGCCGAGCGCGGCGACGGCGAAGTCGTGCTGCTGGACGCGGCCGGCCGCGACGAGGCCAACGCAGCCCGCTTGGAAGGGCTGTTCACCGCCGCCCGCCAGGCCGAGTGGGCCGAGTTCCTGGCCGACTGCGGCAAGTACGAGGCCGAGCTCGACAAGGAGATCCGCACAGCCAAGTTCACCCTGGCCGAACTGGACGAGGAGGAGCAGAGCCTGGACCGGCTGCGCCGCTGGTACCGCGACATCAAGGTCCGCGACCTGTTCGGCGCCCCCGCAGCCGTCGAGGCCGAGCAGCGCCTCAAGCACTGCGCCGAGCGGCTGGAGGACTACGCCGACCGCGTCTACCAGGCCGTCCACCAACCCTGACCCGCCGGTTCACCACCCGGACGCTCACCCCGTTCGCGATCTGCTGCCTGCTCGCCGGCGTGATCTCCATCGTCCGGTTCGCGTGACCAGCGGCCCGCGGGCGCGCGAGGCCGCGTGGTGGGGCCGTCAGGCAACGCCAGCGCCACCTCGCCACGAGCGGGCCGCAGCAGGCAGGCAGCCCGCCACACCCGGTCCCTGCTCCTGGCGGTAACAGTCGCTACAATCCTTCACGTAACCAAAGAAGCCACGCCCCGCCGTTGCCTTGATTGCCCTCGCCGCAGGAGGACCAACCATGCAGCAGCCTGCCCTGCCCCTGACCGAGCGCCTCCGAGAGGCGGCCATCGCCCGTGGCGAGCAGTTCCTCGCCGAGCTGCCAGCCACCTTGCGGCGCCTGCGGCTGTTGCTGCTGGTGCTGTCGATCAGCGTGCCCGCCTTCCTCCTCGCCTGCCTGGCGCTGCTGGCCTGGCGCCTGCTCGGCTAGCGATGGCGTCGACCGACCCGCGCCGCCCCACAGCAGACGCATCAGCCGTGGCCGGCTGGCGGACGTGGCCGCTGTTGGCGGCCGGGTTCGTGACCGCCTTCGGCGCCCACGCCATCGCCGCCAACCTCGGACGCTACGCCACCAACCGGCACGCCTCCCTACTGGAACTCGGGGTGCTGCTGGCCCTCTACGACGGCGCCGAGGTGCTGCTAAAGCCGGCGTTCGGCGCGCTGGCCGACCGCATCGGCGCCCGCCCGCTCCTGATCGGCGGGCTGCTGGGGTTCGCCGTCGCCTCGGCCGCGTTCGTCCTGGCCGGCGAGCAGGACGCGCTGGCGGCAGCCCGGTTCGCCCAAGGCGCCGCCGCCGCCGGGTTCGCCATCGCCGTGGCGCTGCCCGGCCTGCCCGGCCTGCTGCTGGCCGGGGTCGCGGTGGGCATCGGCACCGGCCTGGTCACCCCGCTCGGCTTTGCCGCCTTGAGCACCACCACCCCCACCAGCCGGCTCGGCCAGACCATGGGCGCCGCCGAGGTCGGCCGTGAGCTCGGCGACGCCGGCGGCCCCCTGCTGGTCGGCACCATCGCCGGGGTCGCCGGGCTCGGACTGGGGATCGGCCTGCTCGGGCTCGGCGGCACGCTGCTGCTGACCGCGATGGCCACAAGCTGGCGACGACAGGCCACGTAGTCAGACCAGCAACGAACGCGCCCGGCTGCCATCGGCCTCGCACCTGGTCGACATCCCAACCACCGCCCACACACGCTCATAGCGGATGGACCGACAACCGGGGTCCCTGCCGCGACGGCACCTGGCTGACGCTGGACGACGGCCGCGCACCTGGGACGGTCCAGCGCACGGTCCGGCGCTGGACCCTGGTCGACCCGCCCACGCCCACCACCGACCAGGCGGGCTGACGTTCGCAGGCGGGCTGGAGCGACCGTCAGACGACCTGCTCGGGCGACGTGGTCAGCCGAGGTGACGTTCAGACGCGGCCAGGCAGGGGGCCGCTGATGGCGCCCCCTGCCTGTCGACGATCGACGAAGCCTGGACTAGCTGCTTGTGCAGCTCACCGTTCCGGCAGGCACAGGACCGTCGGAGGTTGGCGGGTCGAAGGTGCAGACGACGGTCAGCACCACCGTCCCGGGCGGCTGCTCCACGGTGATCGTGGCGCTGGTGAAGGCCAGGTCGTTGATGTCCTCGATCCAGTTCGGGTTGGGACAACCCGGGGCGCCGGGGATCGGGGTCACCGGCCCTGTGGTGGAGACGTCAAACGGGGTGGTCCCGTTCTTGAGCTCGCTTGCTGGGATCCGCTGGGCGCCGCTTACCGTGATGGGGGCAGGGTTTTGCCCCGGGGGCTGGTGGACGCCACTGCCGGGGTTGGTACAGGTGGCGGTGACGTTGCCGGTCGCGTCGAGATTGACGATCACGTCGCCGTTGCCGAGGCCGGCCAGTGCCCCGGAGGCGCTGAGGAACAGGCCCCCATCGGTGAAGGCGGGCTCGGCGTGCGCGCCGCCCTTGAGGTGGACGCTAGAGGCGAAGGCCGCGGTGGCCATCGCGGCCATGACAACGAAGGCCAGGAAAAGAACAGTTGCTGTGCGTCGCATCGCCCGCTCCTTGGGCTATGGCCGATTCCGGGTTCCGGAACCGGGCTGGGTTGGACGGGCGATGGGCGGGCCACGGCAAGACGGTCGGCCGCACCAGCCACGGGAGGTCGGCACCACATGAAAGCTCCATGCCCTTAAAACAGAGACCGCCCCCCGCCTCGGCATCTCGACTTCTCCTTTGAAGCCGATGAAGTCGATGGTTCTTTGACCCAGGGTTAGGATGGTGTCACTGGCGTCGATTTCGTTGGATACGCATCGTGCGTGAAACCGGAGTACGTATTGGGCCGTAGAATTTAGGAGTACCGAATTGCTATGCGATAACGGTCTATTTGCATTGGCACTGTACAGAACGAGTACAAAGGGCTCAGAAATCTTTTGATTCGGATGTAGGTTGTAGTTACGTAATCGGTGAAGATGACGCTTACCAGGCTATTGCGGAAGCAGCTGATGGTGGACACCTCGCTCATGGACCTGTTCTTCTTCCGGTGCGCCGAACCGGGCCAGTTGTAGCCCCCGCAGCCGCACGGCGGGCTGGCCCGTGGATCTGCCGGAGGGTTGATGTGGAGCGCCCACCGCATCAGCATTGTCAAAGGACCTCGGCGGCTACTGGGCGGAGGGAGGGTCGCAACCCACGATGGCACGCTCGAGCGGGAATGGCTTTCTCGCCAACTTCAGCACCTACGACGCGCCGTTGCCCACCAAGATCCGCGTCGCGCTGGCAAACAGCTGGAAGAAGGTACGCACACAATCCGCCTGTTGCGGGAACTACGGCCAGCCGGGCTGCTGACAGCCGGCCGAGGGGCCCCGTGAGGGTCCCAACGACCACGGGCACCCGCACCACCACGACGACGAGCACGGCTGATGCTCGATCCGCAGTGCACGCGACCGGAGGAGTCGTCCCCGATTCGAAGTCACCGCTGACCGCCAGCGCCGTTACGTGCTGATCTGCATGATCAGCGGCGGTGCAACGGCTGGTTCAGCTCTCCACGAGCAGTTCCATGACCTGCTCCACCATGAAGCCGCGCTCGTGGCGGTCGGCGACCTCCCGCAGTGTGTCGAGCAGCGCGTCGGTGACCTCGAGCGGGACCACACCGAGCACCTCGGAGCGGGTGATCGTGGCCGGCGGCTTGTCGGGCGCGAACCAGTGCCGGAGCAGCCCGATGCCGATCTCGTTGACGCTGCGGTGGCCCTCGGTCCAGGCCGCGACCTCGCGTGCGAAGAAGGCCTGGTTGAGGTCGGCGAGCGCCGCCACGCGGGTCCTCTCGGACCGTTCGGCGAAGTCGTCGTCGTCGAACAGCCTCGACGTCGGGACCCGCCCGGCAGACTCGAAGAACTCGCCCCTGTCGAACGCGACCAGGTCGCCTCTCCGGGTGGCGACCGCGGTCGCCTGCCAGGAAACCGCAGTCCGGCCCGGTCCCGCAACGCCAACCTGCCAGCTCATCCCACGCGGCTGCGGTAGCGGCCGTGTTCTGCCGGATACTCAGTGCTTCGTCCCCCCCATCTGGTTGGGTCACCGGGTGTCGTGACTCCGGATGCCGAGATCCTTTGGGTGCCGATCAGCAACCCGAGCGAGATCGATCGGGGACTCTGTCGAGATGACCCTGATCGGGATTCGTGACTGGCTCGGTTGAGACTTACCAGGTAGCCGCCCTTTCGCGGGCGGCACCAGCGAAGGGATCACCATGCGGCCGAGCCGCACAGTCGTCATCACCGTCCTGCTTGCCAGCCTCGCGCTCGCCGGCTGCGGCTTGCGCAGCGCGTCCACGACTCCTGCCTCGCCGGCTGCACCCACGGCGGCCCCGGCCACCAGCACGCCGCTTCCCACGACCCCCACGGCGCCCACGACCCCTACGGCCCCCACGGCTTCGCCCTGCGCCGAGACCCGGGGATGGGGAACCGGCTCCAAGCAGCGTGCGGCGTTCAACACCGCGGCGTTGTACCTGGTCCGGGTCGGCCAGCACGACTGCTACGACCGGGTGGTGTTCAACATCAACGATCCGGGCGACGTCGGCTACTCCGTCCGCTACGTCGACGTGGTCGGTGAGGACGCCTCAGGGATAGCGCGCCCTGTGGCCGGGGCGGCGGCGCTCGAGGTCGTCGTGCGCGCCCCTGCGCTGGGCCTTGACGACCACGGGTACGTCGGCAAGTCCCTGGCCAAGCCGGGCCAGGACTTCTACACGGCCGCGCAGCTGGCCGGATGGCGCAGCCTGCGGCAGGTCCGCTATGCGGGCTCCTTCGAGGGCCAGACCACCATCGCCGTGGGCGTGCGTGCCCGGGTCCCGTTCCGGGCGTTCACCCTGCTGGACTCCCAGGACCACATCACGCGCGTGGTCCTGGACATCGCTCGCTGACCTGGGCGCGCCCATGCGCTCTGCGGCACCAGCACTCCTGAACCCAAGCCGAGATACGGTTCAGCTTGCCCCGGTTTGGGTGGCAGCCTGTGCGGGGAAACGAACTCCTTTGGGGAAGGTTGATGCGCGCAGGAGCGTGGCGGCTCGACCATCGAGCCACTCCGAACGCCACTGGAGGCAACATGGCCGCACTTTTCCTGGTGCTCGCGCTGGCCGACGCCGTGCTGCTTGGCGACGCCGTGCTCGGCAACACCAGCGCCAGCTCAGTTTCCGTCTTCAATCACTCGATCACCGGCTTCACCCAGGGCCAACTGCTGGTGGTCGCGGCCGGGCTCGGCCTGCTGCTCGTGCTGCTGCCGGGGCTTGCCTGGAGCTGGTCGAGCGCACGCCGCGCCAAGCGTCGGCAGCAGCTGGCGGAACGACGAGACCTGGAGGGCAAGATCGCCAAGCTCGAACGCGACAACACCGCCCTGCGCCAGGAGCTGAAGCGCACTGAGCGCGTCGAGACGCACGCGTAGGGCACGCGCGCGGCAGTAGCCACAACGAAGGTAGGGGGCAGCAGATGGAGATTTCGTTTCCCGGCTCGCCGACCTGCCTTGCCGAGCTGCGGCGTGCCATCCGAAGCAGCTTGGAGGAGGTGCCAGGTGCCGTCCGGAGCGATGTTGTCGACGATCTGGTCCTGGCCGTCAGCGAGGCCGCCACCAACGCCATTCTGTATGGGTCCGGCGACGCGCAGCCGGTCACGGTGACCGTCAGGGTCCGCGGCGGCTGGATCGAGGTGACCATCCGCGACCGGGGAGGCCCCGCCGCCCCGAGCACGGCTCCTGTGGCGAGCCTTCGCGGGCGTGGGCTGTGGCTGATCGGCCAGCTGGTCGACGAGTTACGCCTTGCCAAGGCCCGCCCAGGGACGCTGGTAACGCTTCGCCGGTGCATCGGCGACGCCGGCGTCGGCGGATTGTCCAATGGGCGCCTGACAAGCGCGTCCAAGACGCCGTCCTATTGGGATGGCGCCTGATCGAATCCGCGCGCCGAACTCCCAGAGAGTTTCTAGAATTACGTCTTGATCGAGCGTTTCCCAGACGTGCTTGAGCGGGTTGTCAAGCCTGGACGCGAGGGGGAGATTACCGGCTGTTGCGCTGAGCAGGACGACAGCCGTGCCCCACAGGAGCGCCCATCGTGACCCGACCACCGTCTGGCGGCCCATCGTGACCCGACCACCGTCTGGCGGCCAGGGCGTCGCAGCGCCTGGTCGCAGCCGTCGACCCGCGCTGCTTCTGGCTGGGACGATCGGCTGGCTCGCCGGCACGGGCCCGCTGCTGGAGCGGGCACGGCGGCTGTTCCTGCTGTTCAGCCTCGTCCAGCTCGGCTTGCTGGTACCGTTTTTGGTGGTTTCCCAGCGGGCGGTTGCCTTACGGGTGCCCGCCGGTGTGGGCATGGTGTTCCTCGTGGCCCGCTGGCGCCACGGCTATCGCCACCAGCGGTTCCACCCGGCGCTGGAACCCGCCGAAGGGATCGCCCTGCTGCTGGTGACCGCCAGCATCAGCAGACCATTCCAGGCGCTTGGGCTGCTCTATGTCGGGTTGTACTTCCGCTGCCTGTACGGCACAGGCCGTGAGGTCGTGGTCGTCCTGGCGTCCTACCTGGCCGCGTTCCTTGGCGGGCTCAGCGTGGCGGCCGGCCCGGCGAGCCTGCTGGCGGGGCCGGTGGTGGCGCAGGTGCCAACGCTGGCGCTTGCCGCCGCAACGATGCACGCGCTGTCGATGTCGGTGGTCAAACAGCAGGCGGCTCGGGACCGTGAGGAGGCGCTGTCGCGCGCCAGCGATGCGCTGCTGGCGGCCACCAGTGCCGACGAGGTCTGCCTCGCCGCGATCGCCGGCGTCCAGGAGTTGCTCCCCGCCCCGCTGACTCCGCGGGTCAGCGTGTACCTGGACACCGGTACTGGGCTCCGCTTGGCCGCCGGGAGCGATCCGGCCGTGGCTGCGGTGCGGCCCTCGATGGCCGCAGGCCTGCCCGCCGCCGTGCTGGCGGCCGCGACGACCGGTCAGGCGGTGCTGATGTCGCAGGTGCGACGTGCTCGCGCCGACAACCGCCCAGCGGTGTGGTGGGCGCATCCGCTGCTGGTCCACGATGTCGTCGGCGGGGTGGTGTTTGTCTCGCTCCGCGCGACCCCAGAGCCGGAAGTGACCGAGGCGCTGGGGACGTTGGTGGGCGAGGTGCGGCTGGCGTTGGAGCGCGCCGGGCTGGCCGTCGCGCTGGAGGCCGAGCACGAAGCCGCCGAACAGCTACGCCAGCTCGGCTCGCTGCAGCGGACCCTGCTGGAGGCGGTCTCGCACGAGCTGCGAACACCGCTGACGACCGTCCTGGGTGGCGCGGTCACCCTCCAGCGGTTGGGTCCTGACCTGGCCAGCGAGGTCGGCTGGGACCTCGTCCGTCGCGTGGTCATCAACGCCCGCCGGCTGGACCGGCTGCTCGGCGACCTGCTGGACCTCAACCGCCTCGATCGTGGGATGGTCGCGCTGGAACGCGCCCCGGTCGACCTCGGCGCCCTGGCAGGTGAGGTGGTCGCGCGAACCGAGGAGCTGGTCGGACGCCACGTCGAGGTGGATGCCGCCCCGGTCATCATCGCCGGCGACCGGCTCAAGATCGAGCGGGTGATCGCAAACCTGCTGCTGAACGCGGCCAAATACACCAACCCCCAGACCACGATCTGGGTGCGGGTCGCGCCTCTGGAGTCCGGGGCGTTGCTGGTGGTAGAGGACGCCGGCCCGGGGGTGCCCGCAGCGCTCAAGCACGCCATCTTCGAACCGTTCCAGCAGGGATCCACACCGTCGCCGAATGCTGCCGGGGTGGGCCTTGGGTTGTCATTGGTGGTCCGTTTCGTCGCGATGCATGGCGGGCGCGTGTGGGTCGAGGACCGCATCGGGGGCGGCGCATCGTTCCGCGTGGTCCTTCCCGCCGAGACCGACCCGGCCCCACGCTAGCGCCACCTGCCCTCAAAGCATCGCGGTGAGCAATCGTGGCTTCCACGTTGCCGCTGGTGGCGGCGCTCCCATTTGACGCTCATGCGGCGGGTTCCCATCACCGTCATGGCCGCCTGTCCGAGCCCGCCGTCGGCACGGCGTCGAGCGCCGAGCCGAAGATGCGGCGGTACAAGTCTTCGCCATAACTGGTCGCCAGCGGCGCACCTTCGACCAGCCTGAACGTGCGCCGCCCATCGGCCTGCCGCTCAGCTCGAAGGAACATGGCGGTGTGCGCCTGCTCGCGATAGAACCCGTGCGCCAGGTCGAACAGGTGGGTGACGTAGAGGACCTTGATCCCCGCTTCGGTGAGGGCGCGGACGATCTGCCGGGCGATCTCGGAGCCTTCTCGTTCGTTGGTCGATGCGAAGGACTCGTTGCAGAGCAGGATGCAGCCCGGGCGTATCCTGCCGGCGATGTCGCCCATTCGGCTCAGTTCCTCGTCGAGCTTGCCGCTGGTCATGGTGGCGTCTTCCTCGCGCTTGTAGTGCGTGAAGACGCCGGCGGCGACGCCCGCACGGAACGATTCGGCGGGCACGAACATGCCGCATTGCATCATCAGATGGGCCAGTCCGACGCTGCGCAGGAAGGTCGACTTGCCGCCCTGGTTGGCGCCGGTGATCATCACCAACCGCCGGTTGTCCGCGTCCAGGTGGTTACCCACGACCCGGGCCTCGACGCTCAGGCTGAGGCAGACGTCATAGAGTCCACTCGCCGACAGTGTGGGCTCCCCCGGCGCGTCGGGCACAGGGAAGCAGGTGGGCTCCTGCTTGGCGGCAAGCCGCTCCCGCAGGTTCAGGCAGCCGACATAGAAGCCGAGCTCGGCCCGCAGCATGCTGAAGAAGCTGAGGATGTGGTCGGCAGACCGCGCCGCCGCATTGGCGACCAGGTTGATCCCTCTGCCCCGCAGCTCCGACAGCGCCCGGAAGCCGTTCTCGTCGCGGTCAGCGATCTGGAAGCTCAACCCGGATCGGTTCGCCACCGAGAGCCGCTGCATCCAGCCCTTCTGCTCGGGAGCGCGGCGAAGCACGTACCGAATGCCTTTGTTGCCCTTGCCGAGCGCGGCGCTGATCAGCACGCCACGCCGGAACTTGAGCTCCTTGAGGTGGCCCTCGACGGTCGCAAGGTATTGGTCGTCGAGCTCGCTGGCGAGCATCGCGAAGAACCGGTTGAACCCCTCCGAGCGGAAGCTACCCGCATGCTCGTCGGCAAGGCCCCGTAGCCGCCTGAGCGCGCTCACGAACAGCTCCAGCAGCTGCACCGACCAATTGAGGACCGAGTCGGGTGAGCTCAGGAACGAGCGCCAGATCCGCTTCTGGGCCCCGATCGCCTCGACGGCGAGGTTGTAGAGGTCGATCACCACCGAAGGCTGGTCCTGGCAGTCGGCGAGCACCTGCTGGCGATACACGATCGCCTCCGGGTCCGTCAGGCTCGAAAGCACCGCTGTCCTGGCGACCTCGAACAGGAATTCGTCGCCGCCGGCCATCGCGTCGAACAGCGTGGTCAGCTCCAGGTCCTGGGTCAGCGCCTCCTGGTTGGCTGGCGGCTCGCGTGGCAGGAAGAAGTCCTGGTCCCGGTGCATCAGGAAGGCTTTCATCGTGCGATCCGCCTCCTCAGCCCCTCGTACGTCAGGCCGTACTTCTCGGCGATCGCGGCCGCGTAGGCGAGCCCGTCGGCAGGCTGCCGGACGATCTTGTAGGTCCGCATCGCCGGATTGTCCGGGACCACCGTGCTGACCATGCTGACGGTGTGCTCGCCCAGGGACGCCAGCTCGTCGACGAAGGTCACGTACACGGCGAGCAGGTCCAGGTCGGTGAGGCGGTTCATGACCTCCCTGCCGAGCACCAGGGCGTCGCGCAGGGTCGTGGAGGTGAAGCTCTCGTTCATGACGATGATGCTGGAGCCGGTCGCCTGCTCGAGGATCTCGTGGACGCGGAGCAGCTCGTCCTCCAGCTTGCCGCTGAGCGTCGCCAGATCCTCTTCCTTTTCGAAGTGCGTGAAGATGCGATCGGGTAGGAACAGGATCGCCTCCTGGCCCGGGACGGGGCAGCCCAGGCTGGCCAGGTAATGAAGCTGGCCGAACATCCGCGCGAAGGTGGTCTTGCCGCCCTGATTGGGGCCGGTCACCACCAAGACGCGCTCCGGCCCCTGCAGCGAGAAGTCGTTGCACACCACCGATGCGCTCTGGCCGATGAGCTTGTTGGCCAAGGCGATGTCGAACGCGCCGAGCGCGTGGGTCTCCTTGGATTCCCCGGACACCCTTGGATAGCAGAATGTCAGTCCGGCCGGTTTGAACCGTTCGATATATTCGAGGTACGCGACGTAGAACTGGACCTCCCGGTCGAAGGCGCCGACCGTTGGATCGAGATACTCGCGGTGGCGCGCGCAGAAGTCGTCGAGCGTCCCGAAGACATCAGGGTGCAGCTGTGCGACGAGGTCCAGCACTCGAGCTTCGACGTGGTTCATGTCGAGCCAGTTAGGGAGCTTGGCCCGGTAGTCCTGCACGGCTCCCTGCTGGAATTTCGCGAAGGTCCGCTCGACCTCCTGGCTGTAGTCGGCTTGGTCCTCGTACCTGTCAACCCTGACGCGGTTGCCTTTGATATGGATCGAATACCGCACCGTTGCGAGGGCGTCGTCGAGCGCCTGCGCCTGGGATGCAAGCCCCGTGAACGCTTCGGACCGGGTGTAGCCGGCCACGTAATCGCGGAACTCCAGAAAGCCGGCCGATTCCACGTCCAGGACGGCCAGCTCGTCGGCCAGGGCGCCGACGGCCTGGCAATAAATTCCAACCGCGTCGAGGAACCAGCGTTCCTTCTGATATCGATAGTGCAGCTTGTCCGCTTGCGCCAGGTGCTCCCGCATCGAGCGCATCTGCTGCGCGAAGGCCCGCACCGCCTCGAAGACGGCGTCCTTTTCGAGGTCGCGCAGCACCGCATGGCGGTAGCCGACAGCGTCGACGTCGTGCAGCGGCGTGGAGAAGAAGGGCTTGAGGTTGTAGTCCGCTCGGCTGGCGGTAATCGACTCCACGACCTGGTCGAGGTTCAAGTCGGAGAAAAACGCTGGCTCCGCTGTATCGTCGACGCCGTCATCGGGCCGGTCGAAGAGGATGCTGTGGAACCGCAGACCAGCTCACCTCCTGGGCTGCACCGGCGGAACCCGGCTCCGCACGTCGTCGGCTTCCACCGGTGGAAGGTTGGTAGAAGCCATCAGCCCCTGAGGCGATTCAGGCGGGCTTCATCGCCTGCCACGATGCTACCCGCCCCGGTCACCCCCGCGGCGGTCGAGGGTGTCATCGGCCGGTTCGCGCCAGAGGTTGCCCAGGTAGGGAGCGGTTGCCCGCAGGCGCGTGCGGTGCAGGCCGCGCAGATAGCCGGCGATGGGCGGCCGCAGCTCCAGCATTGGCGTGTCGTCGACCGGGACGAACTGGGGCCACAGGCCAGGCTCCCGCGCCTCCGGCTCCGCGTGGGCGTCCCGCTCGGTGGCCAGGAAGACGATCTCGATCAGGCGCCGGTCGCCATCGGGGTCGGTGGTCTCCAGCACGAACGCGACCCGGCCGACCTGCACGTCCAGACCGGTCTCCTCCAGCACCTCCCGGTAGGCGCAGGTGGCCGTGCCCTCCCGTGGTCGTGGATGGCCACCCGGCAGGACCCAGTCGCGGCTGCCATCGCGGCGCCGGCCGAGCAGCAGCACCGCCTCGCCGCGGAACACGATCGCGGAGCAGCGCAGCTCCACCAGTGCCCGGTCGTCCACGCCGGTCCTCCTCGGGTCAGGGGGCCGTGGCACAGCCGGCCCCTACCGTCGATCGTCGAGGTAGAGGCCATCAGCGCCGGTGACGCGGTTATGCGGGCCTCATCGCCTGGCGATTGTGCCACGCCCCCTCTTCGACGCGGCGGACTGCGGTGGCGCTCGTTGCGCAGGACACCATGCGGGCCGACAATCGACCCATACGACCTGGGGATGGAGCCCCCGGCGACGCCTCTCCTTCGAGGGCTGATGGCTCCTTTCGCAACGACGAGAGGAGCTGTTCGGTGACCGCATCGTCTCCACCGCCGGAACGGTCGGCGGCGTCGTGGTCCGCCAGGATCGCCTGGTTGCCACCCTTTGGCCATGGCAACGGTCTGGACGCGCCGAGCTGGGCGCCGATCGCCGATGTCGATCCCAAGCTGGCCGACCCGTTGCTCGAAGCATTCCGAGACGCCGGTGTCCCGGCCTACGCGGCGCCGGTCGGGCTGGCGCCACGGCGGGCGAGGCGCCGCCGAGCTCGTTCCCCAAGTCCCGACCATCGGATCTGGGTTGGCTCGCAGTGGTATGCGACCGCCGAGGACGTGCTGCGCACCCAACTCCCCCGGCTCGGCGCCGCCAACCAGTGAATGGGCGTTGAGCGCCATGGTTCAGTGGTACTGTCCCGACTGCTTCGCCGAGGTGGAGCAGCAGACTGCACACTGCCCACGCTGTGGCGCCGACCTGGCCGATCCCGCACGCGATTTCGAGGAGCAACTCATCCGCGCGCTCCGGCATCCGCTGCCGGACCGACGACTGCTGGCCGCCCAGGTCCTCGGTCAGCGCGGAGCCCGCAGGGCCGTCCCGCGCCTGATCGGGATCGTCGAGGAGGCCGACGACCCCTACCTCGTCGCCGAGGCGATCGTCGCGCTGGCGCGGATCGGGGATCCGGCGGGGCTGGCGGTGGTCGACCGGATTTCTCGGCAGGGGTCGGCGGTGGCCCGTGCGGCCGCCAGGACAGCCCTCCACGAGCGGCGCCCACCGCCGTCCGGGTCGCCGCGGCCGGTCGAGGATGGCGGATGACCACCGTGCTCGTTATCCGGCATGGCCGCACCGCGCTGAACGCCGACGGGGCCCTGCGCGGCCGGGTCGACGTCCCCTTGGACGAGGTCGGGCTGGCGGAGGCCGCCCAGCTCGGTGATCTATTCGAGCCCGTGCCCCTGACGGTGGTCGTGTGCAGCCCGCTGGCGTGCAGGCGGCCGCAGGAGCGCCGAGGCCGTGACCGACAGCACCATCCAGCCCGCGGCATAGGCGAAGCCGGCCGTCGGAGACACCGCCGCGTACAGCACCCCGACGACCGCCGACGACAGGAAGTCCCCCGCCGACTGCAACCCGCCCAGCAGCCCGAACCCGCTGCCCCGCAGTCGATCCGGCAGTAGGTGGGCGACCAGGGTCGACTCGGCCGTCTCGGCCAGCCCGATACCCGCGCCGGCGAGGCAGAACAGCAGCAACAACAGCGGCCACGCGTGGATCCCGAACGCCAAGCCCCCGTAGGCCGCGATGTAGGTGGCCGCGCCGGCGACGAAGACCCTTCGCGGCCCCCGCTGCGGCCCACCACGGTCGATCCAGCCGCCCCCCAGCAGCGCAGTGCCAGCCGCGACGACGTTGTGGGCGGCGTACAGCAGGATCGCCAGCGAGGCGGCGGTGGTCAGCGAGCGGGCGCCGTGGTGCAGCAACTGCGTCACGCGCAGGATCAGGAGCGTGGTGGTGACGTTGCCCAGCTCGAAGGCGGCGATTGGCAGCAGCGGCCGGACCAGCCCGGCGCGGCGGAGCTTCCCGAGCTCCAGCCGGGCCCGCTCTCCAGCCGCGGCCACCACCCGCGGCGCCCTGGCCGCGGCCACGCTGATCGCCAGCGCCGCGAACAGCCCCGGGACCAGGGCGAAGAAGAACGCGTGACGGATCCCCACCACCGCGACCAGCAGCGCCGCCAGCAGCGGCCCGAGGACCGCGCCGAGGTTGTCGCCCGCCCGCTCCACCCCGAAGGAGCGGCCGTAGGCATCCTTGGGCGCCAGGCTGGCCAGCAGCGCGTCGCGGGCCGGGCCGCGAGCGCCTCGTGACACCCAGGCGGCCGCGCGGAGGATGCCGGCCTGCCAGACCGCCGAGGACAGGCCGATCGCGGCGGTGAACAGCCCGGTCAGCAGGTAGCCGCCGCGCGCGATCCGCACCCGCCGGGTCGGATCGTTGGCCGCCGGGCCGGCCGCCAGCTTGGCAACGCCCAGCAGCCCGTCGGACAGGCCCTCGATGACGCCCAGCACGCCGGCCGAGCCGCCCAGCACGCTGGTGAGGAAGCTGGGAAGCACGGCCGTGGCGATCTCGTGGCCGGTGTCGCTGAAGAAGCTGGCCGCCCCGACACTGGCCACCCCACCCGAGACCCAGGGCGGGCGCCGCCCGCTGCCGGCTATGGGGTGCTCGGTCTGCTCGGTGGTTGGCTCCTGGTCCGACATCGTCGCTCCAGTCCGTCGTGCCAGCAGGAGCCATCAGCCATTGACATCGGCGTTGAGGGGAGCTCCATCCCCGGCCAGCATGTTACCGGCTGATCCGTCGGGTCTCGGGTCCGAGCAGATCGAGCAGCCGGCTGCATGGCCACGCCGCTCGGCGGCGCTCGGTCTCCTCGATGGTCTCCTCGAGGCTGAGCAGCCGGTCGTCGGGGCCTCGCCAGCGGGGACATCGGTCAACCAGCGGACATTGGCTCCGAGGTGGGCTGCCGTCCGGCCGGCACGCGGGGCTGGCGCCCGATCGGAACGCCGACAGCGCGCGCCAGAGCAGCAGGACCTCGTCATCGCTGACGGTGGCCATTGGGCACTCCTTCCCAATGTCCGGTTGGCCACCATCGCTGGCCAAGGACCTCGGCGAGCCGGTCGCGCAGGGCGAGGAGATCGCCGGCCGAGGGCCCAAGCCCGTGCAGCCGGTGCCGCTGCGCGCGGATCCGCTCGGTCTGGCGTCGGAAGGAGAGGTCGAGCGCGAGGCTCACCAGCCTCAGGTGATGGTCAAGGATCGAAGCCAGCTTGCCTGCCAGCCATGAGGGAAGGTCCAGAAGCCGCAGCTCCTCGCGTAGCCGTCGGTACTGTTCGCGGACCTCGCCGCCCTCCGCTCCCAGCAGACCCGTCTTGGCGTCGTCCCGCTGGCAGGCGCGAATGACCGCTTCCGCCTTCGGCTGCAGGTGGATCGCCCGCTCGATGATCGACCGGGCCTGCTCGAGCTGCCGGCGTGCCTGGTCGGGGTCGGAGGGTCTGAACCCGTCCCACTGGGGAGTCGGCCCATCGGACCGACGGCGGTTCAACCAGAACCGCGGCATGGCGTCCTCCAGCGAGTGTGAGGAGCCATCAGCCAACCGGCGGTTTTCGGGAGCCCCATCCCTGGATGACCCTAGCACCCGCACGATGCGCCCCGCGAGAGGCCAGCAGTCGCGCTCGCATGGCCCGCCGCCTGGTCTGACCTCCTGGCGACTAAATTTTAGGTGAGCCCGCCGGTGTCGATCTGTTCGATCTGGTCGCTCGGGTCCCAGAGGTGGAGGACTCGGTCCTCGTGGTGGAAATGCCCGGGATGGGCGCGGGAGTTGTGCATCGCGGCGTGGACATATTCGGCCTGATCGTCGAGCCGCTCGAACAGGTCGCTGTCGGACAGCTGGGCGCCGTGCGCCTCGCGGATGTGGGCCAGTAACGCTGAGCCGGTCAGACGTCGTGCCATTCCGCATTCACCGTAGCCCGTCGATCCAGCCGGGTCCTCGGCGCGATCCCGTCACCGTCCGTCTCCCGGTGGCGGTACGAGCCCAGAGCCGGGCGCGCCGGCGAGGTCTTTCACCGCGGATCGCTCGTTCCCAACTTCCGGGATGAACTCGTTGCACCCATCTCCTGCTGGAAGGCGAGCCGCTCGTCAAGCCGGTGGTCGATCCATGCAAGGATGCATCGCGCGTCCTCGGCGTCGCCGCTGGTCCTGGCGCTGCGCAGGCGGGTAACCGCATACGTCAACGCGTGATCCAGCTCTGCCACTGGGTCGGAAGTCACCAGCATCTCCAGCTGGTCGAGGATCTCCATGGCAGGCCCCCTTTCACATTCGGTGATGGCAACGTGCTGGACGCTCCGAGCTGGCCAATCACCGGCGTCGATGAACATGGAGAGTGGTGGGAGCGCATCTGCCACTCGACCACCACATGCGCCCAAACGTGCCTGGGCAGGGGTCCCCGGCCTCGCCAGAGATGCCGCCGTACGTCCGTGCTCATGACTGAGCTGGCCAGGAACCGCAGAGCTGCTTGACCTCGACGCCGATCAGCCCCCGAGTCCCCGATGTCCGTCTCGGTCCGGCGCTCCCGGTGGTGCATGGCACGGCCCTCCTTGAAATGGAGGACTCATCAGCCTGAACTCGGCATATCGGCCGGAGACCGACCGCGGCGGGATCCATCGCCGCCCCCGCGCTGCCTGCCACAGGGAGAATAGCGCAGCGGCAAGCCGTTACGAGGCTGGACGTCCACGCGCGGAATTTCAGCGCCCGCGTGCTCTCGGCCTGCCGCTGGCTGGGGACGCTGGCTTGCGCCGCTACACCGAGCGCGCAAGCATGGGGTTGTTGCTGGGGATGGGGCTCCCCATATCGCCTTCCGGTGAGGCTGATGGCTCCTGTCCGGTGGACCGGGACGAGGAGGAGCCAGCATGTTCATCATCGACGGGCTCGCCGCCATGGAAGTGCTCGACAGCCGTGGTCGGCCAACAGTGGCCGCCCGGGTCGTGCTCGGCGCTGGCGAGGTCGGCAGGACGCAGGTGCCATCTGGGGCGTCGACCGGCGAGCACGAGGCCGTGGAGCGGCGCGACGGCGACCCCGGGCGCTATGGCGGCGCTGGAGTGCTGGACACCTGCCAGGCGATCGAGTCCAAGATCGCCAAGACGCTCTGCGGCAGGCGCTTCGACAGCCTCGCTGGGCTGGACCAGGCGCTGATCGAGCTGGACGGCACCGCTGACAAGCGTCGCCTGGGCGCCAACGCGCTGCTGGCGGTCTCCCAGGCCACCGCCTGCGCGCTCGCCGCCCGAGCGGGCCAGCCCTTGCACACCTACCTCGGCCGCTTGATCGGCGTGCAGGCCAGCCTTCCCGTTCCTCATTTCAACGTGATCAACGGTGGCGCGCACGCCGCCAACGCTCTGCGCCTGCAGGAGTTCATGATCGCGCCGACCGGGGCGCCGAGCCTCGCCGAGGCGGTACGCTGCGGCGCGGAGGTCTACGCCGCCCTCCGCAAGCGGGTCGTGGAGCGGTTCGGGACCGCCGGGGTCGGCGACGAGGGTGGCTTCGCGCCCGACCTGTCCACGCCGGAAGAGGCGCTCGACCTGCTCATGGGCGCGATCGGCGCGGCAGGCTACCGGGCCGGCGCTGAGGTGGAGCTCGCGCTGGACCCCGCCGCCAACGGCTTCCACACCGACGGTGCCTACGACCCAGGCGACGGGGCCGTGACGGCCGAGGGCCTGACCCGCCGCTACCAACGACTGACCGAGGCCTATCCGATCCGGAGCATCGAGGACGGCTTGGCTGAGCAGGATCGGGCGGGTTGGCGGGCGTTGACCGCCGCCCTCGGCGAGTCGATCCAGGTGGTCGGCGACGACCTGCTGGTCACCGACCCCGCGCGCATCCGCCAGGCCGCCCGCGAGCGGCTCGCGACCGCGGCGCTGATCAAGCCGAACCAGGCCGGCACGGTCACCGAGACGCTGGAAGCGCTGGCGGCCGCGCGGGGGCGGGCTGGGGCGCGATGCTCTCCCACCGCTCCGGGGAGACGGTCGACACCTTCATCGCCGACCTGGCGGTGGCGGCGGGCGTTGGCCAGATCAAAGCCGGGGCGCCCGCCCGGGGCGAGCGGGTCGCCAAGTACAACCGCCTGCTCGAGATCGCCGCCACCAGCGGCCGCGGCCTACGCTACGGCCTCGCCGCCTGACCGAGTTGGTAGGCGACGTCGAACAGCCCTGCCCGTCGGCCGCCGACGACACGGATCGCGTCGGCCAGGCGAGCGGTGTCGTAGAGCGCGCCCGTGGCCTCGTCGACCAGCGCCCACCATCACCGTGAACGTGCTCTGCAGCCGGGGCAGGTCCGGGATGGTGAACCGCACCGCGGCACACTCGCCCGGCGACCGTGGGATGAGGGCGCCTCCATGACCACAAGCGGAATCCCGGCCGGCCCCAGCAGCGTCACCCGAACAGTCAGCCGGGCAGTGGCTGGCAGGCGATCGACCGCAACGTCCACGGCCACGGCCACGGGGCGAGCCGCGTTCCAAGACGGTTGGCGGAGCCCCGCTTCGGGGATCGATCACCGCGGTAGAGCTAGCCAACCAGGTCGAGCGCATGGGTGACGAACAGGATCGTGCGTCCTTGGGCCTGGAACTCGGCCACCTTGGCCAGGCACTTGCGCTGGAACGCGTCATCGCCGACCGCCAGCACCTCGTCCACCAGCAGCACGTCCGGATCGGCTTGGACGGCCACCGAAACCCGAGCCGCACGTACATGCCCGATGAGTAATGCTTGATCTGCTGGTCGATGAACGGGCCCAGCTCGGAGAAGGCGACGATGTCGTCGAAGCGCCGACGGATCTTGCGCTGCGCAAGCCCCGGCAGGCTGGCGTTGCGGTAGACGTTGTCGCGCCCGGAGAGCTCACCGTTGAACCCAGCGCGGAGCTCCGCAGGGACGCGACCCGACCCCGCACGGTCACCGCCCCGCGGGTCGGGGCGACGATGACCGCCGCCGCGACGACGATCACCCAGGTCACGGTCGGGAAACGGTGAGCCGTCGGCGAGCTGCAACGGCACGGCCAACACCGCCGCCAGCGACACGCCGCCACGCACCCGACCTATCCGACCACGGCCCGTTCCCGCCAGGCGGTCGGTGAGCCCGCGCGCGGCCCAGCAGCACCACCACCATCACCATCCATCGCTGATCCCATACTGCCGACTCCTTGGCCTGCTGGGTGCTGAGACCCGGACGGATCGGCCGGTAGCCTGGGCGCGCCGCTCCTCTTTCTAGTAAGCGACTCGCGGCTTCCGGGTGTGGAGGAACGGCGGTCGGGACTGCCGCCCGGCAGGCGTCACAGCCGGTCGTCGACCTCCAGATCGGCAACCGTTCGGCCGTCGACCGGGACCGTCCTGCGGAGCAGGTTCCGCAACGCGACGAGCCGGCCGGCGACCGGTCCGAGCCCGCCCGGCGGGACCTGCTCAACCCGCGTCGAGTCCGACCTGGCCCGTTGCGGTGTCAGCACCAGCACCACCAGCCGCAGATGCTCCTCGAGGAGGCCGGCGAGCTCGCTGCGGAGATGATCGGCCGCGCCCAGAGCGTCCAGCTCTTGGCCAAGCATGCGGTAGCTGTCCTGGATCCGGCGTGCCTCCCCGGCCCAGCCCGGCTCTTGCTCGCCGGCCAGACCAAGCTGGATAACGACCTCGGCCGCGGGTTGCAGCGCGACCGCCCGCTGGGCGATCGCAAGCATCGCATCCCGGCGCGCAGGATCGGCGCGCGCCCAGTCGATCGCCTCCGCCAGCGTCACCATTGGCCGCTCCATCCACCCGCCGGCAGGCTGCCAGCCGCCGGCCCGCCCATCAGGCGCAATCGTAACCATATCGGCGCCTCCGGCCAGGACCTGATCGGGGTCGCCGAGCAGCACCGCCATCGCGGCGAGCAACTCCTCAGACTCGGTACCCGTCGCCTCCTCCTGGGAACGATGCTGGCGGGTGCGGACATAGCGGCGGGCGGCCGTGGTCGCCTCGACCAGGACGCGATCCTGCCGCTCCCTGACCCATCGCGCCAGCCAAGGCTCTAGCTAGCCGCAGCTGACGCAGCCCTTCCACGTGCGGTAGGCACGGCCGCCAGGAGGGTGGCGCCTGCTCCAGCCGCGCTGAGCCGAGATTGTCCAGCAGGACGCGAAACCTCTCGCTGGCCGACGCCTCTGTGTCCCCGCACAGCGGGCAACGCGCCACCGCTGGGTGCGTGCCGAAGCGGTCGAGGACCTCAGCGAGCAGCTCGGCGGTGCCAACCATAGTGTCTGATCGGGCGCGCTCCGCGGTGACCACCAGCCACCAGTGGCGATCGCACAGGCCACCGACCGCCAGGACGCGATCCCGGCCGTCCGGATCGCTGAAACAGTGGCGGCAGAACCGGTCGACCAGTTCGGCTTCGATTTGCGGGAGCGCGTGGCAGACGGGACATCCGCTGGTCGCGAACGCGTCCGCGGGTCCGAATGGGTCAAGCGTCACGGCGCCTCCTTCTACTTTGGAGGAGGAGCCATCAGCGGGTGGGCGGTTTCCCTGGGGGCGGCGAGCTCCATCGCCGCGGCCTACTGTCACGCAGGCGGCCACGGTCAGGCAAGAACGTCTCCGGGTGCAGGCTGCCGCCGTCGTCGCCGGGAGGCGAGCAGCTCGCCCGTGTCAACAACCTCCAAGGCTAGTACACCTCGGCCTCAGCGGGGCGGTCGCTGTAGCGTTGCTCGACCCGACGGACCCTCCACAAGACGACCGAGCCGAGCCAGGCGACCAGGAACATGCCGACGACCAGGTAGCCGAGCACGCCGAAGTCGAGCCTGTGGTCGAGGAACTGGAAGAAGGGCCCTTCCAGTCGGGCTGGTGGCCCAGGACCCGCAGGACGTACCGACGAGCAGGGCGACCGCGACCGACAGGCCGGTGGTCCAGTTGGTCACTGGTTCGCCGTCCTGGCGGGGACGCCGCCTTCGACCGTGACCATCCGCTGGACGCCGACCTGGTGGTGGTCGACGAGGCCTCCATGCTGGACGTGCTGCTGGCCAACAAGCTGGTCAAGGCGACCCCCTCCGGGGCGCATTTGCTGCTGGTCGGCGACGTGGACCAACTGCCAAGCGTGGGGGCTGGCGAGGTCCTGCGCGACCTGCTCGCTGCCGAGCGCCTGCCGCGGGTGCGGCTGACCCGCGTGTTCCGCCAGGCGCAGCAGAGCGGGGTGGTCACCAACGCTCATCGCATCAACGCCGGGCAGCTACCGGTGACACGCGGCCTCGACGACTTCTTCCTGTTCGCTGAGGAGGACCCAGAGCGCACCGCCGACCGGGTGGTCGACGTGGTGGCCAGCCGCCTGCCCCGCCGCTTCGACCTGGACCCGGTGCGCGAGGTGCAGGTGCTGTGCCCGATGATGGCCAAGCGAGCCGTCCTGTCGAGCCTGACCGATCCCGACGCGATCGTCTACCGCCAGCGCGTCCTGGCGGACTGCCTCGAGCACCCTGAGGTCGTCCGGCAGCTCTACGAACTGGCGATCGAAGCGCTCGAAAACGAACGGCAGGTCGGGTCGTTCTGGCTCCGCGAGAGGCCCGACGGGATCCTCGGCCGGTCGGTGCGGGTGCTGAAGCTGCAGCTCGGCGTCCTCGAGCGCCTCCGCCAGCTTGCCGAGGAGCAGGAGGAGAACTTCCGTTCGGAAGGGTTCAGGCGCTTCTTCGCGATGCTCAGGGAGGAGCTCGCGGGTGAGTACCTGCAAACGGTCGAGCACCATCTGCGCGAGCTGGAGTTCAGGCGCGGCCTGATCGAGAGCGCCGAGCTCGCCAAGGGCATCAAGGGCCGCCGCTACGTGGTCCGGACGCCGCCGCGCCAGCAGCGTTGGACCGAGTGGCTCTCGCGCGGGAAGCGCTCAGCGAGCTTCAGCTTCACGATCCCGCCGCGCGACGAGGCCGGCTTCAAGGCGCTGGAGGAGATCCGCGGCAGAGGCATCAACCTCGTCGCGAACGCGGTCGCGCAGTCGGCCGATCACGTCAGGAGCTTCTTCGCGATGCTCCGGCTCGAGCTGGCCTTCTACCTCGGCTGCCTCAACCTGCGCGAGCGGCTCGACGAGAAGGGCGAGCCGACCTGCTTCCCCGAGCCGCTCGCGGCGGGCCAGCCGATGTTGACCGCGCAGGGTATCTACGACGTCTGCCTGACGCTCCATCTCGACGACCGCGTCGTCGGCAACGAGGTGAACGCCGACGGCAAGTCGCTGGTGATGATCACGGGCGCGAACCAGGGCGGCAAGTCGACCTTGCTGCGCAGCCTCGGCCTCGCCCAGCTGATGATGCAGAGCGGCATGTTCGTCGGGGCGCACGCCTTCCGGGCGAACCTCTGCGACGGCGTCCTCACCCACTACAAGCGCGAGGAGGACGCCAGCATGGAAAGCGGCAAGCTCGACGAGGAACTGCGCCGCATGAGCGAGATCGCCGACCGGATCACGCCCAACTCGATCCTGCTCTGCAACGAGTCGTTCGCCTCCACGAACGAGCGCGAAGGCTCCGAGATTGCCCGGCAGGTCGTCCGCGCGATGCTCGACAAGCAGATCAAGGTCTTCTTCGTCACCCACAGGTATGACCTCGCCCACAGCTTCCACGCCCAACAGCTCGACACCGCGCTGTTTCTTCGCGCCGAGCGGCACGCAGACGGGCGGCGCACCTTCAAGCTCGTCGAGCGCGAGCCGCAGCCGACCAGCTACGGCGAACACTCCTACCGCCGCGTCTTCAGGACCGCCGAGACCGAACCGGCGACCACCGCCGAGACGAGACGGTGACGCCGCGGACAACGCGGGACAGTGCTGCTCAGCACATGGAGGTGGGCCGGTCAGGGTACGGGCGCCGCGGCGGCGGTGGCTGTCTGCGGCAGCCCAGGGGCGGTTGTGGTGGTGGTGACCGCGCCAAGGCTGGCCGACCGCACGGTCTCGGCATACTTGGCGAACACGCCCCAGGCCATCGCTGAGCGCGCCGGGACCTGCGCTGCGCGCCGTGCCTCCAGCTCGGCCTGGGGAACGTCGAGCGTGAGCTGCTGGGTGGCCACATCGATCGTGATGGCGTCGCCGGTGCGCACCAGCCCGATGGCCCCGCCCGTGGCCGCCTCGGGCGCCACGTGAGCGACCATGAAGCCGTGGGTCCCGCCGGAGAAGCGGCCGTCGGTCACAAGCGCCACCTGCTCGTGAGGAAACGAACCAGGGTTCGCTCCAACTCCGGGAGCCCGCTGGAGGCCAGCCGCTCCGGGTCACCGTGGAGCTTCGCCTCGAGCCCGCCGCGAGCCGAGATCGCAAACATCCGCGGCTGGGCGCCGGTCCGCTCGAAGACTCGGTCGCGGACAAACCGCGTGACCTCCTCCGCCTCGGCCGCTGGCAACAGGTCGAGCTTGTTGACAACGAAGAACAGCCGCTTCACATGGCGCCGGACATCGTCGAGGAACTGAAGCTCTGGCTCACCGAGTGGCGCGTCGAAGCCCGTCACGAAGATCACCGCGTCGGCGTCCGGCAGGAAGCGCCTGGTCATGGCCGTATTGGCGGCGATCGCCGAGCCGACGCCTGGAGTATCGACGAACCAGAAACCCAGGCGCAGGACCTCCGCCGGTACCTCGATCTCGACCGAGGCGACCCCGAGCTCCTCCCGCTCCGCGCTGGCCTGGACCACGAATCGCGGGAGATCGTCGACCGATGTCTCGATGGGGAGCGAGGTCTCGGTGCGCCGCACCACCACTCGCGCTCGGCTCCCGTAGCCGACGGTGGTGACCACCGAGGTCACGGGAAGGGCACCGGTCGGCAGGTAGGCATCCCCGAGGATCGCGTTGACCAGCGTGCTCTTGCCGCGGCTGAACTGGCCGACCACGGCGAGCTGGAAGCGGTCCTCGGCGAGCCGTGCCAGCAACTCCCGTGCGGTGGTGACCCGCTCCTGGTCGCGGCGGTCCTCGGCGAGGTGCATGGCCGCACGGATGACCTCGGCCAGATCGAGCTTTCGTCGTCGGTACTCCGCCAGCACATGGCCTCGTGTGGGAACGGCGTGCTGGCGTCGCCGGCCGTTGGCGCCTCCGGTCTCGCTCATCCGTGCCGATCCCCACCGCCCATCGCCGGTCGCGGGGCCGGCGTGCCGTCGCCGTCGCGGCGCTCCGGCTGGACCGCGGCCAGGCGCGAGGCCGGGCCTCCGAGGAACACGCCACCATCCACCATCGCCGCCGCCCGGAGCCATGCGGTGCTCTCCGGGCCGATCGACTGGTAGCGAAGCGCCCAGGCCTGCTTGCGGTCGGCCTCGGCCAGCTCCCAGGCCAGGGCGTCCAGGCGCGCCAGCAGAACCGCATGGGCGGGCGCGGCGCGAGCGTCGGACAGTAGGTCGAGCAGGTGCCGGACGCACAGCCCATGCGACACCTGGTAGCGCCGCGCGGTCGAGTGGTCGCGCAGGGCGGCCAGCAGCAACTCGGCGGCGCGTCGCGTGTCCTGGGCGACCGCGTGGCACACGCGGCACCAGGGCATCCGCAGGCCGGCCAGCGCCGCCTCGCGCGCCCGACGCCTGGACTCCAGGAACGCGGCGACAGCCGATCGTGCTCTCCTGGTCCAGACTCGCCGCTGATCGAGCGTGCCATCCCGCGCCCAGGCCGCGCGCGCCAGGCTCCGGCGCCCCGCCAGGCTCTCCAGCCGCTCCTCCCGCGCCAGATGCCGCTGGCAGCCGTCCAGCAGCGCGCCCCAACGGCCGGCCTGCCGCGCGGCCGCCGCCACGCCGACCGGCGGGGCCGCCACGTCCTGATCGTGCAGATGACGCACGCACAGCTCCAGCTCATCCGAACCGGCCACTCCCCGGGACCCGTCGGCGGGATTGCCGTCGGCTCCGGCGGCCAGCCAGCGCAGGTAGCGCCGCTCGCTGTGGCCCTCGGTCAGGCACACGGGGCAGGCGTCGACCTCCAGCAGCCGATCCAGGCGCTCCAGCGTCGCCCGCCCGGGCGAGGCGGTCGCCAGGGGAACCGGCTCGCCGGGGAGCAGCTCGCGCAGGTGATGGCGTGTGGTGGCGTCGGGATCGGTGCCGGCGACCACCTCCACGGCCGAGGCGCCGTCGGGCGGAGAGGTCAAGGCGTCCTGGAGCACCAGGACCAGCAGCCGGACGTGACGGGTCGGCACAATCGGCAACGCCTGCAGGGTGTGCGCCACGCACAGGCCGCCGGCGGCTCGGTAGGCCTCGACGACGGTCTGGTCGTCCAGCAGCCTTGCCATCACGCTGAGCTGGTAGGCGGCCGCCCTGGCCGCGCTGCCGCAGGCCGGACAGCCCAGACGCGCCGCCGGCTGAGCGAGCCCCGCGGCCGCGGCTGGCAGCACCTCGCGGAGCACGGTGGTGAGCACCGACGCTTGGCCCATCTTGACCAGGTCGCGGGTGTGGCGCGGGCACATGCCAAGGTTCGAGCGGAGCTGGGCGAGCGTCTCGGGCTGCTGGAAGCTCTCGTTGACGAACCAGAAGAGGTAGCGGCTGGTTGCCTGGTCGATGGTCCCGCAGACCGGGCAGCCAGGGTCGGCGAGCAGCGCCAGCAGGGTCGCACGCTCCGCCAGATCGTCGAACCTGGGAGCATGGCCGATCCGTCGCATCCGCTCACCTCGCCGCATGATGGCTGCCGTATAGGAGCCATCAGCCGAGGCTGGGCGTTTCGGCCGGAGGGCGGCCGCGGCGGGATCCATCGCCGCGCAGGCCGGACCGCGACACGCGGCCAGGTCATACCCCCACAGTGTACCGACGCCAATCCGGGCGCCGGGCACCGGCCGCGCCACGCGGTTGGCGAACCTTCGCTGAGGGGCGCCGCCGTCCTCATCAGGGCGCGGTCGGGCCGGTGAGCATGGCGATGGCGTCCAGCAGATCCTGGGCCTCGCTGCCGGTGGCCTCGTGATGGTAGCGCTGCTCCCGGGTCCGGGCGTAGCGGCGGGCGGCCGCCAGCACCTCGGCCAGGCAGCGCTCCGCTCGCTCGTCCACCCAGCGCGCCAGCCACCGCTCCAGCCGCAGCAGCCGCAAGCGCTCCAGATGCGGCAGGCAGGGCCCCCAGGACGGCGGGGCGCCGGTCAGCGCAGCGGGGCCGAGCTTGGTCAGCAGCAGGTACAGCCGGTTGGCGGCGGAGCCCTCCAGATCCTCGCAGATCGGGCAGGCGACCGGGACCTCACCCTGTGCCGATCGGCGGGCCAGCACCTCGGCGAGGACCTGCGCGGTCCCCATCATGCTGTGCCGGCGGCGTACCTCCTCGTTGGCGACCGCGCGCCAGTGGCGGGCGCACAACCCACCGGCGGCATACAGCCGCCGGCGTCCATCCCCGTCCGCCAGCGACTGCGTGACGAACCAGCCGACCAGTTCGGCCTCCAGACTCGGCAGCGCCCGGCAGGCCGGGCAGCCGGGCAGCTCCAGCGCGGCCTCGGGCCGGCCCAGCGGATCCAGCGGGTCGACGCCAAGGGACCCGTCCCGCATGTCGCCGCCTCCTTCCTCGACCGGTGGGCCGCTCCGGGTCACGAGGTAGAGGCCATCAGCGTCGGGACGCGGTTGGGCGCGAGCCTCATCGCGCTACCTGCCGTCCGATTGTGTCACGGCGTCCGGCGAGCCTGGTGGTGGCTGCGCCATACTCCAGGTGGGATGGGGCTCCCGACCGCCCGACCGGGCTGATGGCTCCTACACCGAACTTCGTGCTGGAGCTGGGACGGTGAGGGCGATGTCAGGCGAGGAGACCGGGCGGCGGGACGGGCGCGACGTGATCGGCTCCCGGTTGGCGGGAGCGGAACTGCAGTTGCGCGCCATGCAGGCGCAGCTCCACGCAGACCTGGAGCTGACCAGGTTCGACGAGCCGGTCCCGGAGCTGGATACGCTGGTCGACGGGCTGGTCGAGCTGCTGCGTGCCGCCGCAGGGCAGCTCGGCGTCTCCCCGGGGCAGCGGTCGGCGCGACGGTCGGCCGCGGCCGTCCTGTCCCTGCTGTGGAGTGACCTGGCAGAGATCGAGCCAGAGCGGCTGGTGCGCGCCTGGGGCGCCCACGACCTTCCGGACGAGTGGCAGAAGCTGCACGCCGGGCTGCTCGGGGCCGTCAGGTCGGCGCAGACGGCGGTCGACCGCCGAGCGGTACGGGGGAGGCTCTGAGCGTCGGCTCAGCGGCCGCACCGCGCGGCAGATGAGGGCCAGCTGTCGTTGACGGTCACTCGGGTGCGCTGCTACCTTCTCCGGCGGCCGTGGTGCGTGATGAAGCCCGCGCACCTGATCTGAGGGCCGGATCGCCGTTTCCGGCTGATGGCTTCTACCTTGAGCGTCGAGCGAGGTGGAAGCCGTGCGCGTCCCTGTCGTGCTGCAGGTCCTGCAGAGCGTGGTCGTGCTGGCGCTGGCCCCGCTGTACTCGGGGGCGATCGCACGCGCTGAGGCGATCGTGCAGTCCAAGCGTGGCCCGAGCGTCCTGCAGCCCTACCGCGACCTCGCCAAGCTGCTCCGCAAGGCCAGCGCCACCAGCGAGCATGCCTCGTGGGTCTTCCACTCCGCACCGGTGGTGGCGTTCGCCTGCTACCTGACCGTGTCGGCGATCGTGCCGATCATCACCAGCGAGCCGCTGCCGTTGGCGTTCCTGGCCGACCTGATCGGCGGCGCGTTCGTCCTGGCGCTGGCCGGGTTCATGGTGTCGCTGGCCGCGCTGGACACCGCCAGCCCCATGGGCGGGTTGGGTTCCAGCCGTACCACGTGGGTCGGCAGCCTGGCTGAGCCGGCGCTGATCCTGGTGTTCTTCACCGTCGGGGTGCTGTCGGCCTCTGACAATCCCTACCTGATGAACCACGCCATCGCCGCCTCGCCGTACGCGCTGGTGCTGCCGACCCACCTGCTGGGGGCGGTCGCGTTCTTCATGCTGGTGCTGGCCGAGAACGGCCGCATCCCGGTCGACAGCCAGAGCGGCACGATCGAGATCTCGATGATCGAGGAGAGCCGGGTCCTGGAGTACTCGGGCCGGCTGTACGCGCTGGTCAGGTGGGGCGGGTGGATGAAGCTGCTGCTGCTGTCGGCGGTGTTCATGAACGTGTTCGTGCTGCCCTGGGGGCTTGGCGACGCCACCAGCCTGACGGGTGGACTGCTGGGGATCCTGGCGCTGGTCGGCAAGCTGGCCATCTGCGGCGCCGCGATCGTGATCATCGACAGCTCGTTCGCCAAGCTGCGGTTCTTCCGCATCGCGGAGTTCCTCGGCGCCTCGTTCCTGCTGGCGCTCATCGGCATCGCCACCTCCTACGTGATCGGGAAGTAGCCATGGAGAGCCTGTCTGCCGCTTCGACCGCCGGGGTGCTGCTGGACCTGGCCGCGGTGCTGATCCTGCTGTGCGCCTTCGCGTGTCTCGGCTCCAAGCTGTTCAACCGCTACATCGCCTACTTCGGGCTCCAGTCGATCGTGCTGTCGCTGGCGGTTGCGGTGGTGGCCTGGCGGTTCGGCGAGCCGGCATTGTGGGCGCTGGCCGTGCTCACCCTGGTGCTCAAGGGGATCGGCATCCCGCTGGCGACCCGGCGGTTCCTGCTGGCGCGTCTGGCGCTCAAACGGGACGTGGCGGTGTCGACGGGCCTGTCGACTTCGCTGATCATCGGCGCGCTGCTGACCACCTTCGCCTACCTGGTGATCCGACCCCAGGCACTGCCGGCCGGGCCGGTCGCCCGGGCGGTCGTGCCGCTGTCGGTGGCGGTCGTGCTGCTCGGCGGACTGTGCATGGTGGTCCGCCGCCACACCGTCGCGCAGCTCGTCGGCTGGCTGATCGTGGAGAACGGGGTGTTCCTCGGCGCGGTCACCCTGGTGGCCAGCTTCCCGTTCATCGTCGAGGCCGGTATCTTCCTCGACCTGGTCGCCGCGTTCCTGATCATGCTCACGTTCATCTCGGAGGTCGCCCACAACCTGGCTGAGGCGAGCGCCGGCGAGCTGCGGGAGCTGCGGGAATGACCGCGCTGGCGGCCCTGGTGGCGCTGCTGCCGCTGGCCGGCGGCGCGGCCGCGCTGGCCGGCGCGCGCGCCAAGGTGGCGGGCTGGGTGACCGTGCTCGGCGCGGTCGGCGCGCTCGCCGCAGCCGTGGCGCTGACGGTGCGGGTGGTGACCGGCGCGCCGGCGCGCGGGCTGGGCGGCTACCTGTACGTCGACCCGCTGGCCGGGTTCTTCCTGATGACGGTCGCGTTGGTGGTGGTGCTGGCGGCGCTGGGCTCGGCCGCCTACCTGCGTGTCGAGGAGCGGCGGGAAGCGCTCAGCTCCTTCCAGGTCCGGCTCTACTTCGTCGGCTTCGGGTTGTTCGCCGCGATGATGCTCGCCTCGATGGAGACCGGCAACCTCGGCCTGCTGTGGGTGCTGGTGGAGGCCAGCACGCTGGCCAGCGCGGTGCTGGTGGCGCTGGAGGCCCGGCCGACCTCGCTGGAGGCGGCCTGGAAGTACATCATCATCAGCTCCTTCGGCGTGACCATCGCCCTGGTCGGCACGCTGTTCCTGTTCTATTCGGCGAGCGCGCTGCCGCTCGGCGCCGCCCAGCGGCTGACCTGGCCGGCGCTGTTCGCCAGCGCTGGCGCGCTGCGGCCCGACAGCCTGCGGCTGGCGTTCCTGCTGGCGGTGATTGGCTACGGCACCAAGGTCGGGCTCGCGCCGATGCACACTTGGTTGCCGGACGCTCACGCGGAGGCGCCCAGCCCGGCGAGCGCGATGCTGTCGGCCGCGCTGCTCAACACGGGGATGTACGCGATCGTTCGCTTCCGGGGCATCACCAGCGCCGGGCTGGGGGTCGGCTACACCAGCCGGGTCCTGCTGGTGCTGGGGTTCCTGTCGATCGGGGTCGGCGTGCTGTTCATGATCCGCCAGCGGAACTTCAAGCGGCTCTACGCGTACTCGTCGATCGAGCACATGGGCATCGTGGCGGCGGCGCTGGGATTCGGCGGCGCCCTGGGGCTGTACGGGGCGCTGCTACACACCCTCAACCATGCAGTCGCCAAGGCGGTGGCGTTCCTGGCCAGCGGTGATGTCGTGCTACGCCACGGCACCCGCAGCGCCCACCGGCTTCACGGCACGCTCGTCGGCGCGCCGGCGTTCGGCGGCGCGCTGCTGCTGGCCTCGGTGGCGCTGCTCGGCAGCCCGCCGTTCGGGCTGTTCCTCAGCGAGCTGACGATCGTTCGTGCCGGCTTCCAGCGCGCCAACCCGCTGCTGCCGGCGCTGCTGCTGATGCTGCTGGTGGTGGCGTTCGTGGCGTTGCTGCACACCATCGCGGGGATGGTGCTCGGGGCGGGCTCGGCCGATCCCCCACGGCCGAGCCCGTATCCCGCCGCTGCCGTCCGCGTGCTCGCCGTGGTGCCGCTCGTGGCCGGGCTGGTGCTGCTGCTGGTGCTGGGCCTGTGGATCCCACACGCGCTCGACAACTTGATCCTGCGGTCCACCGAGGTGATCCGATGACCGAACTGACCAGCCAGCAGGCGACCGGGACCACTACCTGGTGGCGGGCACTGGACGCCGAGGTCGTGGACGAGGACCACGACCAGGTCTGGCTGCGGGTGGAGCCAGCCGACCTGGAGGCCCTGGCCAACGCGCTGACCCACGAGCACGGCGCCCGGCTGGCGGACCTGTTCGGGGCGATGTGTGACGGTCGGGTCGTGATCCGGCTGGTGTTCGCCGACGACCCCGGTCAGCGCTACCTGATCGTCGAGTCGCCCGTCCGGGACCACGAGTACGCGCCGCTGTCCGACATCGCCCCGGCGGCCTACGTGGAGGAGTGCGAGACCTTCGAGCTGTTCGGCGTGCGCCCATCGGGCGGCAAGCCGCTCAACCGGGTGCTGATGCCACCCCACGCCGAGCAGACCTTCCCGCTGCTGGGCTGGCACCGGCACGTGCCACCGAACGAGGTCCGCGCCCCCCACGTGGTGCAGGGCGAGGCGTTCGAGCTGCCGTTCGGCCCGGTCCGGGCGGCGGGGTGGGAGTCGCTGTACATGGGCCTGGTGACCACCGGCGAGGAGGTCCTGGACCTGTACCTGTTCCAGTGGCACAAGCACCGCGGCATCGAGCGGCGCCTGGCCGGCCTGCCGCCGGACCGCGCCCTGTTCTGGGTCGAGCGCGCCGAAGGGCTTGGCGCCGTCGGCAACGCACTGGCGTTCTGCCACGCGATCGAGCGGCTCGCCGACACCCAGGTCCCGCTGGGCGCCGCGCGCACCCGGGCGGTCGCGCTGGAGCTGGAGCGCCTCTACAACCACGCCGCCGCGGTGGCCGCGCTGTGCCAGGCCACGGGTCTTGCTGTCGGCCAGGCCGCCGCCGAGATCGCGCTGGAGCGGCTCTTGCGGCTCAACGCGGCCGCGTTCGGACACCGCTACCTGTTCGGCGTGGTCGAGCTCGGCGGGACCCGCCGGCCGGTCGACCGCGATGCGATCGGCCGGCTGCTCGGCCCCGCCTGCGACGAGCTGCGCCGGGTCCTGGACGCCCTGGCCGCCACCAATTCCTTCGTCGACCGGCTGGAGGCCACCGGCATCCTCCCCCCGGACACCGCGCGACGCCTTGGGCTGGTCGGCCCGGTCGCCCGCGCCAGCGGCAGGGACCTGGACACCCGCCGCGACCACCCACATCCGCCGCTCGACGAGATCGAGCCGGCCGTGCCCCTGCGACATGCGGGCGACGCGCTGGCCCGCCTGGAGGTGCTCTCCGAAGAGCTGACTGAAAGCCAGCAGCTGATCGGCGTCCTGTTGCCCAAGGCCACCGCCGAGGCCGCCCCAGTCGCCACCCGCGCCGGCGCGGCGCTCGGCTGGACCGAATCGGCACGCGGCGAGTCGCTGGCCTGCGTCACCCTGAACGGGGACGGCTGCATCCAGCGGGCGCGGCTGCGGCCCGCAGCGGTCCGCAACTGGCGCGCGTTCGACGACGCGGTCCGCGCCCAGAACGTCTTCACCGACGTCCCGATCATCGAGGCGAGCCTGTGGCTCACGGTCGCGGGGTTCGCACGCTGATGGCGCTATGGCTGCTTCGCGGGCTGCGCCGGAGGATCGTCACCACCGGCTACCCGGCTCGACCCGACCCGTCCGCCACCCTGCTGCCGACCCCACCGGCATTCGACCCCCGGCGGCTCACCCCCGAGCTGGCCGACCGGCTCGCCCGCCTGTGCCCCAGCGGCGCACTGCGCCGCGACGGCGACGTGCTCCTGCTCGACGTCGGCGCCTGCACCGCCTGCGGGCGCTGCATCCAGGCGGCAGGGGGTGCCGCGCGGCCGAGCGGCGTCTTCGAGCTGGCCGCCACCGACCCTGAGCAGCTTCACAAGCGCATACCCATCCAAGGAGCCACGCCATGAGCGACCAAGAGGAAACCCTGGCGCGCGAGCTGCGGCACCGGGCCACCTCGCTGTTCGGCCGCTCACTGCACCTGCGCACCGTCGACACCGGCTCCTGCGCCGCCTGCGAGTCCGAGATCCGACTGCTCGCCGCACCCCACTACGACCTGCACCGGCTTGGCTTCTTCTTCACCCCGACCCCGCGGCACGCCGACCTGCTGCTGGTCACCGGGCCGGCCGTCCGCGCCAGCGACGTCGCCCTACGCAAGGCCTACGAGGCCACCCCCGACCCCAAGGTGGTGGTGGCCACCGGGGCGTGCGCGCTTGGCGGGGTGTTCAGCGAGGACATGCTGGTCCACGGCGCCGTCGAGGAGGTCGTGCCGGTGGACGTGCGCATCCCCGGCTGCCCGCCCAGCCCGCTGGCGCTGCTGCAGGGCCTGCTCGTCGCCGTCGGCCGGCTGGAGGCCAAGGTGGCCACCATGAGCTTCCGGCTCGACGAGGCGGCCTCGTGACCGCGGTCGGGGCGACCGCCCTGGCCGCGGCCGGAAGCCTCTGGCTGGCGGCGGCGATGCTCGGGCCGCTTGCGGCCCGGCGGGTCGGGCTGCGGGCCGTGGCCGTGGTCTCCGCTCTCGGCGGGCTGGCAGCGGGGATTGGCGGCGTCACGGTCGCCGTCGCCGGCGTGCGCGACCAGTGGACGCTGGGGGCCGGCAACCTGGTCGGCTCGCTGACGCTGCGGCTGGAGCCCCTGGCGGGGGTGTTTCTGGTGCTGCTCGGCCTGGTCGCCGTTGCGATCGCCTGGTTCGGGCCCCGCTACCACTCGCCGGGCGCTGGCACCGCCGCGTACCTGTGCGCCCTGCAGCTCGCGCTGCTGGCGTCCCTGGCCGTGCTGGTCGCCGGGAACGGGGTGGTCTTCCTGGTCGCCTGGGAGTCGATGACCCTGCTGTCGTACCTGCTGATCCTCCGCTACCACCAGCGCGAGGGCGTCGCTCGGGCGGCGTTCTGGTTCGTGGCCATCGGCGAGGCCGGGTTCGCGCTCCTGGTCGCGGCGTTCACGATCCTCGACTGGAAGACCGGCACGCTCGACCTCGGTGGCATCGCCGCCCGCGCCGGCCAGATCCCCGACGGCTGGCGCAGCCTGGTCTTCGTGCTCGCCCTCGTCGGCTTCGGCGCCAAGGCCGGCCTCGTTCCGCTGCACGTCTGGCTGCCCATGGCTCACCCCGCCGCGCCGGCCGACGGGTCGGCGTTCCTGTCCGGCCTGGTGATCAAGCTCGGCGTCTTCGGCATCGCCCTGTTCGGCTTCGACCTGCTCGGCCCCGGCCACGCCTGGTGGGGGCTGCTCACCATGGGGCTGGGTGCGCTGTCCGCCGTGCTCGGCATCCTCTACGCGCTGATGGAACGCGACCTCAAACGCTTCCTGGCTTACTCCAGCATCGAGCACGTCGGCATCATCGTCACCGCCATCGGCGCCTCACTCACCTTCGCCGCCTACGGACAGCGGGCGCTCTCTGCCTTCCTGCTGCTGGCGGCGCTGTACCACGTGGTCAACCACGGCGCCTGCAAGACCCTGCTGTTCCTGGAGGCCGGCGTGGTCGAGCACGCCACCGGCACCCGCAACATGGACCGGCTGGGCGGCCTGGCCAAGCGGCTGCCCGCCTCCTCCCTGCTGGCCTTCGTCGGCACGCTCGGCCTGGCCGCGCTGCCACCGCTCAACGGCTTCGTCAGCGAATGGCTGGTCTTCCAGGGGCTGTTCCAGGGGTTCCGGATCCCCAGCCACCTGGTCGGCATCCTGATCGTCGCCGCCGGGGCGAGCCTGGCCCTCACCGGCGGCCTGGCGATCAGCGCCTTCGCGCGGGCGTTCGGCATCCCCTTCCTGGGCATGGCCCGCACCGAAGGCGCCGCCACCGCGACCGAGCGCGGCCAGCCGCTGGCCGGCCCGGCGCTGCTGGCCACCGCCGCGGTCGCGCTCGGCATCGGCGCGCCGGTCGTGCTTGGCGTCCTCGACCGGGTGGTGCGCGTCACCACCGGCGTGGAGCTGCGTCCCACGCTGCTGATCGGCAACCTCACGGCCATCCCCGCGCACACCGACTTCTCCTCCCTCTCCCTCACCTACCTGGCGGTGTGCCTGGTCGCCATGCTCGCCGTGCCGCTGGCGATCCTGCGGCTCGGCCGGCCGCGCGGACGGTCCCGGACGGTGCCGGTGTGGGATGGCGGCATGGTGGCGTTCAGGCCGCGCATGCAGTACACCGCCACCACCTACGCCAACCCCGTGCGGGTCACCTTCGCCGGCCTGTACCGTCCCGACGTGCACGTCGAACGCGCCTCCGACGACCCTGCCGGCCGCTCCGGTCCGGTCCATTACCGCACGCGCGTGCTGCCGCTGTTCGAGCGCTACCTGTACGGGCCCATCATCCGCGTGGTCGGAGGGTTCGGCAGGCTGGTCCGCCCGATCCAGTCCGGCGACGTCAACCTGTACCTGCTGTACGTGCTCGCGGCCGTCCTGGTCGCCCTGTTCGTCGCCAGCCGATAGGCGCCCATGCCGACGACCAGGGAGCTCGGAGCGGCCAGCAGGCCGTTCGAGCTGTCGATCCGCGAGGTCAAACAGCTCTGGTGGTGGCAGCGCGACGGGGGGCTCTGAGGATAACGCAGCGCTGGCCCGGACCCGAGGATCTCAGTGGCCGCCAACCCGCCGTGCCAGGACCGCCAGGATCCACGTGACCATGACCGCCGCGCCCACGCCCAGCGCGCGGATCTCCGAGCCGGTGACCGCCTCGGCGAGTCCGCCGGCCAACGTCACCAGCAAGGCGAGCAATCCCGCGGCGACCACCATCGCCACCAGGAGCAACGCCCGGCGCCGGGCGACGCCCACCGGCTCGCCGGGGACGCGGGCCCGGTCCACCGCCCAGTAGGCCAGCTCGGCCGCCAGCAGCAGCCCCGGCCCGTACAACGGCGCCGCCTGCCAGCATCGCGACCGCGGCGGAGATTCCCAGCAGGCCGATCGACCAGGGCAGCGGCGCGACCGAGCGGGCCAGCAGCCCGACGAGCAGGACCCCAGCCGCGCCCACGCCGAGCAGCCCGAGCATGGTCCGCAGCGCGCCGTGGACCGTCTCAACGGGATAGGCTGCCAGCCCGAGCGTCAGCACGACCGCGCCGACCGCCGGAGCGGCGGCTACCGGCGGCAGGGTCAGGCGCGGGCGTGGCGGAGCCGACGTTGGAATCTGCGCACCTCCCCGATCGGGATCTCCAGCGGCTCCTCGGGCCG
>WNGM01000136.1_pt1 | contig 58304 bp, 57 predicted proteins | sample 5400571 | NCBI WGS metagenome assembly WNGM01 (sample SAMN13153378, study PRJNA577476) | soil metagenome | isolation source: 100 cm soil or saprolite under Garry oak tree replicate 2 | place: USA:California | collected 2016-06-15
GAACTCGACCGTCCCCGGCGCGGTAGACGGTGCGGCGCCGGCGCGGTTTGTGTCGTGTTGGGTGGGCATAGTGCGATTCCTCGAGGGGTTGTCACGCGGGTACGTCGTAGCCCTGATCCTCGATCGCGGCGACGAGTTGAGCGCGGTCGACGCGGGCCTGGTCGATCTCGACGGTCACGGTGCGGCTGTCGATGTCGACCCGCGCCGAGCTGACGCCCGCCAGCGGCACCAGCGCACCCTCGATCGAGCGCTTGCAGTGATCATAGTGGATCCCGGGAACCGAGATGGTCATCGTCGGCATGGCGTTCCCCTCCCGGTCAGCTCTTGAGCAGCCGGTCGATGGCGTCCGTGGCCTCGGTGACGATCTCCTCGTCGACCAGCCGCTGCAGCCCACGGACCTGGCCCTCGACCCGCCGCAGCCGCGCCTGCAACCCCATCCTTGCTCTGGGTGTACCCGCCCATGCATCCTCCAGACCATCAGCTCCGCTGGTTGCACGTTACCCCGGTAGGGTATGGCGAGCAAGTCCGCCGGGGGCACCGGGGTGGCCCGCGGCACCAGCTGGGCCGTGCCGCCGGGGTGGCCCGCGGCACCAGCTGGGCCGTGCCGCCGGGGTGGCCCGCGGCACCAGCTGGGCCGTGCCGCCGGGGTGGTCTGTGCCGCCGGGTTCCGTCCAGGCGGCTGGACCGTCAGTGCGGGATGGCGCCGCCGACAACCGCGACGAGGATCCCCGCCGACGCGGCCGCGAGCAGGGTCGCGACCACGCCGCGACGGAGCGCGAGCAGAAGGATGGCGGCGCCGGCGAGGACGGCGTACTGCCACCGCTGCTCGAGCCCGCGGGCGAGCGGGAGCGCGGAGCCGAAGATCGCGCCGATTGCCGCCGGGCCGGCGCCGTCGAGGAAGGCGCGTGCCCATTTGTTGGCGCGGAGCCGGTCGAACTCGGCTCCGCCGAGGAGCACGAACGCGAACGAGGGCGCGAAGGCGATCGCCGCGGCCAGCAGGCCGCCAGCGACGCCCGCGGCGGCATAGCCGACGGCGGCGACGGTCTGCACCACCGGACCAGGGGTGATCTGGCCGAGCGCGACCGCGTTGAGGAACTGCCCGGCGCTCAGCCAGTGGTAGCGCCCGACGGCGTCGCCCTGCATCAGCGGGATGATCACGAAGCCGCCGCCATAGGACAGCGCGCCGACCTTGAACGCCACCCAGGCAAGCGACAGCAGCACGCCCCCGCCGACCCCAGCGGCGAGGCTCGCGAGGAGCGGGGCCGGCACCACCGCCCGGACCCTGGCGCCGCCCGCGGTGAGGTGCTGGACGACCAGTTCGACGGCGCCGCAGGCGAGCAGGACGAGCACCAGCCAGGGGCCGACCGTGGCGGCCGCCGCCGCGCCAGCCGCAAGGTAGACGAGCCAGCGAACCTGGCCGGCGCGCTCGTGCGTGCGTGCCCAGCTTGCGGGGACGAGCGTCCAGCCCGCGTGCACGGCGACCGCGGCGACCGCCGCGCCCGCGCCCGCGCCGGCTCCGGCCACCCACAGCGGTGGCGAGCCGGCCAGAAACAGGGCAGCCAGCGCGAGGATCAACAGCAGGCCGGGCACGATGAAGGCGATCCCGCCGACCACCGCGCCGGCACGGCCGCGGACCCGCCACGCGCAGTAGATCGCAAGCTGGGTGGAGGCGGGACCGGGCAGCAGGTTGCAGGCCGCGACAGCGTCCTCGAACTCCTGCGAATCCAGCCAGCGCCTCCGGTCGACGCACAGTGCGCGCAGCAGGGCGATATGGGTCGGCGGCCCGCCGAAGCCCGTGCAACCGATCCAGCCCCACGCTCGGAGCACGTCGAGGAGCCCTGCCCGGCGAGGGGTCGGAGGCTGCACGTCGGCTCAGGACGCCGGCTGGAACAGCTCGATGGGGTTGCCGGCCGGGTCGTCGAGAAGGATCTGTGACCCGCCGGGACCGGTGACGATCTCGTTGCGGAAGGTCAGTCCGGCGGCGCGGAGCCGCTCGACCTCAGCGGCGAGATCGTCGACCACCAGCTCGATGCGGTTCCAGCCTCCCGGGCTGGGCCGGCGGCCGTCGGGCATGGGCCGTCCGGCCGAGCTGGTCGGCCCGCTCAGCAGCAGTCGCAGGTTGCCGCGGGTGACGTCGGCGAAGGCCGGCGCCGCGCTGGAACGCAGCGTGAAGCCGAAGTGGGTGGTGTAGAAATCGACGGCGGTTTGGACGTCGTCGACCATGTAGCGGACATTCGCCAAGGCATCAGCGTTCGGCACGTTCAGTCACCTCCTGGCGTGGTGGTCCGGACTGGATGTGGTGGAGCAGGAAGCGCACGCGCGTGGCCAGCTCCGCCGCGGTTTGCTGGAAGGCGGGGTAGGTCTCCTCGTCGCCGTCACCGTCGCGCGCCGGGTCGGCGATGCTCCAGTGGATGCGTTCGGGGTCTTCGGGGAGTTGGGGAATGCGCTCGCGCACGCGGTCGCACAGGCTGACGACGTAGTCCATGCGCTGCTGGGCGAACTCGCGCAGCTGCCTGGGGCGCCGACCGCTCAGGTCGATGCCGTGCTCGCGCATGACCCGCACCGCGTTGGGGTGCAGGGACTTGGGGTGGCTGCCCGCGCTGAAGGCCTCCACGGTGACCGGGGCCAGGTGCTTGGTCAGCGCTTCGGCCATCGGCGAGCGGGCGCTGTTCCCGGTGCACAGGAACAGCACCCGGGCGCGCGGGGAGGGCGGCACGGGACCGTGCTCGGCGTGCGCCGGTTGGACGAGTCGCAGGCCGGGGTGGAGCGCCGCGCCGGTTGCGATCAGCAGCTCGCCGCAGTGGGCCAGGTCGAGACTGTAGTAGGCGTCGCGCCGGTCGGCCGCACTGCGGCGCGTCCGCACCAGCTCTCCCTGGAGGAGCCGGCCGAGGTGGTAGGAGACGAGGCTCTGGGGCTGGCCGAGGAGCGCGGTCAGCTCGCGGACCTGGCGGTCGCTGCGAGCCAGCTCGCGCAGCAGCCCCCAGCGCAGCGGGTGTCCCGCCAGCCGCAGGAAGCTCGGCGGCGAATGATCCCCGCCAGAGCGGGAGGCTGATCCATCCATGCACGGGACCATACATCAATCGCAGTTGATGGATCAATTCAGTTTGGTTGGTCTAGCCGCCGTGGGTGAGCGGCTGGCCGGGCAGCGCCGAATTTCCGTGGTCCTTGTGGCGGGTGAACGCCATACTTTTCGAGACGGCACGGCGTGATGCTCCGGCCTGAGGGGGCCAGATGCGAAGAACCGGCTTCACCTGACGCTGACGCGCTCGATCTCCTCCGCCGTCCGGCGGTGCCTTGGGGAACCGCTCGTGACGACCACCGAGGAGATCGTCGTGTGCAACTTCAACCAGCAGCAGCTCGCACAGTTCCAGGCATTCGGCTTCGTCGTCGTCCGCGGCTTGCTCGACGACCGCGAGACCGCGGCGCTCACCGCCGAGGTGACGGCCGCGCTCGGCGACGCCTTCGGGGGGCTGGAGTGCCGCACCGCCGACAGCGGCGCGCTTCGGGTCGTCCCCGGCTCGCACGACCCCGCCTTCGCGGCGCGGGTCGGCGCGTACTGGTCCCGGGACCCGGCCCTGCAAGGCTTCGACGGGTGGCCGGTCCCTGGTGTGGTGCTGGAGACGGAGCCGGGCGACGTGATCGCCTTCGACGTCCACCTGTTCCACTCCTCGGCGGGTGGAGAGCGCCGCCTGGCGTGGACGATCGAGTACCTGCCGTGGCCCGGTCTTGGCGACCCGGAGCGGCTGCGGGTCGTGCGCGACCTGGTCGTCGACACGGTCGACTTCGATCACGGGGGCTACGACCGGGAGCGCTGGCCGACCTGGCGGGAGTGGGTCGCCGGCGCCCGCGCGGTCCCGTCGCGGCAGGTCACGGTCGAGCGCCTACGGCTGCTCGGCGTCCTTGGGGCGGGGGATCCGAGGTGACGGCCGTCCGATCGCCCCGACCGGCGCGCGGCCGGCCACATGGGTTCGATGACGACCAGGCCACCCGGCGGCTGCTGCGTTCCCGCCCGCCGCGCGCCGCGCTCGCCTGGGCGGAAGCGGCGCTCGGAGTCACGGTCACGGCCGCCCGGCCGTTGCGCGGCGGCTCGGCGTCGGCCGTGCACCTCCTGCGCGTGCAACGCGGGAGCGGTGCGGCCGAGCGGGTCGTCCTGCGCCGCTACGTCCGCCCCGAGTTGAACCAGGAGGAGCCGGACCTCGCTGAACGGGAGGCGCGTGCCCTGCGGTTCGTGGCCAACCTGGACCTCGGCGCGGGTGTGGCGACCCCGCGGCTGCTCGCCCTGGATGCCACCGGGGCGGACGCCGGCGTGCCGGCGCTGCTGATGTCACGCCTCCCGGGTCGGGTCGACTGGGCACCGGCCGACGTGGACCGGTGGCTCGAGCGTCTGGCCGGGCTGCTGCCCGCCATCCACGGCGCCCCGCTGCCACCGCCAGGCCTGATCCGCCCGTTCGCACCCTACCGGCAGGAGTCGTACGAGTCGCCAGGGTGGGCCCGCTGGCCGTCGATCTGGGCCCGGGCGATCGAGCGGTTCCACCAACCCACTCCCGACGGCGCCGGTCCGGCCGTGTTCATCCACCGCGACTTCCACCCGGGCAACGTGCTCTGGCGCCGCGGCAGCGTGACCGGCGTGGTCGACTGGGCCTCGGCGAGCATCGGCCCGGCCTGCGTCGACATCGGCCACTGCCGCGGCAACCTCTTCCAGTACGGCCTGGAGGTCGCCGACCGCTTCACCGCCATCTGGGAGCGCCTGACCGGTGCGTACTACCACCCCTGGGCCGACGTGGCCACCATTGTCGGTTCCCTCGACGACCTGCGCGACGAGCCACCGCCCCACCGAGAGCGGGTCCTGGTCGAGGACGCCCTCGCCAGGGCCGTCGCCGAACTCGGGCGGGACCCCTGAGAACCCGGAGATTGCAATGGACGAAAAGAAGCGGCTCATGGAGCTGTACGAGGCCACCGGTGATGAGGACGCGTTCGCGCAGGCCAGGCGGCTGTCCGAGCAGGCGTTCGCCGGGGCGGGAGGCGACGACGCGGACGTGCTCAAGGGATACGGCTACCTGCTGTACTGCCACGGGCAATACTCGCTGCGGCAGGCGGTTGGTTGCTACGAGCGCGCCATCGAGCTGGACCCCGGCGCCGACAGGCCCCACTACCAATGGATAGCAGCCAAGGCGGCTCTGCGCGAGCCGGAGGAGGCGATTGCACGCTACAAGGAACGTCTGGCCCGGTCGCCGACGGAGGTGCGGGAGCACCGCTTCCTGGCCAACGCGTACCTCGCCGCGCGGGAGTACGGCGAGGCGCGCCGGGTGGTCGACGCCGGCCTCGCGCTGGCTCCCGACGAGCGGATGCTGCTCGAGTGCCGGGGCCAGGTGCGGGCCGCGACAGGCGACCCGGACGGCGCGCTGGCCGACTGGCGCCACGCGGTCGACCTCGACAACAACATCGGCCCGATCTACTCCAGCGCGTTCCTGCTGGAGCGTCTGGGACGGCTCCAGGAAGCCATCGCCGCATGGCGGTCCATCATCGACTGGTGCCAGTCGCGCGACGCGGAGCTGACCGCCGAATGGCCCAAGCGAGAGCTTGCGCGGCTGCGCCGCAGGCTCCCCGAGGGTTGAGGGGTCGCCGCTGGCCGGTTGAAGGCCCGGCCAGCGGCTGATGGAACCGCCCAGGTGCTGGGCCGACCGGGTCACTCCTGGTTGGCTGCCGCGGTGCTGGCTCATGAGTGGGCGCACCTGCGCCTGCGCCACCACCGGCTGCTGTTCTTCGCCAAGGTCGTGCGCACCGTCCTGGGGCCGGTGGTGCCAGCGGGCTGCCAGGCGGCCGCGTCCCTGGAGCGGGAGCTGGAGGTCATCTGACAGGGCGCCCGGCGGTGACGTCGGGCGCCCTGCCGTGTCAGAGCTTGTAGCCGATGCCGCGGAGGAGCGCCTTGCGGGCCTGAACGTCCTCCTCGGACTCGGTCCCCAGCGGTGCGCCACCGTCCACGACGCCGAGAATGCCCCGCCCCCGGTCGGTCTCGGCGACGACGACCTCCACTGGGTTGGCGGTGGCGCAGTAGATGCCGCATACCTCGCGGACCATCTTGACCTCGTTGAGCACGCTGATGGGAAAGCCCTCGCGGAGCATGATCACGAAGCAGTGCCCCGCGCCCACCTCCCGGGCCGCGCCGACCGCCAGGTCGACCAGCTCCTGATCGTTGCCGCTCCGGCGGATCAGGCGGGGCCCGGACGACTCGCAGAAGGCCACGCCGAACCGCAGCACCGGCGACGCCTGGGCGAGCGTCTCGTGCAGATCTTCCACCGTCTTGATGAAGTGGGCCTGGCCGAGGATCAGGTTGACGTCCTCTGGCTTGTCGATCGGCACGACGTGCAGATCCATGGGTCGGTTCCTTTCCCGCGACGGTGGCTGGTCGTGACGTGGTCGCGACAGGTTGACACGCCTTCGCCCGGGCCGCGCGCAGCTACGGGCGCGGCGTGTGGTGCCCGGTGTGCAGGTGGTCGTGGAAGGCGCGGATCAGGCCCGCGAGCCCGAGCCCGAGGCCGGCGCGCTCGTCCGGGGTGAGCGCGGCGAACAGCGCGGCATGCCGGGCGTGCAGATCCGCTCCCACCCGCGAGGCGACAGTTCGCCCCTTCGCGGTGAGGCGCAGGCGGTAGAGACGCCGGTTGGCGGGGTCGCGCTCGCGGGCCAGCCATCCCCGGCTCTCCATACCCGCGGCGAGCCGGCTCACCGTGCTCTTTTCCAGCCCGAGCCGGTCGCCCAGGTCCCGCTGCGACAGGGTGGCCGCCTGGGAGAGCTCACCGAGGGCGAACACCTCGGAGACGGAGACGTGCACGCCGCCGTGGTCGTGCACCTCGAGGAGCCCGCCGGCCTGGGCGAGCTGCTGGAGAAGCCGCCGCAGTTGATCGTCGGGGAACGGTCCCGCTGCGGGGCTGTCGGTTGTGTCGTACAACTATTCGTCCTAGGATCGTCACCAAGAGTTGTTCGATACAACTATAGAAGGGATGCCGCCATGCCGACGATCCACCGGGTCCACGGCAGCAGGTTCGGGTCCTTCGACCATGCCGACCGCTACGACCGCTGGGCCAACCGGTTCCTTGGTGGCCTGTACGAGCGGGTCGCCGCCGACGTCGCGGCCGCCGGCCTTCCCGACGGCGCACGGGTGCTGGACGTGGGCACCGGACCCGGGCGGGTGCCGCTGGCGATCGCGCGCGCCCTGCCAGGGTTGCGCGTCGAGGGTCTCGATCTGTCCACCGAGATGGTGGCCCAGGCCAGGCGCAACGCCACCGACGCCGGTCTGGACGATGCGGTGTGCTTCACCGTGGGTGACGTCGCCGACCTGCCGTACGCCGACGCCACCTTCGACCTGGTCGTCTCGACCATGAGTCAGCACCACTGGGCCGACGCCGCCGCGGGGCTTCGTGAGCTGCGCCGCGTCCTGCGCCCCGGCGCCCAGGTCTGGGTCTACGACATGCGGTTCGCGCTCGGCCGGGCCGAAGCCGCCGCCCGAGCCGCGTTCCCCTCGGTGGACGTCCGTCGGGAGAGCCTGCGGACCGGTTGGCTGCCGCTGCGACTCCTCAAGCGACTGGTGATCGATCCCACGGAAGCACGCGTCTGAGTCTCGCCGCTCGAGCTGATCGGGGCGCGACGGCCGGGTAGCATGAGATCAAATGAGACCCGGTATTGGAAGTCGCTTTCGGCCCAACGACCTGCTCGACCGGACATTTGAGGTCGGGATTATCCTCAAGGGCCTCGACGGCGTTTTGGAGGTGGTTGGCGGGCTCTTGCTCCTGCTGGTATCGCCCGCCTCCATCAACCGCATCACCACCACCATCACGCAGCATGAATTGTCGGAGGACCCGCACGACTTCATCGCCACGCATCTCCTGAACACGGCGCATGGGCTGACGGGCTCGGCGGTCCACTTTGGAGCCTTCTATCTGCTGTCGCATGGGTTGGTGAAGATCGTCCTGGTCGTGGCCATCCTCAATAACAGGGTCTGGGCATACCCCTGGATGATCGCTTTTCTCGGAGCGTTCATCGTCTACCAGGTGTACCGCCTGACCATCAAGCTGTCGTTCGGACTGGCGGCGCTCACGGTCTTTGACATCTTCATCGCCTGGCTGACCTACCGCGAGTACCGCAGGCTGCACGTTGCCGACCCCTGATGGGACGCCGGCGTGGCCCCTGCGTGCCAGACGACCGTCAACCACCGCCAGCGATCTGCACCTGCCCGACCTGGCCACCTGGGCTGTCATCCTCGGGCCAAAGGGTCATGGCCAGCGCCGCCGCCTCAAGGATCGGATCGGCGTCGACTTCTGCGCTCGTCTCGCTGAGCTGGTGAGCCGGCCACTCGGCCACGATCAGCAGCCGACCAGGCGGCGGCAGCGGCCACAGCCAATAGGACGCGTCCCAGGCGCCCTCGCGGCCGCTGCCGCCGAGCGGGGTCAGCAGCGGTCCAGACGGCGGCTCCCCAGCCCCAGGAGGGCGCGGGCGGCGCAGATTGGTCGCCTTGCGGCCGTCGGAGAACTGCACGCCAAGGCGCACGAACTCGTCGCTGGTGGGATCGTAGGTCAACTGGCTGTACTGCGGGCTGCGGTGTCCGCCTGGTCGCTGACGAACCCGAGCGACCAGCACGAGGCCGAGCCCGGTCGGATAGGCCTGCACGGCGGGAACGGCAATGGCCGCGTCCTCGCTGCGTGCCAGCATCAGCCCGAGCGGCACCACCACGGGAACGACGTCGGCGGGCGGTCGAATCCAGGCCGGCAGCCGCGTCGGTGTCGCCGGTTCTTCCCCGGCCTGCTGCTCAAAAAAGCTCATGCCGCAGATGGTAACCCGCGGCGGCGGCAGGTCTCGTCCTGGGTGCGGCCGGCGTCCCTGCCGTGGCCGCGGTCAAGCGCCATCGAGGGATGCGGCCGAACTGGTTGCCTGGGGTGGTGCCGCCTTCTGCCAGCACCTTGACCGCCCCGGCCAGCGGCGAGTCGCGATCGAAGGCTGATGCGGAACGCCATTAGGAAGGTTCTCCCCGGCACCCCCCTCCTCACTGGGGGCAGTCGGATCGTCACAGACGGCTGAGAAGTGGCCCCAGTGCGGCGCCGCACCCAGCAAGTGGTCAGGCTGCGTGGGCCTGTCGGCCCATCAAGTCTCAAGGGAGCAGCAGATCGCTGCCGGTTTCATCCCCTCATAGCCAAGCCCTTCCGGCCCTGGGAAGACCACAACAGCACACCAGGCTGATCACTTGCCTGACACGAGCCCTTACCATACCAAAAGTACGAAAAGTACGAAACGCGAGTTGTGGTAGCATTCGCGCGCCTAGAGAAAGGGGAGCATATGAGAAAAGCGCTCGTCAGTGTACTGGTTGTGCTAGCGCTCGCCATACCCGCCGGTATCGCTCTGGCCTCGATCCCAGACAGCAGCGGCACGATCCATGGCTGCTACAACACCAAAGACGGCACACTCCGCGTCATCGACTCGGACGCTGGCCGGACCTGCGCCAAAGACGAGACGGCGTTGAATTGGAACCAGACGGGACCGCAAGGTCCCGCTGGCGCACCTGGAATGAGCGGTTACGAGCAAGTGGCAACCGTCCAGCGGTACAGTCAACAAACCCTCGCAGACTTGACTGCGAATTGTCCAGGTGGGAAGCGCGTGGTGAGTGGCGGTTGGAGTATCAAGGTCGCACCGGGAGCACCGGCAGACGCGGACTACGCTTACCTATCTGCGCCACGGCGCGATGCGCCAAATGGCGACACTGGCTGGCGCGTAATCGCAACGGTCGTCCCGACTGAGGCCTACAACCCCGAGACGGGCGGGTATGACCAATACCCGGTTGACCTGACCGTCTACGCGACCTGCGCAACCGCCAGCTGACCACTTTCCTGAAGCGCCCGTCGACCCGGTCCGCGGCGGGCGCTCTGTTGTAACCGCGGTGGAGTGGAGGTGAGGGGATTTTGAACCCCCTGACTTCCTCCGTGCCCGGTATGGGCGGTGCCGAGGCCCACCCGCCAGGAGGTGATCGGCGGGGTTCGCGCCGCCGCGACGGGCTACTCGCCGATCAGCGGGAAGGTCGCCCGGGCGCTGCTGGCCACACCGATTGACTCCTGACCGCCGTCTGCGCCTAGGCTCGGATGCGCGTGACGGCATCCTGGTGGACAGGATGGCCTCGTCGACATCACACAATTGGGGGCGTGATGCGATCCATGAGCGGTTCTCGCCAGATGCGTGCCTGGGTGGTCGACCGCCCAGGGCCCATCGCGGGCCGGCCGCTGGCGCTGGTCGAACGTCCGGTCCCCGAGCCAGGGCCGGGGCAGGTTCGCGTCCGCGTCTCGGTCTGCGGTGTCTGCCGCACCGACCTGCACCTGGCCGAGGGCGACCTGCCTCCCAAGCATCCCGCGGTGACTCCGGGACATGAGGTCGTCGGTCGGGTGGATGCGCTCGGTCCCGGGACGAGCCGCTTTGCGGTCGGCCAGCGCATCGGCGCTGCGTGGCTCGCCTACACCGACATGACCTGCCGGTTCTGCATGCGTGGCGCCGAGAACCTCTGCCTGAACCCGCGCTTCACCGGCTGGGACCAGGACGGAGGGTACGCGGAGTATCTCCTGGTCCACGAGCATTACGCCTACGCGTTGCCAGACAGCTTCGCCGACGAGCAGGCCGCACCGCTGCTGTGCGCCGGGATCATCGGCTACCGGGCGCTGCGTCAGGCCGCCCTGCCGCACGGTGGACGGCTGGGAATTTTCGGCTTCGGGGGCTCGGCGCACCTGGTCGCCCAGGTGGCCGTGGCGGAAGGCGCGGAGGTGCATGTGTTCACCCGCAGCGCGCACGCACGCGAGCTGGCGATGTCGCTCGGCGCCGCCTCCGCCAGCGCCTCGGTGGACGGCTATCGCGCGGCGTTGGATTCGGCGTTGCTGTTCGCCCCCGTCGGCTCGCTCATTCCGGGTGCGCTGGAGGCGCTGGACCGTGGTGGAACGCTGGCGGTCGCCGGCATCTACGTCGACGAAATTCCGCGCTTGAATTACGATCGGGACCTTTTTCAGGAGAAGCGCCTGCGGTCGGTCACCGCCAATACCAGAGTCGACGGCGAGGAATTCCTCGCCATCGCCGCTCGCATCGGCATCGACGTCACCACCAGACCGTATCCCCTCGAGGAAGCCGACAACGCGCTGCTCGACCTCTCGCAGGGGCGGTTCACCGGCGCTGCGGTGCTGCGAGTGGCCGAGGGTGGCTAGACCGCCTCGGCGGGTCGCTGGCCAGCGCCACGCAGCAGCCTCCGGGCCGATGGTCGAGCACCGGCCGGACGGGGTGGTCGCCGGCGAGCGCGTCGACCAGACCCTGGACCCATCCGGCGACCGGATCCTCGGGCTGTCGGAGCTGGCACGCGTGGTCGAGCTGTTCGCTCGCCGCCTCCAGGTCCAGGAGCGCCTGACCACCCAGGTCGGCCGGCTCGCGCACCGCCACCTCGACCCTCAAGGGCGTACTGCGCGACGACCCGCGAACCCGCCAGGAGTTCATCGCCCTCACCGGCGCGACCGCCTAGCCAACTCCTCGGCCTTCTGGTACCCGTGGTAGCCGCGCCGCTGCGACCGGCGTGGTGCGCGCCTCGATCAGCCGCCCGCGAGTGCGTCGCGCCTCCCCAAAAGGACCCGGGACGCCTGAAGACGAGGGACATGACTGGTACGCGTCCAGAGGAGCAGCGAGAGCAACCGAGCCGCATCAGCCCGATCGCGATCATCGCCGGGGCGCTCGCCTCGCTGTCGGCGGCAGTGGTGGCGTCGTACTTCGGCGTCGCCGGCACGTTCATCGGCACCGCCGTGGTGAGCGTCGTCAGCTCGCTGGCGGCCGCCCTCTATGCGGGCCTGCTCGGCCGCACCCGGGGCCTGGTCCAGCGCACCACCACCATCACCACCGTCCTGCACGCCCCGACGCCGCACCCCGAGGACCGCGACGCCCGCGCCTCCGCCGAAGCCCCGGGCGAAAGGGGGCCGTCGAGCGGTCCCGGCGAAGGGGAGCCGTCCGACCACCGGAGGGGTGGCGGCCTGGCGGGGTTCTCGTGGCGGCGGTCGGCGTTGGTGGTCGGGGTGGCGGTGCTGATCTTCGCGATCGCGATCGGGGCGGTGACCGGCATCGAGGCGGCGATCAAGGAGCCGATCGCCACCGCGCTCGGTGTCCGCGACAAGGGCCAGGCACGCACCTCGGTCGGGGTCGCTGTGAACCGTGCCAGCGGCCCCGCCACGACCCAGTCGTCGGGTCCCTCGTCGAGCACGCAGCCGCAGGCGCCCACCAGCAACCAGCCGGGCCAGGCGCCTCCGACGACGCAGCCCAGCCAGCCGGGCCCGTCGACCACCGGCGGCACGCGGTCGCCCACCACGGTCCCGCCGACGACGGCGCAGCCGTCATCCCCCTCGACGAGCCGCGGGACCTCCGCCAGTCGCTGAGCCCCCCTGTGGACAACGGGTGGCACGTTGCCGCGCAATTCCTACTATGTCGGTTGGAGTAGTGAGGTTCCGGCCGGAGGATGGGGGGACAGCGTGCACTTCGATCTCGCGCTCGCGGTGGCGGGCCTGCTGGTGGGGTTCACCGTCGGCCTGACGGGCTTGGGCGGCGGCGCGCTGATGACCCCGATCCTGCCCGGGGTCTACTTGGGGGCCAGGATCTCCTCCCGGGCCAGGGACGGGGTCATCCGCCCGGCGCTGGCGGTGATCCTGCTGGCCTCCGGGCTCAAGCTGCTCGACCTCGGCACGCCGCGGCTCGTGGTGGTGATGGTCGCGGTCGTGCTGCTGGCGGTGCCGCTGTGGGGCGCGCTGGACGCCATCAGCCTGCCCCGCCACGCCTGGTGCGCGGCCAATGTGAGCCGGCGCACGGTCGTCGGGGTGCAGTCGGCGGGGGCGCCCTTCGGGATCGGCTTCGTCGCCGCTCTGGTCTACTTCGGCTTGCTCCGGCCGAAGCTGATCGCCCGGGAGCCTTGCCCGTAGCCGGCGGGTATACTGGCCCCCGCCTGGCAGTGCTGTTTCAGCAGGCAGCCCGCGCGGCCACATCCGAGGCCCGCGGGCCTGTAGCTTCCTTCAGGCAAGCTCGGTCGTCCAATCCCGTCCGGAGGCAACCCGTGCGTAGCACCGTTGAGCCCGTCGAAGCCACCAAGGTCAAGATCAACGTCGTGGTGGATCCCGACGAGCTTGGCCCGGCGATCGAGCGGACCGCTCGCCGTCTCGGCCGCGAGCTGAAGGTGCCCGGATTCCGCAAGGGCAAGGTGCCGCGCCAGGTCCTCGAGGCCCGCATCGGCCGCGAGACGCTGATCGCCGAGGCGATCGAGCACGAGGCGGTGCCCGAGTTCTACGCCAAGGCGGTGGAGGAGCACGGGGTCGAGCCGCTGTCGCGCGCCAAGGTCGTCCCGCCCGACTACCAGGACGGCGAGCCGCTGGAGTTCTCCGCGACGGTCGAGGTCAAGCCCGAGGTCGACCTGCCCGATTACCGCGGCATCCAGGTCGAGCGCCCCAAGCTCGAGGTGACCGACGAGCACGTCGACACCCAGCTCGACCAGCTCCGCGAGCGCTTCGCGCAGCTCGAGGTCATCGGCCGGCCGCTCGCCAAGGGCGACTACGCGCAGATCGACCTGCGCGCCACCAGGCACACGCAGGAGATCCCGGAGCTGACGCGCACGGACTTCCTCTACGAGGTGGGCTCGGGCACGGTCGTGCCGGAGCTGGACCCCCAGCTCGAGGGCTCGCGCAAGGGCGACATCCTCAAGTTCAACGCCACCCTGCCGGAGTCGGCTGGCGAGCAGCTCGGCGGCCAGGAGGTCACCTTCACCGTGCTGGTGAAGGAGGCCAAGGCCAAGATCCTGCCCAAGCTCGACGACGATTTCGCCCAGGAGGCGAGCGAGTTCGACACGCTCGACGAGCTGCGGTCCCACCTGCGCGAGCGCCTGGAGGAGGGCGCCGAGGCGCAGAACCGCTCCGAGACCGAGACCAGCGTGCTCGGCAAGTACCTCGACGAGGTCGACGTGCCGCTGCCCGAGTCGCTGGTCAACGACGAGCTCCAGTTCCGGGCCAGCCGCTTCGTGCAGCAGCTCAACATGATCGGCATCCCGCTGGACCAGTACCTCCAGGGGGCCGAGACGACCCAGGAGCAGCTCGAGGCCGACCTGCGAGCCCAGGCCGAGCGGGCCGTGAAGGTGCAGCTCGTGCTGGAGGCGATCGCCGAGGCCGAAGGCATGGACGCCGACGACGAGGAGATCGAGGCCGAGATCCTGCGCCAGGCGCAGCGGATCGGCCGCGATCCCCAGGACGTCCGAAAGGCGCTCGGGCAGCGCGGTTCGGGCCCGATCCGCGGTGATATCCTGCGGACGAAGGCCCTCGCGTACCTGGTCGAGCACGCTCAGGTCAGTGACCTGGAGGGCGAAGGCGAGGCCGCCAGCGAGACGGCCGATGGCGACCAGAACGCAGCAAAGGAGTAACGCGTAATGCGGCCGATCTCGAACTATCTGGTCCCGATGGTGGTCGAGCAGACCAGCAGGGGCGAGCGCTCGTTCGACATCTACTCGCGGTTGCTGAGCGAGCGGATCATTTTCCTCGGGACGCCCATCGACGACACTGTGGCCAATCTTGTCATGGCGCAGATGATCCACCTCGAGGGCGAGGAACCGGACAAGGACATCCAGCTCTACATCAACTCGCCGGGCGGCTCCGTGACCGCGCTGCTGGCGATCTACGACACGATGCAGTACATCAAGCCGGACGTGGTCACCCTCTGCATGGGCCAGGCCGCCTCGGCGGCCGCGGTGCTGCTGGCGGCCGGCGCCAAGGGCAAGCGCTTCGGGCTCCCGCACTCCCGTGTGCTGATCCACCAGCCCAGCGGCGGTGCCGAGGGCCAGAGCGTGGACATCGAGATCCAGGCACGGGAGATCCTGCGCATGCGCAGCATGCTCGACGAGATCCTGGCGACCCACACCGGGCAGTCCGTCGAGAAGGTTTCCGCCGACACCGACCGAGATTTCATCATGACCGCCGAGCAGGCCAAGGAGTACGGTCTGATCGACGAGATCATCGCCACTCGCCGGGTGGCCGAGGAACTGGTCGCGGCGTCCTCCAACGGAAGACGCTAGATTCTGCAAGTGATGCTGGAAACCTGTCCTATCCGACGCGTACCCTCCAGCAGGCGAGGTCCGGCGGGGCGAGGCGCGACAGCCGCACGAGAGGACTCGGACAGATGGCCAAGTTTGGAGACGGTGGCGACCTGTTGAAGTGCTCGTTCTGCGGCAAGTCGCAGAAGCAGGTCAAGAAGCTGATCGCCGGTCCCGGGGTCTACATCTGCGACGAGTGCATCGATCTCTGCAACGAGATCATCGAAGAGGAGCTGTCCGAGACCTCGGAGCTGAAGTTCGACGAGCTGCCCAAGCCGACCGAGATCTTCCAGTTCCTCAACGATTACGTGATCGGGCAGGAGGAGGCGAAGAAGGTCCTGTCGGTCGCGGTCTACAACCACTACAAGCGGATCCAGGTCGGCGCCACCGCCTCCAGCGACGTCGAGCTCCAGAAGTCGAACATCATCCTGCTGGGGCCGACCGGCTGCGGGAAGACGCTGCTGGCGCAGACCCTGGCCAAGATGCTCAACGTGCCGTTCGCGATCGCCGACGCCACCGCCCTGACCGAGGCCGGCTACGTCGGCGAGGACGTCGAGAACATCCTGCTGAAGCTGATCCAGGCCGCTGACTACGACGTCAAGAAGGCCGAGACCGGCATCATCTACATCGACGAGATCGACAAGATCGCCCGCAAGTCCGAGAACCCCTCGATCACCAGGGACGTCTCTGGTGAGGGCGTCCAGCAGGCGCTCCTGAAGATCCTGGAGGGCACCACCGCCAGCGTCCCGCCGCAGGGCGGCCGCAAGCACCCCCACCAGGAGTTCATCCAGATCGACACCACCAACGTGCTGTTCATCTGCGGTGGCGCCTTCGCGGGGCTGGAGAAGATCATCGAGTCGCGGATCGGCCGCAAGGGCATCGGCTTCGGCGCCGACCTGCGGCGGATCGGTGACAAGGACATCGGCGAGATCCTCTCCCACGTGCTGCCCGAGGACCTGCTGAAGTACGGCCTGATCCCCGAGTTCGTCGGCCGCCTGCCGGTGATCTGCTCGGTCCACTCGCTCAACAAGGAGGCGCTGCGGCGCATCCTGGTGGAGCCGAAGAACGCGCTGGCCAAGCAGTATCAGCGGCTGTTCGAGTTCGACGGGATCGAGCTGGAGTTCTCCGACGACGCCATCGAGGCCATCGGCGACCAGGCGCTCCTGCGGGGGACCGGCGCCCGTGGCCTCAAGGCGATCCTCGAAGAGGTGCTGCTCGACATGCAGTACGAGCTGCCCTCCAGATCCGACGTGCGTCGCTGCGTGATCACCGCCGACGTCGTCTCCAAGGGCGTGAACCCCACGCTGGTGCCGCGCGACCGGGAGGGCCCGATGCGCGACCGCCAGCGGCGCGAGCGCTCCGCCTGAAGCCTGCCGCCGCCCGCGCCGAGATATCAACTGTTCGGCCGTTCGGTCGACGTGATATCGTCCCGCTCGAACTGGTGTTCGAGTCGATGGGAGGCAGGATGCCCCAGGTCAAGTCCTATGATGCCGGCACTCCGTGCTGGATCGACCTCGCCACGAGCGACCCGGAGGGCGCGCGCAGGTTCTACGGCGGCCTGTTCGGGTGGGAGCTCGAGGTCGGCCCGGCCGAGGCCATGTACTACACGCAGGCCCGCATCGGCGGGCTGCCGGTCGCGGGGCTCATGGGCGAGCCCAAGCCGGACGAGATCCCGGTTGGCTGGACCACCTACTTCGCCACCGACGACGTCGACGGGACCGTCAAGCGCATCACCGACAGCGGCGGCACGGTCACCATGGCCCCGGAGGACGTCATGGACCAGGGGCGCATGGCGATGGCGGCCGACCCGCAGGGGGCGATGTTCGGGCTGTGGCAGGCCGGCAGGCACTTCGGCTCCGCCCTGGTCAACGAGCCCGGCACGATCTGCTGGAACGAGCTGATGACACCGGACCTCGACGCGACCCGCCGGTTCTACTCGGCGGTGTTCGGCTACGACTGGGAGGACATCGACACCGGACCGGACGGGCCCGGGTACGCGACCTTCGCGGTCGAGGGACGCCAGGTCGGCGGGGCCATGCAGCTCGATCCGCAGCAGGCCGGCGGGGCGGCGCCGTCGTGGATGGCCGACTTCGCGGTGGCGGACACCGACGCGACCGTCGACACGGCGCGGCAGCTCGGCGGCGCGATCAGCGTGCCCGCGACCGACTCGTCCTACGGCCGCTTCGCGATCCTCCGCGACCCCCAGGGTGGCGCCTTCGCCATCATCCGCCTCGCCGAGGAGTCCTGAGCCCTGGGTTGACCGAAACGGGCATGGACCGGGCGTAGTAGGCTGGAGGCACGAACAGCGACCTCGACGAGGACGGTTGGTGACGTGAGCAGGTTCGCGGCGACGTTGGCGGCGCAGACGGCCGCTCTGCGAGTATCTGGCTGACGCGCACGCCGGACCGCTGAAGTCCTTTCCTCGTCCTCCCGAGCGGCGCCGCCCTGACCCAACAGGCAGCGGGCTGCGCGTCCTCGGGAGCGGGCGACACCCAACCGATCGAGGAGCACACCCGTGACCGACGCCGCTGGGCGGCGCGAGCTGCCCAAAACCTACGACCCCCAGGCGGTGGAGGGGCCGACCTACCAGCGCTGGCTGGAGATGGGCGCGTTCCGCGCCGACGCCGCTTCGCAGCGCCCGCATTTCAGCATCGCGCTGCCGCCGCCGAACGTGACCGGCTCGCTGCACATCGGCCACGCCTTGGACCACACCTTCCAGGACTACCTGGCCAGGATGCACCGCATGCGCGGCGACGAGGTGCTGTGGCTGCCCGGCATGGACCACGCCGGCATCGCCACCCAGAACGTCGTCGAGCGTGAGCTGGCCAAGCAGGGCAAGACCCGCTTCGACCTCGGCCGCGAGGCCTTCGTCGAGCGCGTCTGGGCGTGGAAGGCCGAGTCGGGGGGCCGGATCCTCGGCCAGATGCAGCGGCTCGGCGACTCCGTCGACTGGTCGCGCGAGCGCTTCACCATGGACGAGGGCCTGTCGCGCGCCGTCCGCGAGGTCTTCGTGAGCCTCTACGAGCAGGGGCTGCTCTACCGGGGCCAGCGGATCATCAACTGGTGCCCGCGCTGCCTGACCGCGCTCTCCGACATCGAGGTGGAGCACGAAGAGGTGCCGGGCGAGCTCGCCTACCTGCGCTACCCGCTGGCCGACGGCTCGGGCGCGCTGGTGGTGGCCACCTCGCGGGCCGAGACGATGCTCGGCGACACCGGCGTGGCGGTCCACCCCGACGACCCGCGCTACCGGGACATGATCGGCAGGACGGTGCGCCTGCCGCTGGTCGGCCGCGAGATCCCGGTGGTCGCCGACGCGGCCGTCGACCGCGAGTTGGGCACCGGGGCGGTCAAGGTGACCCCGGCGCACGACCCCAACGACTACGAGATCGCCCAGCGTCACGGGCTGGAGGCGGTCAACATCCTCACCGAAGAGGCGGTCGTCAATTCAAACGGCGGCCGCTTCGAAGGGCTGGACCGCTACGCCGCGCGCGAGGCGGTCAAGCAGGCCCTGGCCGCCGAAGGCCTGCTCGAGAAGGTGACCGAGGCGCCGCACGCCGTGGGGCACTGCTACCGCTGCAAGACCGAGGTCGAGCCGCGGCTGTCGCTGCAGTGGTTCGTGGCCACCAAGCCGCTGGCGGCCGAAGCCATGGAGGCGGTCCGCAGCGGCCAGACGCGCTTCGAGCCGGCCCGCTACGCCAGGACCTTCTTCACCTGGATGGAGGGCATCCGCGACTGGTGCGTGTCGCGCCAGCTCTGGTGGGGGCACCGGATCCCGGCATGGTACTGCCCGAACGGGCACGTCACCGTGGCCAGGCAGGACCCGAGCGCCTGCGCGGAGTGCGGCGCCACCGAGCTGCGGCAGGACGAGGACGTGCTCGACACCTGGTTCTCCAGCGGCCTGTGGCCCTTCTCCACCCTGGGCTGGCCGGACGACACCGAGGACCTGCGCGCCTTCTACCCGACGTCGGTGCTGGTCACCGGCTACGACATCATCTTCTTCTGGGTCGCGCGGATGATGATGTTCGGCTGCCACTTCCAGCCGCCGGCACCCTTCCGGGTGGTGGCGATCCACGGGATGGTGCGGGACGCCCAGGGCAAGAAGATGTCGAAGTCGTTCGGCAACGTCATCGACCCGCTCGAGCTGATGGACCGCTACGGCACCGACGCGCTGCGGTTCGCGCTCATCCGCGGTGCCAACCCGGGCAGCGACGTGCCGCTGGCCACCGAGTGGGTCGAGGGCGCCCGCAACTTCGCCAACAAGCTGTGGAACCTCGGCCGCTTCGTGCTGTCCTCGGTGCCCGAGAGTGAACCGCCCCCGGATGGCGGGGCACAGGCGCTCTTGGGGGGCCGTGGGGGGAGCGAGCTCCCCCCACATGGATGGAATCTGCCCGGCGCGCGAAGCGCGCGCCGTGGGGGGAGCGAGCTCCCCCCACGTGGATCAAGTTTCGCGCGAAGCGCGCTGAGCGACCGGTGGCTGCTGTCGCGCCTGGAGCGCACGCGGGCGGCCGTGACCGCGGCCTACGACGCCTACGACCCCGCCGAAGCCGCGCGGCTGCTGCACTCCTTCGCCTGGAGCGAGCTGGCCGACTGGGCGGTGGAGCTGGCCAAGCCGCGGCTGGCCGCTGGCGGCGACGACGCCCGGCGCGCCGGCGCGGTGCTCGCCTACGCGCTGGACGTGACCATGCGGCTGCTCCACCCGGTGATGCCGTTCGTGACCGAGGAGCTGGGGCGGGCGCTGCGGGACGTGGACACGATCACGCTCGGTCCCTGGCCGGGGGAGCGGCCCGAGGACCTCGACGAGGCCGCCGAGGCCGACATGGCCGACCTCCAGGAGGTGATCGCCGCGGTGCGGCGCTTCCGCGCCGAGCACGGCGTGGCGCCGTCGCGCCACCCGCGCCTGACGATCGTCCCGCTCGGCGACCACCAGGCGGAGCTGCTGCGCGCCGAGGGCGACAGCGTGCGCCGGCTCGCCCGCCTGGAGACGGTCGAGGTCGGGCCACCGCCGACCGATGGGGGCCCGACCGCCAAGGTGCTGGCCGCCGGTGCCGAGCTGCACCTGCCGCTGGCGGGCATGCTCGACCTCGACGAGGAGCTGGCGCGGCTGGAGCGGGAGCGCGAGGCGCTGGACGCCGAGGCACGCAGGGCCGAGGCCAGGCTGGCCAACGCCGACTTCGTGGCCAAGGCTCCGGCCGCGGTCGTCGACAAGACCCGCGCGCGCCTGGCCGAGGTCGAGGCCGCCCGGGCGAAGGTAGTCCAGCGGATCCAGGAGGTCACGGCGACAGCGGGAGGATAGCGGCATGCGACGCCTCCAGGTCCCGTCCAAGCCCACCCTCGACGGCTTGGAGGCGAGGTGGCAGGCCCGCTGGGAGGCTTCGGGAACGTACCGGTTCGACCCGACGCGCCCACGCGAGGCCGTCTTCTCCATCGACAGCCCGCCGCTGACCGCCAGCGGCACCCTCCATGTCGGCCACGCCTTCTCCTACACCCATACCGACCTGATCGCCCGCTACCAGCGCATGCGCGGCCGGAGCGTGTTCTACCCGGTCGGGTGGGACGACAACGGCCTGCCCACCGAGCGCCGGGTCGAGAACCACTTCGGCGTCCGCGTCGACCCGGCGCTGCCCTACGATCCGGAGCTCCAGCCGCCCCGGCAGGGCGACGGCCGGGCCGGTGGGGCCAAGGTCCCGGTGTCACGCCGCAACTTCCTGGAGCTCTGCGCCGAGCTGTCGACGGAGGACGAGCGCCGCTACGAGCAGCTGTGGCGCCGGCTGGCCCTCTCGGTGGACTGGTCGCTCCAGTACAACACGAACGCCGCTCTCGCCAGGCTGGTCTCGCAGCGCAGCTTCCTGCGGCTCCTGGAGCTGGGCGAGGCGTACCAGGCGGAGGCGCCGACCCTGTGGGACGTGACCTTCCGCACCGCGGTGGCCCAGGCCGAGCTGGAGGACCGCGAGGTCCCCGGTGCCGCCCACCTGATCCGGTTCGCCATCGAGGGGCGCCCGGACAGCGTGGTGGTGGAAACGACCCGGCCGGAGCTGCTCCCCGCGTGCGTGGCCCTGGTGGCCCATCCGGACGACCGGCGCTACCAGGAGCTGATCGGCCGGGCCGCGCGCGCGCCGCTGTTCGGCTTCGAGGTGCCGGTGCTGGCCCACCACCTGGCCAGGCCGGACAAGGGCACCGGCATCGCCATGATCTGCACCTTCGGCGACACCACGGACGTCACCTGGTGGCGCGAGCTGGGGCTGCCGGTCCGCTCGATCGTGACCCGTGACGGCCGCATCCGCGCCGAGCCGCCCGAGGGCGTGCCCGCCGGCGATGCCTGGAAGCAGCTCGCGGGCCTGGCGGTGACCGAGGCCAGGCGCAGGATCGTCGAGCTGCTGGGGGAGAGCGGCGAGCTGGTGGAGCCGCCGCGCCCGATCGTCCACCCGGTCAGCTTCTACGAGAACGGCGACCATCCGCTGGAGATCGTCACCAGCCGCCAGTGGTTCATCCGGCTGCTGGCCCACCGCGAGCGCCTGCTCGCCAGGGGACGCGAGCTGGACTGGCACCCGCCGTTCATGCGGCGGCGGTTCGAGGACTGGGTCGAGGGCCTCACCGGCGACTGGCTGGTGAGCCGGCAGCGCTTTTCCGGCGTGCCGGTGCCGCTGTGGTACCCGATCGGCCCCGACGGCACCCTCGACCGGGACCACCCGATCGCCCCGAGCGCGGACCGCCTGCCGATCGACCCGGCCGTCGACGCGCCCGAGGGCTTCACCGCGGCCGACCGTGGCCGGCCTGGCGGCTTCGCCGGCGACCCGGACGTGTTCGACACCTGGGCGACCTCCTCGCTGACGCCGCTGATCGCTGGCGGCTTCGGCGAGGACCCGGCCCTGTTCGAGCGGCTGTTCCCGATGGACCTGCGGCCGCAGGGCCAGGAGATCATCCGCACCTGGCTGTTCTACTCGGTGGTGCGCTGCGAGCTGGAGCTGGGCGTGCTGCCGTGGTCGCACGCGGCCATCTCCGGGTGGGTGGTGGACCCCGACCGCGCCAAGCTGTCGAAGTCGCGCGGCAACGCGGTGTCGCCCGCCGAGACGATGGACCGCTACGGCGCCGACGCCCTCCGCCACTGGGCCGCGGGCGGCCGGCTCGGCTCCGATACCACCTTCGACGAGGACCAGATCCGCGTCGGCCGCCGCCTGGCCATCAAGGTCCTGAACGCGAGCCGTTTCGTCCTCGGACGGCTGGAGGCCGGGGCGGAGGCCCCGCCGGCGGGGGAGGCGGCGCCGACCGAGCCGCTGGACCGGGCGATGCTGGCGGCGCTGGACGAGGTGGTGGCGGAGGTCACCGCCTCGTTGGACGGCTACGACCACACCAGGGCGCTGGAGCGGGCCGAGGCCTTCTTCTGGCGCTTCTGCGACGACCACGTGGAGCTGGTCAAGGACCGCGCCTACGGCTCGCACGGCGAGGCCGCCCGCGCCTCGGCGGCGGCGGCGCTGGGGACCGCGCTGGACGTGCTGCTGCGGCTGCTGGCGCCGTTCCTGCCGTACGTGACCGAGGAGGTCTGGTCCTGGTGGCGGGACGGCTCCATCCACCTGGCGCCCTGGCCCGAGCGGCTGCCTGCCGGCTGGCTCGGCGACCCGCTGGTGGTGGAGGTCAGCGGCCAGGCGCTGGCCGCCGTGCGTCGCGCCAAGACGCAGGCCAGGCGCTCGATGCGCGCCCCGGTGGCGCGCCTGCGGGTGGTCGACGTCCCGGAGCGGGCCGAGGCGCTGCGCCAGGCCGCCGACGACCTCCGCGCGGCCGGCGCGATCGCCGAGCTGGCCATCGAGGCCGGCGCCATCCCCACCATCGAGGTCGACCTGGCCGAGGCCGACTGAGGCATCACTACAATCGGCGGCGACCGGCCAGCCAGCCTCGGAGAGCAAGCGATGGAGTACCGCCAGGCAGTTCGAGCGCTCTACGCCCGCGTGCCGACCCGCATGGGTCCCACGCTGGAGCGCATCCAGCACCTGGTCGACCTGCTCGACCACCCGGAGCGGACCGCGCCGGCCATCCACCTCACCGGGACCAACGGCAAGACCACCAGCGCCCGCATGGCCGCCATGCTGCTCACCTCGTTCGGAGTGGGCGCCGGCCGCTACACCAGCCCGCACGTCCAAGACGTGCGCGAGCGGATCGCCCTGGCGACCAGGGTCATCTCCCAGGAGGAATTCGCCGAGAGCTGGACCTACCTGGAGCCGTTCCTGGAGGAGGTCGACCGCGCCCACGACGAGCCGGTCACCTTCCACGAGGCGCTGACCGCCATGGCGTTCGCCTGGTTCGCCGAGCTGCCGGTCGACGCCCAGGTGATCGAGGTCGGCATGGGCGGCTCCTGGGATTCCACCAACGTGGTCGACGGCCAGGTCGCGGTGATCAACCACGTCGGGCTCGACCACCCCGAGCTGGGCGACACGCCCGCCAAGGTGGCGACCGAGAAGGCCGGCATCATCAAGCCGGGCGCCGCGGTGGTGAGCCAGGCCCAGGATCCCGACGTGCTGGAGGTGATCAGCGAGCGGGTGCGGCAGCGCGACGCCCGCCTGCTGCTGGCGGGCCGCGACTTCGCCGTCGAGCGCCGCCGGCTGGCCTACGGCGGACAGGTCCTGGACCTGCGCACGCCGGCGGGGGGCATCCAGGACGTGCTGCTGCCGCTGCACGGCCGCCACCAGGCCGACAACGCGGCCAGCTCGCTGGCGGCGGTGGAGACCTTCCTGGGCGGCAGGCCGCTCGACGAGGCAACTGTTCGCCAGGGGTTCGCCGCGGTGACCTCGCCAGGACGCCTGGAGGTCATCCGCCGCGACCCGCTGGTGCTGCTCGACGGCGCCCACAACCCCGACGGCGCCAAGGCGCTGGCCGCCTCGCTGCTGGAGGAGTTCGTGGTCGACCGGCGCACCCTGGTGGTCGCCTGCCTGGCCGACAAGGACATCCGCGGCATCCTGCGCGGACTCGCACCGGCCACCGGCCGGCTGATCGTGACCGCCAATTCGAGCCCCCGTTCCGCCACCCCCGAGCAGCTCAGCAAGGAGGCGGAGGCGGTCGGCCTGGTCGCCGAGGTCGAGCGCGACGTCCCCACCGCGGTGCGCCGCGCCATCGACGAGGCCGGAGAATCCGAGGCGGTGGTGGTCACCGGCTCGATCTACACCGTCGGCGAGGCCCGCGAGCTGCTCATGGGCCCGGGTCCGGCCTGAAGCCCGAGTCCAAATCGAGTCCAAATTGCCCGGGCCGGCTTGAGCCCCTTACCGCTGCGCGGCCGGTATGATCGGCCCAGTACGTTGAATTCATGCCTGAGCTCTCCTTGGAGGTCGTCGGTGGCCGTGGAACGCACCCTGGTCCTGTGCAAACCTGACGCGGTCGAGCGCGGTCTGGTCGGCGAGGTCGTGGACCGGCTCGAGCGCAAGGGCTTCCGGTTGGTGGCCATGGACCTGCGGGTGCTCGACGAGGCGGTCGCCAAGGCGCATTACGCCGAGCACGAGGGCAAGCCGTTCTTCGCCGACCTGGTGTCGTTCATCACCAGCGGCTCGCTGGTGGCGATCTGCGTCGAGGGGCTCGACGCGGTGGCCGCCGTCCGGACGCTGATGGGGCCGACCAATCCCGTACAGGCACCACCAGGGTCCATCCGCGGGGACTACGGCCTCGACATCGGCCGTAACCTGGTGCATGGATCCGACTCGGCCGCTTCGGCCACTCGCGAGATCGAGCTGTTCTTCCCCGAGCTCTCGGGGTGATGTGATCCCGCACCTGCAGTGCATGGCCTAACCGCCGTCCCCTGTTGTTCGTGAACGTCGACTATCGCTCGAAGGGGGTGGTCACCTTGCAGAACGCCTTCCGGTTCCTCGGCCGCGACATGGCGGTCGACTTGGGGACGGCCAACACGCTCGCATACGTGCGCGGTCGGGGCGTGGTGCTCAACGAGCCGTCGGTCGTGGCGATCAACACCAAGACCAATCAGGTCCTCGCCGTCGGCGCCGAGGCCAAGGCGATGATCGGTCGCACCCCCAGCCACATCCAGGCGATCCGGCCCCTCAAGGACGGGGTCATCGCCGACGCCGACACCACCGAGAAGATGCTGCGCTACTTCGTGCAGAAGGTGCACCGGCGCCAGTTCGTGGCAAAGCCGCGGGTGGTGGTATGCGTCCCGTCGGGCATCACCGGGGTCGAGCGCCGGGCGGTCTTCGGCGCCACCATCCGGGCCGGCGCCCGCTCCGCCTTCATCATCGAGGAGCCGATGGCCGCGGCCATCGGCGTCGGCCTGCCGGTGCACGAGCCCACCGGGAACATGGTGGTCGACATCGGCGGGGGCACCACCGAGGTGGCGGTGGTGGCGCTCGGCGGCATCGTCACCAGCCAGTCGATCCGCATCGGCGGCGACGAGCTGGACGAGTCGATCATCAGCTACGTCAAGAAGGAATACTCCCTGCTGCTCGGCGAACGCACCTCCGAGGAGCTGAAGATCAGCCTCGGCTCGGCCTTCCCGCTGGCGGAGGAGCCCACCGCCGAGGTGCGCGGCCGCGACCTGGTCAGCGGCCTGCCCAAGACCATCACGGTGGGCGCCGAGGAGATCCGCAAGGCGATCGAGGAGCCGGTCAACGCGATCGTCGACGCGGTCAAGAACACGCTCGACATCACCCCGCCGGAGCTGGCCGCCGACGTGATGGACAAGGGCATCGTGCTCACCGGCGGGGGCGCGCTCCTGCGCGGCCTGGACGAGCGGCTCAAGCACGAGACGAGCATGCCGATCCACGTTGCGGACGAGCCGCTCCACTCGGTCGTCATCGGATCCGGCAAGTGCATCGAGGAATTCGAGGCCCTCAAACGGGTGCTCATCTCCTCCCAGTCCAACAGCTACTGACAGCTACCCACAGTCGAGGGCTTCCCATGTACGACCGTCCCCGCCGGCGAGGCCGTGCGGTGCTGGCCGTGCTCCTCGTCGCGGCGGTCGTCGTCATCACGCTCGACTTCCGCGAGGGGCGGCACGGCCCCGTGGGGCGGCTCCAGGATGTCGCCGTGGCGGTGTTCGGGCCGGTGCAGCGCGCCACCGGCGACGTGCTGCGGCCCCTCGGCGACTTCTTCGGCGGCATCGCCCAGCTCGGCAGGCTGCGCGGCGAGAACCGGCGCCTCCAGGACGAGGTCAGCGGCCTGCGCGCTCAGCAGCGCACCTACCAGGACGTCCTCAAGGAGAACGAGCGCCTGCGCGGCGCCTTGAGCATGGCCAAGCGCTGCGGCTGCCGCACCGTGGGCGCCTCGGTGGTCGCCACCTCCGCCTCGAACTTCCAGTGGGCGGTGACCATCGACGCCGGGGCCCAGCAGGGGATCGCCGCCGACATGGCGGTGATCGACGCCAGCGGCCTGGTCGGGCGGGTGAGCAAGGTCACCGCTGACTACTCGACCGTGCTGCTGATCAGCGATCCCTCCAGCGGGGTGGCGGCCAGCGTCGCCCGCAACAAGGCCCCGGGGATCCTGCGCGGCCAGGGCGAGCAGGCCCTGCTCTTCGAGCCGGTCCGCGCCGGGACCGACGTGCGCCCCGGCGACTCGGTGGTCACCCAGGGCTACCAGGGCGGGGTCTTCCCCGCGGGCATCCCGATCGGCGGGGTTGCCAGGGTCGACCGCGCCAGCGCCCAGAGCCTGGTGGCCAAGGTCGCCGTGCAGCCCTACGCCGACCTGGCCGCGCTCGATGTGGTCGCGGTGGTGGTCGCCAAGCCGACGCCGCCGGCCACCCTGCCCACCAAGGGCGGGAGCTGAGCCATGCGCCGGACCCTGCTGCTCGGCGCCATCATCGTGGTCAGCCTGGTGCTCGAGTCGACCCTGCTGGCGCACCTGCGGGTCGGCGGGGTCCATGCCGACATGCTGGTGATCGCGGTGATCGCGGTGGCGATGGTGGACGGGCCGGTGACCGCCGCGATCTTCGGGTTCGCCGCCGGGCTGGTCTCCGACCTGCTGTTCGCCAACCAGGTCGGCGTCTCCGCCCTGGTCTACACCGTGATCGGCTTCGGCATGGGCGTCGGCCGCTTCTACGTGACCAGCTCGAGCACCTTGGTGCACCTGCTGCTGGCCGGGGCGGCCAGCTTCGCGTCGGTTTGGCTGGCCGGGCTGGTCCTGCGCGTCTTCGACCTCTCCTCCTGGGACTTCCTGGTGCGCACCGCGCCGCTGGTCGCCCTCTACAACCTGCTGCTCACCCCACTCGTCTTCCCGCCGGTCCGCGCGCTGCTCGAGCGCCTGGAGCCGGTGCCGACCGTCCGCTGGTAGGGCCGCCATGCATCCACAGTCGCCGCTCCGTCCCCGCATCACGGTGCTCTCGGTGGTCGTGACCCTGGTGCTGCTGGCGCTGCTGTCGCGGCTGTGGTTCCTCCAGGTGCTGGCCGCCGACCGCTACGGCGACCTGGCAGAGGCCAACCAGGTCCGCCAGGTGGTGGTGGAGGCGCCGCGGGGGCGCATCCTGGACCGGCAGGGCCGCGTGCTGGTGCGCAACCGGGCGGCCTGGGCGATCACGGTGAAGACCGTCGAGCTGCGCGACAAGCGGCTGCGCGACACCGTGCTCGGCCGCCTGTCGAGGCTGCTCGGGGTGTCGCGGGCCAAGATCGACGAGCGCCTGCGCGACTACAACGGCTCGCCGCTGCGGGGCGTCCCCGTGGCCGAGGACGTGCCCATCGACAAGCTGTTCTACCTGTCCGAGCACGGCGACGACTTCCCCGGCGTGGAGCCGGAGGTGGTGGCCCTACGCCAGTACCCGCAGGGGACGCTGGCCGCCCACGTGCTCGGCTACGTCGGCGAGATCTCCGGCGACGAGCTGAAGTCGGGCAACTTCAAGGGCCTCAAGCAGGGCGACACGGTCGGCAAGGCCGGCGTCGAGCTGACCTACGACCGCTACCTGCGCGGCCGGGACGGGGTCGAGGACTTCGAGGTCAACGCCTCCGGCCGGGTGATCCGCTCGCTGGGCGGCCGCGCGCCGGTGCCAGGCATGGACCTGCAGCTCTCCATCGACCTCGACGTCCAGAAGCAGGCGGAGAGGTCGCTGAAGGACGGCATGACGCTGGCGCGGGGCCTGGGCCCCCGCTTCCCGGCGCCGGCGGCCACCGCGGTGGTGCTGGATCCCAACGATGGATCGCTGTTGGCGCTGGCCAGCCTGCCCGAGTACGACCCGCGCAAGTTCGTCGGCGGGATCTCGCGCAAGGACTTCGCCGCCTACAGCAAGGACCCGAGCAACCCGCTGCTCAACCGCGCGGTCCAGTCCGCCTATCCGCCCGGATCGACCTGGAAGCCGGTGACCGCGCTGGCGGCGCTCCAGCGCAACGTCGTCACCCCGTCGACGACCTTCCACTGCCCCGGCTCGTACAAGTTCGGCAACTCCGTGAAACACGACTGGACACCCAGCGGGCACGGCACCGTCAACCTCACCCTCAGCCTGGAGCAGTCGTGCGACGTGTACTACTACAACCTGGGCGCGAGCTTCGCGCGCTCGGAGGCCTCCCAGGAGGCGGCCGGCAAGAAGGCCGCCGAGGACATGCAGGCGACCGCCCGCAGCCTCGGGTTCGGGAACCCGCCGCAGCTCGACCTGCCGTACTCGACCGACGGCACCGTGCCGACCCGTGAGTGGCGCAAGCGCTACTGGGAGCAGAACAAGGGCATCTACTGCAAGGGGACCAGCGCTCTCTACAAGGAGCTGTGCCGTGACGGCTGGCGGTGGGAGGGCGGCGAGGACCTGAACATCGCCATCGGCCAGGGTGCCCTGCTGGTGTCGCCCCTGCAGCTCGCGGTCGGCTACGCGGCCATCGCCAACGGCGGAACCGTCTACCAGCCGCACGTGGCGCGGGCGGTCACCAACCCGGCCAACGGCAAGCCGGTGCGCACCATCCAGCCCAAGGTGGCGCAGGTGGCCCGCATCCCGGCGGGCGATTTCTCCGCCGTGGCGCACGGCCTGGCCACGGTCCCGAGCGTCGGCACCGCGGCCGGCGCCTTCTCCGGCTTCCCGCTGGACCGCTACGCGGTGGCCGGCAAGACCGGCACCGCCGACCTCCCGCCCAAGGCGCCGTTTGCGTGGTTCGCTTCCTTTGCGCCACTAGGCAACCCTCGATACGTTGTGGTCGCCATGGTCGAGCAGGGCGGCCACGGTGGGCAGTCGGCCGCCCCGGTCGCCCGCGAGCTCTACGAGAAGCTGTTCGGCTTGCCGATACAACCCATCGTGGCGGGCAACGACCAGAGCGGCTAGTCCTGCCGAAGTAGTTGGATCGACCGGAGAGAGCGGATCGGATGCAAGAGAGCTGGGGATCGTGGAACGACCGGGTCTCGCGGCTCGGCTGGGAGGGCGCGAGCGAGCGCCCGATGGCCTGGCGCGCGCCCTGGCGGCACTACGACCCGATCACCACCGTGGCGGCGTGCGCGCTGGCGGTCTTCGGGCTGGCGGCGATCTACTCGGCCACCTTCGCCAGTCTCCGGCTCCAGGGGCTGCCGGGCAGCCTGTTCATGCGCCGTCAGCTCATCAGCCTGGTGGTGGGCGTGGTGATCATGGCGGCGATCACCTTCGTCGACTACCGGTGGCTGGTGGCATGGGCGCCGGTGGCCTACGGCGCGATGGTGCTGGTGCTGGCAGCCGTGCTGACCCCGCTCGGCTCGCAGTCCAACGGCGCCCAGTCCTGGTTCAGCCTCGGCCCCTACCAGTTGCAGCCCTCGGAGTTCGCCAAGGTCGCGCTGATCCTCACGCTGGCCGCCATCCTCGGCGGTCGCGGCGACCGGCCGCTGCGGCCGGGGCCCAAGCGGATCGCGCTGGCACTCGGCGCGCTGGGCCTGGTGGCCGGCGAGATCCTGCTGCAGCCGGACTTCGGCACGATGATGGTGTTCGTGGCGATCCTGTTCGGGATGCTGCTCACCAGCGGCGTCCGCTTCCGCTGGCTGCTGGTGCTGGTGCTGATCGGCAGCATCGGCGTGGTCGGCATGTTCAAGCTGAACGTGCTCAAGGAGTACCAGAAGGAGCGGCTGACGGCGTTCGTGAACCCCAGCGCCGACGAGAGCGGCCGCGGCTTCACCTACAACTACCGCCAGTCGCTGATCGCCATCGGGTCCGGCGGGCTGACCGGCAAGGGCTACCTGCGCGGCTCCCAGACGAACCTCCAGTACGTGCCGGAGCAGCGCACCGACTTCATCTTCACGGTGGTGGGGGAGGAGCTCGGCTTCCTGGGCGCCACGCTGCTGCTGGCGCTGCTCGGTCTGCTGGTCTGGCGGGGGTTGCGCATCGCCGCCATGGCCCGAGATCCCGCCGGCGCGCTGATCGCCGCCGGGGTGATCTCCATGCTGGTGTTCCAGACCTTCATCAACGTCGGCATGACCATCGGGATCATGCCGATCACCGGCATCCCGCTGCCGTTCGTGTCCTACGGTGGCTCCTCGCTGATCGCCTCTTTCCTGGCGATCGGGCTCCTGGAGAACGTGCACATGCGCCGCTTCGCGCACACCTGAGGTACCTCTTTGCCCGGCAGGGACTCATCTGGCAGACTAGGCAGTAGTCTTGCGCCATGCCGAACCTGTGGTACGGCCCGACGATGTGCTCGCTGCTCTCGCGCTGACCTCTCGCTCGGCTCGCCATGCCCGGCGCGCTGATCGATGAGCAACGTGCAAGGGTGCGAGCGGACGAGGCGTTGCGTTCGCGGCTGTCACCAGAGGCGACGGGCGGCATCCCGCTGGCGCGCGTGACGTGGTCGCGTCCCGTCCAGCGGGTCCGGATGGCATGGTGGCGCCGCCTGACCGGGCGGACGACTCAGTGCCTCCGCACGACGGCGGCGAGGGTCCAGCCTGGCTCAGCCGGGATCGTGCTCGACCCCGTGCGCGCAAGAGGTTTCGGCCGCCCCCGTCGGCGACCGCCTGAACTTTGTGAGGAGCATTGATGGCTTCCAGGGAGGAGCCCCAGGTCGACGACACCCGGGGCCTACCTGACGTACCCGCCCCACAGGAGACTCTGTTCGAGGAGGACCCGAAACCGGAGGAGACGACCGAAGCGACCGCGACCCCGGACCTCAACGGGGAAGCTCCGAGCCCCACGGCCGAGGCCTCCGGCGTCGTCTCGCCCGCGCGCCCGCGCGGGATGGCGTCGTTCCCCGGCGGTCCACCGCCCGTCTCCACGCCGCCCCCGACCGTCCCCCTGTTCACGCAGGCCGAGCCCACCGCGGCGCCGAGCTTCCGCGTTACCACCGTCGAGAGCACCGCGGCCTTCCGTCCCGCCGGCCCGCCGCCCCCCGCTCCACCCGTGACCGAGACCCCACCCGCCCTGGCCGCCGAGACCGAGGCCGAGGTGGAGGCCGAGGCCGCCACGGAAGCGACCCCCGCCGGGAATGAAGCTCCAGTGGAGGTGGAGCGCGAGGCCGCTTCGCCGCCCGAGGCCGCCGCGCCCGAGGCCGCCGCATCGCCCGAGGCCGCCGCGGCGGGCGAGGCGACCACCGCCGAGACCGAGCCGGCGCCCGCCGCCGGGGCGGAGACGACCGAGGCGGAGGCGCTGCCGGCCAGGCCGGCGCGCCGGAGCAGGGGCGGCAGGGGCAAGGCCCGGGAGCGCGCCGAGACGGCGAGCGCCGAGGCCAGGGCGACCGGGGCCGCCGGCCCCGAGGCCGCCGCGGCGGAGGAGCCCGTCATCGAGCCGGCTGCCGACGCCGGGACCGGGGCACCGGCGGCGGCCCAGGCGCCCGCCGGGACCGGGGCACCGGCAGCGGCGGCCCAGGCGCCCGAGGCGCCACCCGCGCCACCCGCCGAGCCCGCGGCGCCACCCGCGGGGACCGAGACCGCTGAGCTCCCGGCTGCCGAGGCCGAGACTGTCCAGACGGCGCCGGTGGAGCCCTCCGCCGACGAGCAGCCGGCCCGGCCGGGGACCCGTTCCCGCAGGCGCCGGAGCCGCTCCGGGCGGTCGGCGGCCCAGGCCGCCGGCGAGCAGGCGACCACCGCCGAGAGCGAGACCGCGACCCAGCCGATGGCGGCACTCCGGGCGGCGGGCGCCGGCGACGAGGGCACGGCAGAGCTGCCGGCCATCCCGGCGGCCTCCATCGACGCCGACGCCGACCAGGGCGCCACCACCGTCGTGCTTCCCACCGCGACGGCCGAGGCCGACGCCGAGGCCGAGGAGGATTCCACCGACGAGGCTCTCAGCGGGGGCTCGGCCCGCACCCGCGCGCGCCGCCGCCGTCGCGCCGCCGCCAAGGCGAGGCTCAGGAGTGTCGACACCGACGAGCCCAAGGCCGGCGCCGCCACCGAAGCGACCCCCATGCCCGCGCCCGCCCAGCCGGCGACACAGGCCACATCCGCCAGGCCCGAGAAGCCGGCCGCCAGCGCCGCGGAACAGCCACAGGGCAGCTCGTCCCGCGGGCCGGGCCGCCAGCGCGGAGCCGCCAACGCCGCCGCCAGCACGGCCCCGGCCGCCGACGCCGCCACCGACGAGGCGACGCCGACCCGGAGCAGGGGCCGTGGCCGGCGCCGCGTCGGCTCCCGCTCCCAGGGCGAGGCGGCGGCCACCACCGTCACCGAGCCGGCGCCCACGCGCACCCCCGCGCCGGCGGAGCGTTCCACCAGGCTGGAGGCCTCCAAGGCCCGCGGCACGCGCCAGGGGCAGGCGGCCGACCGCGGTCGCCGGCGCCGCCGTGGCGGTCTCACCGAGGACCAGAAGCGCGTGCTGCGCGAGGGCCCGGAGCGCAGGATGCTGGTCACCGAGGGCGCCGAGCGCACCCAGATCGGCGTCATCGAGGGCCGCACCCTGGTGGAGCACTACGTCACCCGCAAGTCCGGCCGCTCGATGGTCGGCAACATCTACCAGGGGCGGGTCCAGAACGTCCTGCCCGGCATGGAGGCCGCCTTCGTCGACATCGGCAAGGGCCGCAACGCCGTGCTGTACGCGGGCGAGGTCAACTACAACGAGGAGGACCTCGACGGCGAGGCCCCCCGCATCGAGAAGGCGCTCAAGCCCGGCCAGGCGATCCTGGTCCAGGTCACCAAGGACCCGATCGGCGCCAAGGGCGCCCGGCTCACCACCCAGGTGTCGCTGGCAGGCCGCTACCTGGTGCTCCAGCCCGAGGACTCGACCTTCGGGATCTCGCGGCGCCTGCCGGAGAACGAGCGGACCCGCCTGCGCGAGATCCTCAAGGAGGTGCGTCCCAAGGGCCTCGGACTGATCGTGCGCACCGCCGCCGAGGGCGCCACCGCCGACGACCTGCGCGCCGACCTGACCCGCCTCCAGGCTCGCTGGGAGACGATCGAGCGCAAGGCCAAGAAGGCCTCGCCGCCGGCGGTGATCTACCAGGAGCCCGAGCTGGTCGTGCGGGTGATCCGCGACATCTTCTCGCCCGACTTCGTCGAGCTGGTGGTCGACGCGCCCGGCCTGTACGAGCGGGTCAAGAGCTACCTCGAGGAGGTCGCGCCGGACCTGCTGCCCAAGGTCCGCGCGCACGACGGCAGGCTGGCGCTGTTCGAGCAGTACCGCGTCACCGAGCAGATCCACAAGGCTCTGGAGCGCAAGGTCTGGCTGCCGTCCGGCGGCTCGCTGGTGATCGACCAGACCGAGGCGATGACCGTGGTCGACGTCAACACCGGCAAGTACGTCGGCAAGTCGAACCTCGAGGAGACGGTGGTCGCCACCAACCTGGAGGCAGCCGATGAGATCGTCCGCCAGCTCCGCCTACGGGACATCGGCGGGATCATCATCATCGACTTCATCGACATGCTGTTCGAGAAGAACCAGCACGCGGTGGTCGAGCGGCTGCGCTCCGCCCTGGCGCGCGACAAGACCAAGAGCCAGGTGATGGAGGTCTCCTCGCTGGGCCTGGTGCAGATGACCCGCAAGCGGGTCTCCGGCGGGCTGCTGGACAGCTTCTCCGAGACCTGCCCGGCCTGCGAGGGCCGTGGGGTGGTGATTACCCACGAGGTCTAGATGCACCGGGGGGCTAACGCTCGGCTCTGCTCGGTCTCCTTGGTCCCGTGGTCGGGGCCTCGCTCTTGAGCCCCCCGAACCCCCGGAGTTGACGCTCTTCCGGTCGCACACCTACTCTGTCCGTTCGGTGCGCCGCGCCAGCGGTGAGCTTCCCGCTGGCGGCCCCACGAAGTCTCCAGAAGCGAAAGGACCACACTACGGTGTACGCCGTCATCCGCACTGGCGGGAAGCAGTACAAGGTCGCCCCCGGGGACGTCATCGACGTCGAGCGGCTCGCCGGTGACGACGGCGCCAGCCTCGAGTTCGAGCCACTGCTCGTGGTCGAGGACGGGGGCAAGGTCACCATCGCCGCCGACGACCTCGCGAAGGCGACCGTGACCGCCACCGTGGTCGCCCAGCACCGCGGCAAGAAGGTGCTGGTCTACACCTACAAGAGCAAGTCCGGCCAGCAGCGCCACCAGGGCCACCGTCAGTCCCTGACCAGGCTCAAGGTCGAGGGCATCGAGCTTGGCGCCAAGCGCCGCGCCCCGCGCAAGCAAGCCAGAGAGCAAGAGCAGGAGAGCTGATCCGAGATGGCCCACAAGAAAGGCGCCTCTTCCAGCCGCAACGGCCGTGACTCCGCGGCCAAGCGCCTGGGCGTGAAGCGGTTCGGCGGCCAGGTCGTCACCGCCGGCACGATCCTGGTGCGCCAGCGCGGCACGCGCATCCACCCCGGCGCCGGCGTCGGCCGTGGCGGCGACGACACCCTGTTCGCCAAGGTCCCTGGCCGCGTCGTCTACCACCAGGTTCGCGGCCGCAAGCTCGCCAGCATCGAGCAAGGCGAGTAAGCCGCCCCGAGCCTCGGGGCCGGCGGCCGATGTTCATAGACGAGACCACTCTCGAGGTGACGGCAGGTCGCGGGGGCGACGGGGTCACCGCCTTCCACCGTGAGAAGTACCGGCCCAGGGGTGGGCCGGACGGTGGCGACGGCGGTCACGGCGGGGACGTGGTCCTGGTGGCCGACCGCGGCGTGGCGACCCTGGTCGAGTACCACTTCCACCCGCACCAGCGCGCCCGCAAGGGCACCCACGGCCAGGGCAACAACCGCAAGGGCTCCCACGGCGACGACCGCCTCCTGCCCGTGCCGGTCGGCACCATGGTCCGCGACGAGGATGGCCGCCTGCTCGCCGATCTCGCCACCCCCGGCGCCCGCTTCGTGGCCGCCAGGGGCGGGCGCGGCGGGCGCGGCAACGCCGCCCTGTCGGCCGGCAGGCGCGTCGCGCACTTCCACGAGCGCGGCGAGCCCGGGCAGAAGCGCCGCTTGCGGCTGGAGCTGCGGCTGCTCGCCGACGTCGGCCTGGTCGGCTTCCCCAACGCCGGCAAGTCGAGCATCGTGGCGCGCGCCTCCGCCGCCCGCCCGAAGATCGCCGACTACCCCTTCACCACGCTGGAGCCGGTGCTCGGGGTGGTGCGCGTGGACGGCCGCGACTTCGTGCTCGCCGACGTTCCGGGCCTGATCCCGGGGGCCGCCCAGGGCAAGGGCCTCGGCCACCGCTTCCTGCGCCACCTGGCGCGCTCAGCCGTGCTGGTGCACGTCCTCGACCTCGTGCCGATCGAGCAGGGCCGGGACCCCGAGCGCGACCTGGCGGCGCTGGAGGCCGAGCTGGAGGCCTACGACCCGGACCTGGCGACCCGTCCGGCGCTGGTCGCCGGCAACAAAGTCGACCTGCCAGAGGGGCGGGCGCGCCTGCCCGAGGCCGAGGCGGCCGCCGCCCGCCGCGAGCTGCCCTTCTTCGCGATCTCGGCGGCCACCGGCGAGGGCATGCCGGCACTGCTGTACGCCATCGCCGACGCCGTCGCCGGCGCTCGGGCCGAGGAGCCTGCCGAGCGGCCGGAGGACGCCGCCGCGGTGGCGGAGCCTGAGGCGCCGATCGAGGTCGTGCGCGAAGAGGGTGGCTGGCGCGTCCTCGGCGACCGTCCGGCCCGCTGGGTGGCCATGGCCGACCTGGACAACGCCGAGGCGGTGGAGTATCTCCAGCGGCGCCTGCGCCGCGCGGGCGTTGACGACCTGCTGGCGGAGGCCGGCGCCGAACCCGGCGACGAGGTCATGGTCGGCGACGCCGCCTTCGAGTACGAGCCCGACGCCCTGGCGGACCCGCCCGGCCGGCGCGGCCCCGGCCGGCGCTGACGGCCCGCCCCCGGCCCGGCCGGCGCGGCCCCGGCCGGCGCTGACGGCCCACCTCGGCCCGGCCGGCGCTTCGGACCCATCCAGCCCGCCTTGGACCCACCCAGCCCTGGAGGACTCGGGAGAACATTCCGGCGACGGTTTGACCTTCTCAAAGCCGCGAAGCTGGGGCAGAATCGCGCAAGAGCAGCGGGGAGAGCGTTGGCGGTAGCTCCACCGCGAAGGTTTCATGCGGGACGAGCTGGGAAGGAGCCGGGCGAAACGGCTCGACTGTCGTTCTGCTCTCCCGGCAGCGGCGCCGAAAGGGAGGGAGTGATACATGCCGGATCTGCGGGGTTTGGTGGGACTTTTGGCGGTCGGGGCCATAAGTTACCCGCATCCCTGACTCCTCGGCTCATGCGCCGCTGTCGCGATGCCAAGCCGCACCGTCTCGATCCCGTTCGGCCGCTCCATATGAACGGTCCGACGCATAGAAGGAGTCACCATTGATCAGAGCGAAAGGGTTAATGGCCGCCTCGGCGGCGTTTGCGGTCGGTGCGCTCCTGCTGGCCGCATGTGGTGGTGGTTCGAGCTCCGGCGGGGGCTCCAATCAGGGGCTCACCTCTCGAGGACCCATCACCTACGTCGCGGGCAAGGACAACAACAACGTCAACCGGCCGACCATCGATAAGTGGAACGCTGCTCACCCGAACGAGAAAGTGACGTTCAAGGAGCAGTCCGACCAGGCCGACCAGCAGCACGATGACCTCGTGCAACACTTCCAGGCCAAGGACGCCAACTACGACGTCGTCAGCGTGGACGTGATCTGGACGGCGGAATTCGCGGCCAAGGGCTGGCTACAACCGCTCAAGGGCGACTACGCGGTCGACACCTCCAAGTTCCTGCCCGCGACGGTCAAGACCGCCACCTACAACAACACCCTCTACGCGCTGCCCTACGCCAGTGACGGCGGCCTGCTGTACTACCGCAAGGACCTCGTCCCGACCCCGCCGAAGACCTGGGACGAGATGATGTCGGACTGCTCGATCGCCAAGAAGAACCACATCGACTGCTACGCCGGCCAGTTCGCGAAGTACGAGGGCTTGACGGTGAACGCCGCCGAGGCGATCAACACCGCTGGCGGCCAGATCGTCGGCGCCGACGGCAAGACGCCCACCGTCGACTCCCCGCAGTCCGCGCAGGGCCTCAGCAGGCTCGCCGACGCCTACAAGAACGGCAACATCCCCAAGCAGGCGATCACCTTCACCGAGGAGCCCAGCCGGCAGGCCTTCGAGGCGGGCAAGCTGCTGTTCCTGCGCAACTGGCCCTACGTGTTCAGTCTGGCCTCCACCGACGGCGACTCGAAGGTGAAGGGTAAGTTCGGCATCGCCCCCCTGCCGGGCGTCAGCGGGCCGGGCGCCTCGAGCCTGGGTGGCCACGACGCCGCTATCAGCGTCTACTCCGCGCACAAGGCCACCGCCTTGGACTTCATCAAGTTCTGGACGAACGAGGAGACGGGGCGGTACTTCGCGACCCAGGGCTCCCTGGCGCCGGTCATCGGGTCCCTCTACGACGACCCGACCCTGATCCAGAAGCTGCCGTACCTGCCGACGCTGAAGACGTCCATCGAGAACGCCGTTCCCCGCCCCGTGACGCCCTTCTACCCGGCTGTGACCAGGGCGGTGGAGGACAACGCCTACGCCGCGATCAAGGGTGACAAACCGGTTGCGCAGGCGTTGACAGACATGCAGAACGCCATCAAGGCTGCCGGATCCTGAGACTGCCGCTGGGGCCGGCGAGCCCTGCCCGCCGGCCCCAGCGGCAGCGTTCCACCCGCGCACCTGCCCCAGCATCGCACCCTTCGGAGGCATCATGTCCGCCACGTCTGACACCGGCGCCCCGGACACCACGAGAGCCCCAACTGCCTCGCCCGGTCGCAAAGGGCGGATCTCCGGGCTCACCGCCGGCCGGAACCGGCTCGGTCTCTACCTGGTCACTCCGACCCTCGTCCTGCTGGCGATCGTGATCCTCTACCCGGTCGTGCGGGGCGTGATCATGTCCTTCCAGAAGGACCCCGGCCTCGACCCGGCGACCGGGCTGTTCGTCAGCGGCGGCTTCGCGGGCCTGAAGAACTACACGCACTGGTTGTTCCAGCGGTGCAGCAGCCCGGGCGGCGGGACCGTCCGGTGTCCGCCGGGCTCACTCGGCGCGCTGTTCTGGTCCTCCATGGGGGTGACCATCTTCTTCACCGTCGCCACGGTGGTCATCGAGGTCTGCCTCGGTATGTGGATGGCAGTAATCATGAATCGTGCGTTCAGGGGTCGCGGACTGCTGCGCGCGAGCGTCCTGGTCCCCTGGGCCATCCCAACCGCCGTCACCGCCAAGCTGTGGCTCTTCATCTTCGCGTTCCAAGGCATCGCCAACAGCTTGTTTCGCACCCACATCCTCTGGACCGGCGACCAGTGGGCGTCCCGGTTCGCGATCGTCTTCGCCGACGTCTGGAAGACCACGCCCTTCATCGCCCTGCTCATTCTGGCCGGCCTGCAGATCATTCCCAACGAGGTCTACGAGGCGGCCAAAGTGGACGGCGCGAGCGCATGGCAGCGGTTCACCCGTGTGACGCTGCCGCTGGTCAGGCCGGCGCTGCTGGTGGCGATCCTGTTCCGGACCCTCGACGTGCTGCGCATCTACGACCTGCCGGCGATCCTCACCCTGGGAGGTGGCGGCAGCGGCCACGCCACCACCTCGCTGTCGATCCTGGTCGTCGACCAGATCCGGCAGGGCTTCAACAGCGCGGCCGCGCTGTCCACCCTCACGTTCCTGTTCATCTTCCTGGTCGCCTTCGTCTTCGTGAAGGTCCTGGGGGCCAACGTGGTCCAGACGCAGCAGCGGCAGCGGAAGGAGGCGCGCTGAAATGGCCTCGACGACCTCGGTTGAAGCCGGCCGCAGGGCCGCGGTCGGCGCAAGGGTCCGGACGCGGCGACGCGGAGGCCTGAACGGCGCGGCGGTGCGCAGCTACCTCGGGATCGTCGCTATCGTCGTCTTCTGCCTCGCCCCGTTCTACTGGATGGTCGTCACGGCCTTCCGCGACGTGGGCTACACCTTCGACACGACCCCGTGGCCCACCCATGTCACCATGGACAACTTCCGGACCGCGTTCTCGACCAGCCTGGGCAACCACTTCGCCCGCGCCCTCATCAACAGCGCCATCATCGGGATCTGCACGACGGTCCTGGCGGTGATGGTCGGCGTGTTCGCAGCATATGCGCTGGCTCGCCTGGAATTCCGCGGCAAGTACGTCATCCTGGGCGTCGTGCTCGGCGCCGCGATGTTCCCAGTGGTCGCCCTGCTGACCCCGCTATTCCAGCTGTTCACGAACATCCACTGGATCGGCGGCTACCAGGCGCTGATCATCCCCGACATCTCGTTCGCCCTGCCGTTGACCGTCTACACCCTGACGGCCTTCTTCAGCGAGATGCCATGGGAGCTCGAGCAGGCGGCCCTGGTCGACGGCGCTACGCCGGGCCAGGCCTTCCGCAAGGTGATCCTCCCGCTCACCGCGCCGGGCCTGTTCACCACCGCGATCCTCGCGTTCATCGCATCCTGGAACGAGTTCCTGCTGGCCAGCGAGCTGTCCAGCGACCGGACCCAGCCGGTGACCGTCGCCATCGCGCAGTTCACCGGCAGCCTGCCGCACCAGGAGCCGTATACGGCCGTCATGGCCGCGGGGACCATCGTCACGATCCCGCTGGTCATCTTGGTCCTGATCCTCCAGCGGCGGATCGTGGCCGGCCTCACCGCGGGCGGCGTCAAGGGCTGACGGTCCGGGAGGGAAAGGAGCGGAGCAGGTGCACCCGAGGGCCCGCGCCCAGCGGCTCGAGATGGTCATCGGGGCGCTCGGGTTCTTCACGGCGATCGCGTTCGTGATCACCGTCGTGGCCGAGATCCGGGGACAGCCGGCCCTACGTCCCGCGCTGGTCCTGCTGCTCTTCGTCGTGCTGCTCGGCCTGGCCATTCGAGCCCATCGGCGGACCTGAAGGGCCAGGCTGAGCGCTCAGGACCCCTGGCCGTCGGGGGTCTGCTGCGCCAGCAGCGGCGCCATGCTGGCCAGGTAGGCGGCGACCGCGGAGTAGTCCTGGTCCGCCAGCCCCTGCCCCTTCGCGCCCGCGAACAGGTCGGCGACCCGCTCGGCGCCCGGCAGGGCCGCGCGCGCCGCTCTGGCGGCGTCCAGCGCGAGCCGCAGGTCCTTGTGCATCAACGCCAGGCGGAACCCGGGGTCGTCGAAATCGCCCGCCAGTAGCCGAGCGCGCTTGCCGCGCACGGTCTGCGCCGCCACCGAGGCGCTCTCCAGCACGCCGAGTGCGACCTCCGGGTCCAGTCCCAGCACGCGGCCGAGGGTGTACCCCTCGGCCACCGCCGTCATCACGCCCCCCAGGACCAGGTTGACCATCAGCTTGGCGGCCTGGCCCGCACCGACCGGTCCCACGTGGAAGGTCCGCTCCGGGTCGCCGAGGACGGCGAGCAGCGGCAGCGCGCGCTCCACCGCCTCGGCCTCACCGCCGATCATGATCGCCAGCCGCCCCTCGGCCGCCGGGCCGGTCGAGCCCGCCACCGGCGCGTCCACGAAGGCGATGTCGCGCGGCTCCAGCGCCTTGGCGACCCTGCGGGCCGGCGCCGGGCCTGTGGTCGACATGTCGACGTGGAGACCCCCGCTTGGCAGCCCCTCCGCCAGCCCGTCACGCCCGAGCGCGACCTCCTCCAGCGCGCCGCCGTCGAGCAGCATGGTCACGGCGATCTCCGCCTTGGCGCCGGCCGCGGCCGGCGAATCGGCGACGGTGGCGCGGTTGGCCAGCGCGTCGGCGTGCGCGCGCGTCCGCGACCAGACGGTCAGCTCGTGGCCGGCGGCCACCAGGCGCCCCGCCATGGGGGCGCCCATGCGTCCCAGACCGAGAAAGGCGATTCGCGTCATCAGTTGGGACTGGGAGCGCCGTGCGGCGCCGGGATCGCCTGGCCGCTTTCCGGGTCGAAGTAGTGCAGCGCGAGCTGGTCGATGGCGAGCTCGATGGTACGCCCGGGGCGGGCCTGGGTCTTCGGGTTGACCCGGGCGGTCCACAGGCTCTGGCCCTCCTCGGCGGTGAGCGCCTCGGTCTCGTCCGCCTCCCGCGCCTGCTTGTCGAACTTGGCGAGCATCACGTCGTGCTGGACCGGCTTGGAGTTGATCGGGAAGATCACGTTGACCTCGCTGCCCAGCTCCTCGGCGATGGCGACGTCCGCCTTGATCACCGGGCGGCCCTGCTCCTGCAGGAAGGCCGCGTCCTCGAAGTCCGAGGGGCGCACGCCCACGATCACGTCGCGGCCGATGTAGCTGTCCAGGCCGCGCCGCTGCTCGAAGACCTCCGGCGGGATCGGCAGCTTGTGGTCGGCGAAGACGATCGCGGTCCCGTCGTCGCGGACCAGCTTGGCCTCGACCAGGTTCATCGACGGCGAGCCGATGAAGGTCGCCACGAACAGGTTGGCGGGACGGTCGAACAGCGACTGCGGTGTGTCCACCTGCTGGAGCTGCCCGTCCTTGAGCACCGCCACGCGTGTCCCCAGCGTCATCGCCTCGATCTGGTCGTGGGTCACGTAGATCGTGGTCGTGCCCAGACGGTCGTGGAGCTGCGCCAGGTTGGCCCGCATGCTCACCCGAAGCTTGGCGTCCAGGTTCGACAGCGGCTCGTCCATCAGGTACGCCTGCGGCTCGCGCACGATCGCGCGCCCCATCGCCACGCGCTGGCGCTGGCCGCCCGACAGCGCTGCGGGCTTGCGCTTGAGGTAGGGCTCCAGGCCGAGCATCTTGGCGACCTCGGAGACACGACGCTGCTGCTCCTGCTTGGGCGTCTTGCGGAGCTGGAGCCCGAACGCGAGGTTCTCCTCCACGGTCATGTGCGGGTACAGGGCGTAGTTCTGGAACACCATCGCGATGTCGCGGTCCTTGGGCGGGAGGTCGTTGACCACGCGCTCCCCGATGCTGATGGTCCCCGAGGTGATGTCCTCGAGCCCGGCGATCATCCGCAGCGCCGTCGACTTGCCGCACCCCGACGGACCCACGAAGACCATGAAGTCCCCATCAGGGATGTCGAGCGACAACGAGTCGACCGCCCGGGTGTTGCCGCCGTACACCTTGGTCACGTCGTCGAGCACGATCTGCGCCATGGTCGCCTTCCCTCCCACCGGACTCTGCCGGCATCCACCAGCAAACCTCGGATCTCGATCGATCCTGGGGACGCTAGCGTAGCCGCCCAGGAGGGCATCCTTCCAGCCGCAATAGGCATCCGGCAGCCAGGAGACCATACCCGTCCGATCGGCCGATGCTGGACTCGTCTGCTTTGCCCATTCTAGGACCGGTTCGCCGCGGCCGAATCGGACGTTCCCGCGGTCGCGGCGCCGCTGCTCGCTACACTGCAACCTCATGACCAGGCAGCGACGGATCGGCCTCATGGGCGGCACCTTCGACCCCATCCACCACGGCCATCTGGTGGCCGCCGAACAGGCCCGCTGGCAGTTCGAGCTGGACCAGGTGCTGTTCGTCCCCACGGGCCAGCCCTGGCAGAAGCCCGTGGGCGTGAGCCCAGCCCAGGACCGCTACCAGATGACCTTGATCGCCACCGCATCCAATCCCGCGTTCTCGGTCAGCCGCACCGAGATCGACCACCCAGGGCCGACCTACACCGTCGACACCCTGCGGCGGCTCCGCGCCGAGCTGGGCGACCAGACGCGGCTGTACTTCATCACCGGCGCCGACGCCGTGCTGCACATCCTCACCTGGAAGGACCGCGAGGAGGTGCTTGCCCTGGCCGAATTCATCGCGGCCACTCGGCCCGGCTACGACCTGGCCAAGCTGGCCGAGCGGCTGCCCGCCCCCAGGGAGCGGCTGCATTTGATGGAGATCCCCATGCTGGCCATCTCGTCGACCGAGATCCGCGCGCGCGTGGCCCGCGGCGCGCCCATCCAGTACCTGGTGCCCGACGGTGTCGTTCAGTACGTGATGGACAAGGGCTTGTATCGGCCGGAACCGGCCGCAACCGGCGATAGGAGGCTCAGCCGCGACACCGGATCATGAACGCGGCGAGCTTCAGCGCGCACCGGAGGTGGCCGATGGTTGCATCGCTGCACACCGCCAGTTGGCTCGCTACCGTGCAAGTGGCAAACTCTGCCAGGTCGGTCGCTGTTCGTCGGCGGCCGCCGGCGGCAATCCCGTAGTGAAGGAGCTGACTCCCTGCCCAGCACCCTTGACCTGGCCCTGACCGCTGCGGCGGCGGCCTCAGACAAGCAGGCTCGTGACGTGGTCGTCCTGGACGTCTCCGAGCCGCTGGTCATCTGCGACTACTTCGTCATCTGCTCCGGCTCCAACGATCGCCAGGTCCGCGCGATCGCCGAGGAGGTCGAGCGCGCCTGCCGCGCGGAGGGCTCGCGACCCTTGCGGCGCGAGGGCGAGCGCGAGGCCCACTGGATCCTGCTGGACTTCATCGACGTCGTGGTGCACGTCTTCCACCAGGAGGAGCGCGAGTACTACGACCTCGAGCGGCTCTGGCGCGACGCTCCCGTGGTGGCCCGCAGCAACGAGCTCGGCAGCTTGGTCACAGCCTGACGGCGCTCAGGTCACGCACGGCGCGCCGCCGTTTGCGTCAGGCATGCGCGGGGCACATCTTCGCCGTCCGAGCAAGACAGGCCAGGGGGGGTTGAAGGAGCTGAGCCTCCGTGCGTCGCGTCAGCCTGCTCGCCCTGATCTACATCGTCATCGGGATCTACGTCGCGTGGACGCATCACTACCTCACCGTGGGCGTCCTGAAGACCGTCCTGCAGGTGCTGCTGGCCATCTTCCTGTGGTTCCTGATCCTCCTCGGTGTTGACCTGCACGTCCGCTGACCCGTGGGGGACTCCCGTGCCCCGCCCCCGCCCTTTGCGCCATCCGCCCCCGCTCGCTATATTCAGCGAGCCCAAGGGCCCAGGGGCTGTAGCTCAGTTGGCAGAGCGCTTGCATGGCATGCAAGAGGCCAGGGGTTCAAATCCCCTCAGCTCCACTCCTCCCGGCACGGCGTTCCTGCAGCTCAGCAGGGGTGATTTCCGAGCAGCGTTTGCTCCGGTGGTCTGACCCCCAATGGTCAGGTGTCAGCAAATCCTTCGCGGGCCGGACGCTGGCCGCCTTGCCACGTCGGCGTCCGAGCTTCGTGCCGTACAGCCCGTGCCGGGGTCGACACAGTCGCAACCTCGATCAGCAGGTCCAAGCGAATCGGCAGTGGACACAGACACCCTCAATGGAACCGATCCTCCCCGCGGCGCGTAGAGGCGGAAGGAGACAGCATTGCCGGGGTGGAGGTCGTGAACATGCGCTGGTGGCGGCTGTTGGCAGTGCCGGTGGCCGCGGCGCTGGTCGTCGTCGGCGGCTGCGCGGTCGGGGGAGGCCGCGATGCGTCGACCAAGTCCAAGGTGGTCGTGGTGCCGCCGATGCCGCTGTCGTCGGCGCCGCTATCGCCGGCGCGGGTGGGCGGGCCGCTGGTCGGTGTGGTCTCGAGCGCCGACATGGCGACCGAGCTGGCCCGGCTGGACCCGAGGACGTTGCGGCCCCTGCCGGGAAGCCGGCTCAAGCTGGCGGGGACCTGGCCGATGATGGCGGTCGCCTCCGACCGCTCCATGGCCGTCCTCGGCAGCGAGGTGGGCGACCTCACCGTCGTCGACCTGGTGCACCTGCGCCGACTCGGCGCCGTGCGGACCGACGTTGCCGGCGAGGCCGCCTTCGGCTGGAGCTGGGTCGGGCCGTCGCGCCTGCTGCTGATCGGCACCTCCGGCGAGACGGCCACGGAGGTGCTCGCTGTCGACGTCAGCACCCGCCGCGTGGTCCGCCGGCAGCGCTTGGACGGCGTCGTACAGGGCTACACACGCCTGCCGAACGGGTTGGCACTGCTCGTCACCCCTGCGAACGCGATTGGCCGGGCGCGGCTGGTGGTGTCGGACGCCAACGCTGGCCTCCGCACGGTGACGCTCGCGGAGATCAAGGCCGGCTTCAAGCAGCTGGACGACACCGACGGGTCGGGACCGCGGATGGAGCAGGCCGTGCCAGGGATCGCTGCCGACCCCGCCGGCCGGCGCGTCTACGTCGTCCCGGACGGCGCGCCATTGGCCGAGGTCGACTTGGCCAGCCTGAAGGTCACCTACCATCGGCTCGGGCGGTCAGCGTCGCCGTTGCAGCGGCTCGCTCGCTGGTGGGCTCCACCGGCCGAGGCGAAGATCATCTCAGGTCCTTGGCGCAATGCGCTCTGGCTCGGCGACGGCCAGCTCGCCGTCACCGGCTACGACGGGTCCGCCAAGGGGCACCACATGGAGATCCCGTCCGGGCTGGAGCTGATCGACGCCGCGAACTGGACCGCGCGCCAAGTCGACCGGCACTCGACCAGTGCCATGCTGGCGGCCGGCAGGCTGCTCGCCTTCGGGACCGCCTTCGGGACGGGCCAGGACGGTGTCAACCAAGGCTACGGGCTGACCCTGTACGGGCCGGGCGACCGCCAGCCCGTGCACCGGTTCGGCGCGAAGCAGGTGGGCTGGATCCAAGTCAACGGCGATCTCGCCTACATCCAACTGATGGATGCCAACCTCAGCAATATGGAGGGCTACGCCGTGGTGGACCTGCGCTCGGGGCGCGTGCTGCACAAGGACACGGGGACCATTCCCGAGCTGCTGGTCCCCGACCGGATGTAGAGGCCTCAGGCGGGCACGGGCACACCGGCGACGGGCTCGTCGGCGATGCGCTCGATGACCGCCTGTCGTGGCCTGGCCGCCACCGCGGCTTCTGTGTCGGGCACACGGTGATCGTGGGCATCGACACGCAGGCGCACCACGGCGGGGAACTCGGGTCCGCGGCGCCGCTGGATGTGGTGCGGCGTGGCCCGGCATTGACGCGACTTCGCCGTCACCGACGCCGGCAATATCTCTACCGCCGGTGTTCGGACCAAAACATCCGCGGCAGCGCGGATGTGAACCGCCCTGGACCGGCGGGCCGAGTCCTCGCCTGTTGGTGGGTGGCACGCGGATGTTCCGCTACAGCGCCGGCGCTAGGAACGCACGATTCGCCGCGAGCCCTCTACTCGGCTGCCGCGCCGAAGCCGGTCGCCCGCACGCAGATAGGGCAGCGCCGATTGAGGATCGAGACTCCCTGCTCCCAGTCGCGCTCGAAGATCGAGACTCCCCGCTCCCAATCGCGCTCCATGAACGGGACAAGCACAGCAAGCGGCAGGCCGCAGGCGACCTGCTCGGTGGCAACGTCGAGCGCATGCACGACGCCCGACGGCACCAGCTCGGGTGGCCGAGCCCGCCAGGGCAGCCCTCGGCTCCGTAATTCCTGGCTGCCTTCCGCGGCGACTGCATAGCGCATTGGTGTCTCCTGTTGTCAGGCTCCGCCGGCGAGCCAGGCAGCCACCGCGTAGGTGGCGTGCCGGTCGAGCGAGTGTCGGGCGCGGTCGTAGCGGCGGGTGGTTCGCGGGTCGGCGTGGCCGGCGGCGTCCTGGACGTCTCGCAGGCTCACGCCGGCGTCCAGGGCGGCGGTCACGAACGCGTGCCGGAAGCTGTGCGGGCTCAAGGTGTCGGCGCCGTCCACGCCGGCGGCCCGGGCGAGGCGGCGGATCATGCGGAAGGCGGCGGGCTCGTCCAGGCGGCGGGCGGTGGCGGTGGTGAACAGCGGCCCGGTGGTCCGGCCGGCCAGGTAGTCGTCCAGGGCGCGGGCCGTGACCGGGGCGAGCGCGATGGTGGCCCGGCGGCCGCCCTTGCGGGTGATCCGCAGGACCCGGTGCCCACGCTCAGCGCCGAGATCCTCCACGTCTGCGGCGAGGGCCTCGCCGATGCGCAGCCCGTTGTGGGCGAGCAGAGTGACCAGAGCCAGGTCCCGGCGGCTCTGCCCGGCGCCAGTTGTCCCGCGTCGGCGGGCCGCCTGGAGCAGCGCGCGGAGCCGCTCACGGTCAAGCCCGGTGGTCTGCGAGTCCTCGCCGACGCGGGGCCGGCGGACGTGGGCGACCGGCGAGCGGGCGAGCAGGCCCTCCTGGAGCGCGTAGGCGTAGAAGCCGGCGAGCGCCGCCAGCCGCCGGGCGACCGTCGCCGGCGCCAGGGCGCGCACCTCGGCCAGCTCGCGGGCGTAGGCGTCCACGTGCACAGGTCGGGCGTCCAGCGCCTCAACGTCATGGCGGTGCAGCCACTTGAGCCAGTCGGCCAGGTCCCGCGCGTAGGCGGTGCGGGTGTTGCCCTCATAGCGGAGCAGGAACGCGGCGAGCAGGCCCCGGAACTCGTCGCTGGTACCTGTGCCAGCGCGCTTGACGGCACCGCCGGCGGCGGCGTCCACGACTCGACCTCGGTCACAAGCACAGACCTCCTATCGCCGCGCGGACGCTTGCCGAGCAAGCAGCTGATTCGTGAGTTCCACGGTGCCGAGATACCAGCAAAAGAGCCAGTCGAGAAAGGCGCTGTCGTGGCCGCAGGCGGCCCCCCCGGCGGAATCCCAGATCCGCCAGCCCACGGTGATCGCCTCGGGCGAGCTCGACCCGGTCATCCCCTCGGTCTGGACCGACCACCTCGGCGAGATCTTCGTGGATCACGAGCCCTCGCTCCTCCCCGGGATCGGGCCTTCGTCCCGCTCGAGGCACCGGAGCGGGGCCATCGAGACGATCCACCGCGCGCTTTCCCTGGCCCAGCGCGAACGGGGGATGGGCGACGACGGAACGACAACGTAGGAGAGAGCTTCGCCATGGAACCCAACCACGAGCGGATGAGGAAGCCACTACCTGATCAAGGCGCCAGGTCGTAGGCTCGTCACCGGCCGGGTGAGTCCTTCCTCCAGGACGAGCGTGCAGATCCGATGTGCTAGCAGAAGGAGGCGTTGCCAATGACCCTTGGAACGCTCTGGATGTTCCTCGCCCAGTACGGTGGAGGGGGGAACGGAGGCGGCGGCTCCTCCGCGCTCTATTGGGTGGTCGTCGCCATCGTGGTCGTTGTGATACTGGCGGTCGGCGCGTGGGCGGTGAGCCGATTCAGGCGTCGCCGGAAGACGCCTCCGTAAGCCCAGCCGGAGTCCCGCAGGACGGATCCTGCCCCCAGCTCCTGGCGTGAGATCAATCGACGGTATCACGTGCGATCCTTAATGTACGGCGTTCCCACAGCTCAGCGGGGTGGCTACCGAGCAGTGACTGCTCCGCTGGTCTGACCCCGAGGATCATGTGTCAGCAAGTCCCTCACGACCCGGACGCTGGCCGCCTTGCGAAGGCGGGACGCAGGTAGGGGAGTGGCACATGCCGGCGTCCCGCTTCGCTCAGCAGAGTAAGCTTCGGGTGCTGTGAGGAGTTTCTCTACGACCTCAAGCCGCCCGGCGGGCGGACCCTGCGGCGACACGTCGCCTCCAGTCCGCCGCCAGCCGGGGCGCGGCGGGGTATACCTACTATCAGCGTGTACACGCCGCTATCGCGGTGCGCACCTCACCCGCCCTGCTTCGCCACGTGACCGCCCGCCGCTCGGATAGCGCCCGAGGCTTGGATCAGCCTTGCCGTGCCCGGCCGGCTGATGCGGTCCCTGGCCGCGGAGGGACCGGGAACGCCGGACGGCGTCCGCGACCGAACGGGACCGCGAGGACCAGAGCGTCGCCGAGGACGAAGCGCTGGCCAGATGGCGAACCGCGACCCGGCCAGCACGTGACGTTCATCTGCCGAGATCCCGTCGTTGCCGAAGACTCACTTCGAAGGCCGGTTTTGCCGCCGTGCGTGCAGGATGTTGATCGTCACGATGCCACCCCAGGCGGCGATCGTAGCGATGACACCCCCGGCCCCACCGCCCCTCATCGCCACGCCCGTGATCGGGAAACCCAGGGCGATCGAGCCGAGCGCGATCCACACCGTCGGGTCCGGCTGCCGACCCCGGACGACCAGCGGCTGCTGCTGGCCGAGCCGCGACTCGATGCGGGCGTCGATGGTCTTCTCGAGCCGCTCGGCGAACGCCTCGATGACCTCGGGCTCGTACTCCTTGCCCAGCTCCTGCCGGACCGCCATGGCCGAGGCCACCTCATCGCGTGGGATATCGGCAGCGCTCATCGCGTTACGGTTGTACACCCCAATGGTCTGCTTTTCCAGGGACGAACTCACGAGAGCGCCTAACGACGCGACACTTCTTCCCTTCATCACCGAGGGAGCAGCTCCGGCCGGACGGCGGACCCACGATCGTCAACGCTTCGACCCGGCCGGCACGAGCCCATCCGTGCCCTCCGCGTGCCCTTGCTCCGGCGGGTCTCCGCTCTGTCAGCAGGGTGTCAGCAACAGGACCGTGCGAGCCCACGCAAGGCAGCACGGCAAGGCCCTTGACCGCTCAGCCGACCTGGTGCGACGTGGTGTCAGGGGAGGCGTAGTGGGGTCCTGGCTGCTGGTGCAACGGGGATGGCATGCAAGGGGTCAGGGGTTCAAAATCCCCTCAGCTCCACTCCCACGAAACCGCAGGTCAGAGGCCTACTCAGCGCCCGACCGAACCGGGATCGTCGCTGCCGCGCAGCAGATTCGCAGCAGGGGGCCGGGAGGGTGGGCCGTCGTGCTGATCCAGACCAATGTGCCTTGATCGGTCCTGAGGCGTGCTCTGTCACGACCGCATCAGGATGGCCGGCTGACTTGGCTTCTCCGGATCCAGGACGTGATTGCGATGACCCGGGTCGCCCACTGATGAGAAGGCGGCCATGGTCAGGGAAGGCCCATCTGTTGACGCATCCATGCCGTCCCCAGGCTGACAACGACCTCGCGGCCCGCGGTCGTAATGGCGGCGAGAAGCGCCTCGAGCTTCGACCGCTTCTCGGGCTCAGTCTCCTTCACCAGTTGCGCCTTCAATAGATCGACCAAGGCAGCGTAGGGATCCTCGGAGGGCCAGACGGCGACCTGGCGGAGCCCGCGCTCGAGGAGCTTGATCTCGTGCCGTCACCATCTCGCTCTGCCAAGCGGTCATGATCGAGGCCTTGACGTAGCCGGCCTCGCAAAGCCGGCGCAAGGTGAGCTTCACTAGAGGCTCGTCCAAATCGAGGCGGTCGATTAGTGAAGCCAGCGTGACCTCCTCACCGGCCTCCTCGCCATCGCAGATTGCCTCAAGCATCCGCTGCTCGCGGTCAGCCCAGGTCTCGCTCACCGGTGGCCCCCCTACTCATGTGGTGCTAACGGACGGCCCCGGATGGGGGGATCAGACGAACCCTACCCGAAGCGCCGCTCTGCTCGACGCGGATTTCCCTGATGAGCCTGAGCTACGGGAACCCGACGGTCGGACGGGCACTGTGGCCTTCCAATCCGACCTCCCTAGACTAGGGCCGTCGCAGGGCATCGACCCATCCGAGAGCTTCGCGAGGATTCTGTCGGGCGTTGGCATGCACGTCGTTGTAGTACGCGAGATCGAACGCCATTGACATCGAGCTGACGCCCTTCTCGCGGAACAGCGGACGGGTATCGCGCTCGTACCCGACTGCTTCTCGCTCGATCTCGACCTCCGTTCAGTGTCGTGTGTTCATGAGGAGACGAACTGCTGCCCACCGTCGATGTCGTACGTCGCGCCGGTGACCGCCGTGTTGCTCATGATGTGGACGGCGAGCGCGGCGACGTCGGCGGGGCCGACGACGCGGCCGATCGGGAGCATCGCCCGCAGCTCATTGCGGCGCTCCTCGAGTCGATCTCCGAGCAGCGATGCCGACAACGGGGTGTCGACGAAGCCGGCGGCGATGAGGTTGACGCGAACCGGCGCGAGCTCAAGCGCGAGGGCCGCCGTGAACGGAGGCAGCGCGGCGGTGGCGGCGGAGGCGATCCCGAGGCCGTGACCGCCGCGCCGGCCGCCGGTGCCGCCCTGAGCAGCAGCGTGCCCCCAGGCCTCATCTTGCCGGCGGCGTTGCGCGCGACCTCGAGCGCCTGCACCACGTGCTCGCTGATCGCCTGGCGCACCTGGGCTGAGTCCATCTCGAGCAGGGGCCCCCGTAGCGCGGGCCGCCGTCCCGGCGCTCGGATCGACCGAAGCCCGGAAGGTCCACGGCCACCAGGCGAGCGACGTTCGCGAGCGACGGCCAGATCGGCGCGAAGGCATACACGCTCTCGGGCCAGGGGCTCGTCAGCAGGATCGAAGGCGCGGAAGGGCCGGTGCTCTCGGCGCAGCGGACCCGAACTCCGTCGACGGTCCGGAAACCGACTTGCATGGCGTCCGCCATCGTCCGATGCTACGCCGCCACCCGCAGGCTGGGGTGTAGGTCGCGGTCGTCAAGGAAGATCGCGCCCGGCGCGATGTCAGCGCATATGACCTGCTCCTCTTCTGTTCGAGTGGCCGCCAAGATCGCTACGGGTCTCAGGGTCCCGCCCCGAGCGACCGGTCGCGCCCGTTGACGCACTGGTCGATGCCCTGGTTTGGACCTCGGGCCAGCCCTGTAAACGCCTGCATGACGGTCATGCGCGCCACGCGTGACCGTCGCGAGCACGTCGCCCCGAGGTGGCCGGTCGATCATGCCCGCGACTTCCTCAGGCGCCTCACGGTGCGGAAAGTCGGCTCGGGATCCGAACCGGTTGCTGCTCGACGGCCTCGCTCTGCTGACCACCGAGAGACGCGCCGCCGCGGCCGGGAGGGTTGACGCTTTCGAAGACGACGACGTTGAGGTCCGGATCCTGCTCGATGAGGCCAGCGAGCTCGGCGAGCTCCGCGACGGTCGTCGCCCTGCGCGGAGCGGTGAATGTGTCAGTGAGGGTGTCCGTGATGCTCCACAAGTCCTGACATTGACGAGGACCAGACCATAGGCAAGGTGCTCACGCCTGCGAAGGGAGGTCCGGTCCCCGGTGTCATACTGCCCACGCTCGTCGCTGCCCGCCCACGTGCTGGCCTGGCTGGCCGCTCGGCTGGCCCCCTTGCTGCCGTCCCGGCCGCCCGGCACCGGCGGCACCCCGCCGCTGTCGCTGGAGGTCCGCCTGGATGCGGTCGCCGCAGTGCTGCTGGACGGGTTGTCGTACCGGCGCGCCGGGCGGGTGGTCGGCATCTCCAAGACCGAGGTCGGCGACAGCCTGGACCTGCTGCTTGGTCCCTTGGCCGCATTGGGATACTGCCAGCCCGACGGAACCTTCATCACCACCCTCGATGACCTGCGTGCCCTGCTGGTGGAGATGGCAGGTACCGGCGAGGGGGTCATGGTGGACGGGCTGGCGACCCGGGTGCAGCGACCCCGCGGGTGGGCCAACCAGAAGGTGCTGTACGACGCCAAGCGCCACAGCCACACCGCCCAGGGCCTGTCGGTGAGCACGATCTGGGGTGACCTGTTGTGGGTCGACGGCGGCTGGCCGGGCAGCTGCCACGAGCACGAGTTGCTGGCGCTGTCGGGGCTGGACCAGGTATTGGACGACATCGAGGTCCCAAGCCTATTGGACCGCGGGTTCCGGGGGCTGGCCAAGACGCGCGAGCACTGGCACGCGCCGGTCGGGGACCGCCGCACCAAGGATCGCCTCACCGAGGGGCAGCGGGCCTACAACCGCGTGCAGGCGGGCCTGCGCGCGCTGGTGGAGCAGTCGATCGCCCACCTGGCAGGCGCCTGGTCGCTGCGTCGCTGGCGGGGGCTGCTGTACCGCGTCCGGGACGTCTACCGGGCCGCCGGCGCGCTCATCTGCCTTGGCCGCTGGCTACACCGAGTCCCTACCGTGACAAGAGCGCCACGGACACCTTCAATCACCATCCGGCGCCCGCCCAAGGCCACGTCAGCCAGCCGTCTCGATAGCGACTGTGCAGCCTGTCCGAGGGAACCCCACAGCTTGGGCATGACGCCTGCCCTGCTCGAGTGCGGGCCACGAACCGCACGAGGTCGGCAGCCGGATCGACACGTTGAATCTGGACGCTGGCCAAGTGCGGTAGGAGGGAATCGAGACTCTGCTCATCACATGCCCGGCATCCTCACCCATCCCAGATCCAGCCGCGGCCCCCGCTGCAGGCCGCGAGCGCCGGCGTGAAAGCCAGCAGACCGGCGGCGAGCCGGAACCAGACCCGCCCGGCCCGCATCCGGCAACCTCTCCCAGCTCGCCCAGAACCACCGACCCTCAGCACAGCATAGTTGTACCTGGACGGTTGCGCTGGCCGGATCGAGGTTGGAAGTATGCCCGCTCCCCACGGCCCACCACCGCAGCTGGGCGGTGTGGCGATCACGGAATTGCCTGATCGTCCACAGCGGTGGGCGGTAGCGGCAACTTTTTGCTAAGGGTCGCGGTCCTTATGGGTATGAGCGCGACGAGCGATCATCAATCCGCCGAGCAGGCCGCGGTGGCGCAGCTGTTCAGTGCCCGGGGCGACGAGCTGCTCCGGCTGGCGCTGCTGCTCAGCGGCAGCCGGCCGCTCGCCGAGGACCTGGTGCAGGAGGCGTTCGCGCGGCTGTGGCAGCGCTGGGGCAACCTGCGTGACCCCGACGCGGGCGTCGGCTACCTGCGCGTGACCATCGTCAACCTGGCCCGTAGCAGCTTCCGGCGCCGGCTGCTGGAGCTGCGGCACCGGGTGGTGCTCCCCGCGGTGGCCGAGCCGCCCGACTCGGCCGGCAGGCTCGACGTGCTTGGCGCGCTCGCGCGGCTGCCGATGGGCAAGCGCGCCTGTGTTGTCCTGCGGTTTTACGCCGACCTCAGCGAGGAGGAAACCGCGCGCCTGCTGGGCATCTCGCCAGGGACCGTCAAGAGCCAGACCCACCGGGCCCTTGCCCAGCTTGCAAGGCTCCTGGACGAGCCGGGCGCCCACGCCGGCGCAGCGGCATCGCAGAAACAGAGGTCGGTGAGCAGATGAGCGACAGCAACGTTCACACGGGGCTGAGCGAGGAGCAGGCCCGGCAGGCGCTGCGCCAGGCCGTGGAGGGCGTGCACCTCAGCCCCGGGTCATGGGAGGCGGTCCCGCGACGCCAGCGCAGGCAGCGGCGCCGCCGGGTGCTGGCCGTGGCCGCGAACCTGGCGATCGTGCTGGCCATGGCGGGTGCGGTCACGCCGGCGGTCTGGGAGCGCCTCGCCGCAGACCGGCCCACGGCGACGACGCCGGCAGCGCCGCCGAGCACCAGGCCGCTGTCACGGCAGGAGCGGTGGCGGCAGGCGGTCGCGCCGGTGGGACCCATGCGCGTGCTGGCCAGCGGCAGCTTCAACGGCAAGGCCTGGCAGTCCATCGCCTACCGGACCAGCAGGGGCTTCTGCCAGGGGTGGAACTACGCCGGTAACCCCGGCTACAAGCCCGGCGGAAACCCCAACCCCGATCTGCTCAGGCTGCCCCTCAACGGGGGCATGGGCTGCGGGGAGCCATCATGGCCTCGCCCCGCTTTGTCGATCGGCACCTCGACTGGGGTCGACCAGCCTATCGTCGCCAGCGGGACGGTCAGCAAGAACGCTGCGCAGGTGCGGATCTTCCTGCACCACCGGGGGTCGCCGGCCGTGGTCACGGTCAGGCCCGTCGGGCAGGAGCTTGGCCTGCCGTTCAACTTCTACGTGGCGGTGCTTGCCGGGACCGACAGCGTCATCGACGACAAGACGGTGATCAGCAAGGCGGTCGCCTACGATCGTGCTGGCAGGCCGATCGCCCAGGCCGATCTTAAGGGCCAGCCCAGCGTCCCCCCCGCGCCGCACCCTTGAGCACGACCTGCTTCCAGCCGGGACCTGGGGGACAACCGGTGCCGCCTGCCCGCCCCGAGCCGGCCGATCCGGGCAACGAGTCGCAACCCGTGTACGGGGCCACGGCCCGTATCGTGGTCGCCGCGTTGCTGGTGGAGGCGGCCCTGGTGCTGGCGCAGGTGCGGGCGAAGCTCAGCGCGCCGTTCTGGTACGACGAGCAGTGGCGCGCTTACCACCTGTCGCTGACCAGAGGGTTCTGGCAGGAGCTGCAGCACGTCAACACGGCGGTCGCAGCCGGGTGGGTGGTGGTCGAACGGGCGTCGGTGTTGGTGTTGGGCAATGCCGAGTGGGCGTGGCGGCTACCGCAGGCGGTCGCGGTGCCCGCGCTCGGGGTGCTGACCTGGCGGGTGGCCCGGCATTGTCTTGGGCTGAAGGTTACGGCAAGTGCGATCATCGCCGCGGCGATGATCGCCAACGGGCCGATCCTCGGCTACGCGGTCCAGCTCAAGCCGTACAGCGTCGAGGCGCTGTGCTGCGTGGTGGCGCTGCGGCTGTGGCTGGAGGCAAGCGACCCCCACCGCCATCACCGCCGTCAGATCCTGCGACGGCTGGGGGTGTACGCCGGGATCGGGATGTGTGCGCTGGTCGCCACCCCGCTGGTGTTCGTGGTCGCCCCGCTGCTGGTGATCGACCTTGCCCGCGGGCTGCGGCACAGCAGGGAGCTGGCCGGTCGGGTCGGCCCGACCGCGCTCGCCGGCGTGATCGCGCTGGCCCACCTGATCTGGTTCGTCCTGCCGCAGACCAGGAGTGCCAACATCCACTACTGGGACGCCGACTTCCTGCCCCGCGCCGGTCGCCCCGGGTTCGTCTTCGTCGGCCGCCAGCTGGCAACCTTCGTCCCCGACGTGGTCAGCAACGGTCTGCCCCTGCCCGAGGCGGTGCACGCCGTGCTGGTCAGCGTGCTGGTGGTGGGGCTGACCGCCGGGACGGTACTGGCGCTGGCCGACCGGCGCGCCTGGCCGCTGCCGGTCACGCTTGCCGGCGCGCTCGCAAGCGAGCTGGCCGCGTCCGCGCTGCGGCTGTGGCCATTCGGGTTCGTCCGGGTGAACCTGTTCCTGGTGCCATTGTTCTACCTGCTCGCTGGGTTCGGGATCGCGCGGCTTGCCGCGGTTGCCATCGGCGGCGCCTGGGGTTGGGCACGGCGCGGGCGGCCGGTGGTGGCGGCGCGGGCAGCCGGCGTGGTCGCGCTGGCGGCGGTCCTGGTCGCCACGGGGGCGGGCTGCTGGGGGGTGGCGCGGGCAAGCGCCGCCGTGATCGCCCGGCAGCACCGGCTCGAGCGCAACACCGCCTGGGGGGCGGGCATGCGGACGCTGGTCGGGCAGGCCCGCGACGAGGCCAACCCGCGGGACTTGGCGATCGTTGCCGGCTTCATGGGAGTAAAGGGATGGTCGTACTATATGTTGCACTACGACGGGTGGCCGTCGGACGTCTGGAGGCACCAGCCGATCTCGCCTGACCGCACACTCATCGCGGACCCGCCTGACCAGCGGTCGGTGCGCGCGTTCCTCCGGGCACACCCCGGCGCCGAACGGGTGCTGCTGCTGACCATGATCAACGCACGCCGAGGCTGGGAGCAGGCGGTCGTAGGCCCGCTGGAGTCCGCCGGATACCGGCAGACGCAGACCATCACGGCCCCCATAACGGGGACGCTGACGATAGAGGAGAAGCAACATCCAACTTTGAGATGAGAGCGGACATGCTAAGGGCGCTGGCGGATCCGCCGACGGTCCTATTGAGGGTGACCGTGATGCTCTGGGGGTGGGTCCCACGGAGCCACCAGCCGAAGCAGACCAGCACGTCGGTGGCTCGGCGAAGGCCCACGCGTCCCGGCGCACGCAGCATCACGGACACCCTCAGTCAAAGGGTTCTCCATCGAGGATCGGCTACGGCTTCACCGGAGACCCCGCCGGGTGCCGGGGTCTCCGGTCGGGGCGACGAGTGCCGGGGTCAGACGACGACGTGCTTGACCTCCGCCATGTAGCGCCCGGCGGCCACGGAAGCCGCCTCCGGGGTGCTCCCGCGCTCGCGAGCGTCCATGTACGCCGCATACCAGTCCCACCAGTCATGCGGTGGGGCCACCGCCTCAAACGAGCCGTGATGGTCGGCCGTCTCATGCAGGAGCTCGGCCAGAGCCGCAACGTCCACCGGCCACACCCGGCCCGGGAGCCGCTCCGTGATCTCCTGCAACAGCCAGCTGTTCCCGTCAGGATCCGCGAACGTCGCCCAGCTACGGTACGAACGGCGCTCCGGGTCGGGACCGGGCACGCGCCGCTCGATGTTGTTCAGCCCGGCGCCGTGCCAGACCTCGCTGACGTCCACGCCGTGGCTGATCAACTCGTCCCGGGCGGCCTCGATGTCCTCGACGATCAGCATCAGGTCCTGCACCGAGCCGGGTGTCATCGTCGTCGTCCCCTTGCCGAACTGGATCGAGGCGGGCGAGTCCGGTGGGGTGAACTGCACCACCCGGTGGTGCTCGTCTACGGATATGTCGGCGTCCAGGCGCCACCCCAGGCCCTGGTAGAAGGCCTTCGCGCGCTCGACGTCGGCGACCGGCAGCACCGCGACCTCGAGCTTCATATCCACGATGTCGGCTCCTCTCCCTGCGATGCCAGTGACTTTTGTCCATGTCTCCGGCTCTTGTGATTCCGGGTGTCCTGATGTCCACCCTCACGCCACTCATCGCCGAAGTCGCATATGTCATTAAATCGCTCTGGAAAGTCTGGTTGGCAAGGCAGTGACAGCGTCGATGTCTTCGGGCCGGGGACCAGCCCGGCCCCGATCGGCGCACCGCCGGCCGGACTGCAATCCTCTTCTCGCGGACGTCACGCACTGTGCAGCCGGCCCGGGCGCAGGCCCCGCCCGGGCCGCGAACATGATTCCCGGTACCAGCCAGCAGATAACCAGTGATTGTGGAGGAATAATGAGACAGCCCGCCGCCCCGCCAGGCCGCGGGTCCGCGAGCAAAGGTCTTGGACATGTCCATGCCGAGCCATGCCGACGTCATCGTTCTCAACCGCCGGCCGGGTCCCTCGCTGGGTCCCGGCGGCTTGGTGGCCGAGCGCCGCCCGCTGCTTCCCCCAAAATTAGGCGGCTCTCGATCGCTAGCGCCGGAGGTCTGTGGTTGCTTATGGGAGCGAACGGCCTCGGCATCTATGCGCCATGTACGGCCCTCCCGGCGACCCGTCAGGAGACCCTTATGCAGCATTCGCCGTATCGTGCTCTCGGACAAGCCAAGCAGGACCGCCAGCTCGCGGACCGTCAGGCTTGGATGCTCAGGTGCTACATCCTCGCGTCGCCGCTCGTCCATGTCCTCTCAGCCTCCACGACCAATCACTCTAGCGCTCCTTGGGGGTTGCGACTTTGGGGTTTGTCCAAGCTTGTCAGGCGGCCTTGAGGTGGGCCTGGCGGATGTAGTCGCGGACGGCCTGGTCGATGACCCCCAGGGCATCACGCAGGGCTGGTGGCGCAGGTGGG
>WNGM01000288.1_pt1 | contig 57522 bp, 39 predicted proteins | sample 5400571 | NCBI WGS metagenome assembly WNGM01 (sample SAMN13153378, study PRJNA577476) | soil metagenome | isolation source: 100 cm soil or saprolite under Garry oak tree replicate 2 | place: USA:California | collected 2016-06-15
CAGGAGGAGGTCAGGCCAAAGAGCAACGCTGGAATGGTACCCAGGAGCGTCCCGATCGACGGAATGAAGTCGGTGAAGCCTGCCAGTATGGCCAGCAGGAGCGGGAACGGGATACCCTGCACGCCCAGTCGCTCCAACAGGATCAGCCCGAGGTAGGTGACAAGGCCGACCGCTATCGCCATGACGACCAGCCCACGAAAGTACACCCGGAAGGTGCGGTCCAGAATACGCGCCACGGCCCAGAAATCGGGTCGCAGCCAGTCGGGCAGGATACGATCCACAGCTCGCACACCATTGCGTTGATTATTGAGCACGGCGAAAATCCAGGTCGGGATGACCAGCAGGCCCAGCAAGAAACTGAAGGCGCTCAGCAGGCTAAGGACACTTCTGACCACAACACCGAAGAAATCCATCACATATTTCGTGAAGTTGTGCTGAAGGTTGGTGGTGGTCTGCTGCAGCCACCCACGCAAGAACACACGGACCGGCTCCGGCCATCCCTTCGCCTGTTGGTCGAGGTGGGTGAAATACGCACGTAATTGATCGGTGCTGGGCAGAGTTTGCAGAAAACGCAGGACCTCCTGGACCACAGCGGGAATGAGGAGGGCGAGAAATAGTCCGACGAGGGCGATTTCGCCGAGGATGACCAGCAGCACGGCCAGCCCCCGCGGCAGGAAGCGATCCAGCCAGTTGACCACGGGCAGCGTGATATAGGCGAGCATGATGCCGATCACGAACGTGGCGAGCGACTGGAAAGCGCTCGCAATCAACCAGACAAGTCCAGCCAGCGCGATAACAACGAGTAAGAAGCGCATGAGGCCGCTGGGTGTGATACTCTGGATGCGCATCCACAGCCGCTGCCACGCTTGCTGTGCTTTGAGTTTTGATGCGACGAGCCTGCTTTGTTGTTGCTCGGAGATGACCCCCGCTGCTTTTTCATTATTGGTACTCACGTGAATCTACCTCAACAAAGTGCTACTATTTTGATGAAAAAATACCTACTACTTCCAGAATACTATCCTGGGGAAGAAATTACAACTTGCAAACGCACTACTTTCCCTTCCTGGGCTATTCCTCCTCCGTCATCTTCTTTGAGACGGCAGCATCTACCGCGCTGTATGCCTTTGCTAACAAGGAAGCAACTTTCATATCTCCAATTGTGAAAGGGGCGTCTCCTAGCCTTTTGAGAATTGCCTTGTCAATCCTAGGGGTAGAGAGGTTTACCGTAAAGGACTCTATTGCTTCACCTGCCTGCCAGAATGTTTCTAGATGTTCTTCGAGAGATATGAGGTTTTCTTCCTCAGCAGAGGCAGTCTCAGCACCCGCTGAAGTATCTTCCACCGGGAATGTCGCAGCGCGTTTGTCTCTCAGTACTGCGATGATTTGTTCCTTCGTTCGTCCGCGCAATTTGAAAATCAGGAATGGATCCTCGTCGAAACGCTCGGCTAACAGGTAATAGACGGCGGCGATATGCTTGCAAGGATTTGCCCAGTCAGGACAGGAGCAATCAGTATTCAATTCCCTGAGAGCAGTGGGGAAAAGCGAGACGTGCACTGACACAAAGGCTTCCTCTATAGTATTAGGCATCTCACCCGCCAGTAGTTTTGCCGCGAATATCGCCTGGGAAGCCATGGCATCTGTGACCTTATCCCAATCCTGGTCTGAAAGTGGCTCCAAACGTATCTTGACGTTGTACGGCCTGGGCTGTGATCCCTGAACTTTGGCCTTGACAAGACCGGGTTCAATGTCAATCGAGATTACCTGCCCCTGGCGCGCATAGGAGCGACCTCGCGTCAGCCGCGTTCCCATGCTGAAGGACTCTAACACTTTTATCCAGCGTTTGGACCACCAGGTTTCTCCAATCTCGCCGCGCTCGCTTTTGGTCTTGATACCACCTTCAACTCGTCTTGGCCGCGACGGCTCGTAATAATCCCAGTAGCCTCCGTCTCTCCATCGTCCCATGTTTTATTCTCCTACTGCCTCACGGCTCAACGCGAAGAGTTCTTTGAGCTGTGCTGTTGACATCTCGGTAAGCCAGTTCTCCCCGCTTCCAACGATGCTTTCAGCAAGCACCTTCTTCTGCTCTATCATCTGGTCGATACGCTCTTCCAGTGTGCCGATACAGACGAACTTGTGTACCTGCACATTCTTTTTTTGCCCGATACGAAAGGCTCGATCGGTCGCTTGATTTTCTACCGCGGGGTTCCACCAGCGATCAAAATGGAATACACGGTTGGCCGCTGTCAGGTTAAGGCCTACACCACCAGCCTTAAGCGAGAGGATGAAAAGTGGCGCCCCACGACGCTCCTCTTGAAAACGCTGAACCATGACATCGCGCTGCTTTTTAGGCGTGCCGCCATGGAGAAAAAGCACCTCGCGTCCCAATGTTTCCTGTAGTTGATGGCGAAGGAGTGTACCCATCTCCGCAAATTGCGTGAATATCAAAGCCTTGTCACCTTCTGCCAGGGCCTCTTCGAGCATTTCCTCAAGACGGGCAAGTTTTCCTGAGCGGCCAGGTAAGGAACTGCCATCAGCAACAAACTGGGCAGGGTGGTTGCAAACCTGCTTCAGTTTTAGCAGGGTAGAAAGCACCAGTCCCTTTCGTTCGATACCCTCCGATTCTTCGATCTTTGCCAGCATTTCCTGCACCACGGCCTCATACAGTGTTGCCTGTTCCTGTGTGAGGTTACAGAATACTTTCATCTCCATTTTATCAGGCAGGTCTGCGATAATTGTCTTGTCGGTCTTCAAGCGACGCAGCACAAATGGCTGAATCAACCGTTTGAGCGATTCCGCGCGGTTTGCATCATGGTACCGCTCGATAGGAATAGCAAAATTTTTGCGAAAATCTGTGCCGGAACCTAAATAGCCAGGATTCAGAAATTCCATGATTGACCAGAGTTCGGAGAGCCGGTTCTCTACCGGCGTGCCGGTGAGTGCGATTTTATGCTGGGCGTTGAGCTTTTTTATTGCCTGGGTCTGCTTGGCCGCATCGTTTTTGATATTCTGCGCCTCGTCCACAACCACATAATCCCAGTCAATAGAGGAAAGATGCTCTTTATCACGAAGCGCCAGGGAATAGGTGGTGATTACAATGTCATGCCGTAGCGCCTCTTGTACAAACGCTTCGCCCGAGAGCCGTTCGTGGCCATGGTGGATCATGTCCTTGAGAGTTGGCGCGAATTTCTGCAGCTCTTTGTGCCAGTTTCCCACGATGGACATTGGGCAGATGAGTAAAGCTGGACCAGGTTCTGACACTTGTTGTCGTACTTCGCGATCATGCAGCAATAGCGTAATGAGTTGCACGGTATTATGACACACAATGTTATCAGCAACATAGTTATGATGTGTTTCAACCTCAAAATCGTAGACCCAGCCATCATACTGTACTTCCTCAATCTCCTTGATTCTGCAATAGTAGACTTCCTGGTCAATTAAGCGTTGCAACTGTACTTTTGTTGTAATCAGCAATTGTTTATCTAACTGCCCATAAGCATCCAGTGTTTGAACAGTCCACTTTGATAGAGCCTTCTCCCGATACTCTCTTTCTGCTTCACCGCTCAGTATGTTGTCGAACGCAGTGATCACCTGTTGTAGACTGTTTGGTGAAAATTGTTGTGAACCATTGATGTAGACAGTACCAATCCCAAAGTGACGAGCAGGAAGCCTGGTAGCAGCAACAGTATGAGCCATAATCTCTGAGGCCGGGATACCCTCAACGTTGGTATTGCTCACCATCTCACAGATTTTCTCTAATCGCCTTTGCTTTTCACTACCTGCAAAGCCTATCTCCTGGCAAAACTTCCTGGCAGCATTCCCACCTAAAACACCAAATTGGTACAGGCGAAAAATTCCGCTACCATTAGTTGCTCGCTTCTGTTTGGTAGATATCCTCATCCAGATTCCAAAGCGTCGGAGCAAGTAAGAAAGTTGCTGGATAAGTAGAGGCGAAGCTGTACTGATCTCAATGCTTCGCATACTTGAAACAACGGAAGCTTCGGCTTCAAAGAAGTTGCTCAGAAAAATCCGTACACTTTCAAGATCGGCTTGCATAATAAAGTCAGGGATGCTCTTCTCACGTGATAGCTTCCCCCACTCGTAACCCCTGGCTTCAACGAACCGCCGATATACTGCACTGCAGACCATTAGATAAGGGGCGCGGTCATTATAAGAATAAATAGAAGGGCGATAGATATTGATACCATACTTTTTACTCAAACGCTGAATACAATGTTGCAATTCTTCAAGCACTGAGACGTCCTTTTGCGTTATGGAGACCCTCGCTGCGCCTTTTGGTTCGTATCCTTCGGAAATTTGCCAGGCGAGGAATTTGACGAGATCAGGGTCTTCTGGTTTGCCATCCCAAATAAGCTTTGCCGGTACGCAGACGTAATCTCCAAGATGAAGGTCATTTGTCCAACCCTTGTCTGTGAGTAGCTTGTGCGGATATGTGATGGTTACACTACTCCCATCTTCTAGCCGCACAGTCCGTAGAGGCTTAGAGAGATGCTGACGATAAAGTCGTTTGATGGAAGCTTGCACAATCTGTCCGGTCATTCCATCAATCGAATTAGTAAGCAATTGCTCAGTAGGTTCAGCCCAATAACCCTCTCCGTCAAACGCGGCTTCCCCAGCGTAGTGCTTCCAAATATCCTCAGCCTTCTGCAGCATTCCGTTCATAACAATAAGAGCCGCTGCGCTGGAGCATTTCCCCAGTCCCATATCGTCCGCCAGGCAAGCCCCAAAGCCGAATTGTTTGAGAAAAGCCAGCCAGGAAACCCCCTTGAGTTGATAGGGGCGCAGCTTTCCCCGAAAAGTGGAAGGCGTTTTGATTGGAGTCAATTTGGCATTCTCGGTCAGCCCATCTAATACCTCCTTAATCCAGCCATCCCCTTCAATATCCATCACCGGAAGACCTAATTCGGACGCTTCTTGTCCCAGGCCGATGCGCAGAGCCTCACCAAGCGACATATGCCCGTTGCTATGCTTTTTCTCGAAGAAGGCGATAGCAGCCTCAACCTCCTCCGGACGCAATTCAACCCACTGGCCTCGCACTTTTATCAGAGGGACCTTCAGATTGACCAGACTCTCAAATTCTTCAGTTGAGAGATCTGTATCGCCCATCGCGATCGTCCAATTGTAATCGACAATATTCCTCAACCCCATCAGTCCTGAGCCTGTTTTCGCATCCGCCTTCGATTGTACCTTCAATTTGACGCCCAGGCGGGCCGAGGGTTTTTGCCACCAGGGTGGAACAAGCACACCAAAACCGCTCTGCTCAAGCAATGGGGCAGATTCACGCAGAAAGGTGTAGGCCTGTTCAGTACTCAGTTTCAGCCCTACAGGACGGGCGGTTCTTAAACTATCCTCGATTGCAGGGAAAAGACGGGAAGCTTTGCCAAGATCGGCAAGCAAGCGTTCCTGCGGATTCTCAAATTTGCGTGTGAGAAACGTGAGGGTGCCCGAACGCTCTTTCCAGACCTTTTCCACTGGCACAAGCAAGCTTCGATCGTCATTGGCCTGGAGTTGGAAACTGATGCGCCAATCTGAGCTTTTTCCGCTGTCTTCACCAGGCGCATCGAGTCGGAAGCAGGTACGAAACGCGGCATTCGTTTCGACGGGTCGAATCTGATCGAGCCAGCTATGGAGTGTCTCAGAAAAACGTTGTAGTTCCGCGGGGGTTGCCACAAGCACCGGGTCATCTGAAGCAAGCGCTTGCAGCCACTGCTCCGGCAAAGATATCTTGTTGGAGCGCTTACTACGACCAGTGCGAGTTGCAAGCAGCGATGTTGAAGACAAACTTTCTCGTACAAAAGCGTCAAGAGTTTGATTCAGAAAAGAGAGCAAAACGTTTTGCACCACCGAAGGTTTCATTTCGCTAGTTGGCAAAAATGCCCAGCAAATCGGCGGCATTGCTTTTGAGAGTACAGAGAAACGCTCAACATCCTCTGCCGCAAGGAGTACCTGCCAGTCCGCGCGAAAGATAGAAACACCATCCTGCCGGGTTTCTTCAAGTGCCGGTATATAAGCTTGCCGTGCAATCAGTTCAAATGCGAACCTCGCCGCCTCCATCCAGAAACGCAGTGAACTGCCATACGCTATGCTGCGAGGTGCGTCATTGGGTAATGCAAGCAGAAAATCAAGCGCATTACCTGGCTCGAGCGTCAGCGTAGCTACCTCCCATGACTTGAAACCTGTCGCTTTCAGGTCAATGGGCTCCTTCTCGAGCATAAGTTCAGGTGAGGATTGTGGCGCCGTGGCTGTAGAAGGCAGAGATAGTCTTAAACGACTGGAACCTACGCTTTTAGAAAGCAGGCTACCCACAAGCTCGCTTATGGCCTCCTGCAGTGGATCGTGGGGAAGTGCGAAGGGATGTCGTTGAGGTTGTTGTTCCTCAGGTTGCTTGCCCCGACGTCGCATGGTGGCGCCTGTTGGACTGGATGATTCCGCCCAGAGATGAAGTTTCCCCGGTACAAGATGATCCCAATTTGCATGTAAGACTATCAAGAGCGCGCCTCTTTAGTAACATATTTATCGCAGCATAATATTCCAGGCTGGGTGAGCTTGCAACACAGGTATCATAGCACAACTTCATAAAATGGGCTATCAAGAAGGGGGTTATTGAGCTTTGTTGAGTTGGAGTATAGAGATATACCTTGATATATATCGCCGCTTCATTGCTCCACCATCTCCCCCTGCACAATGCTCTCTGTGGCATCGCTGCCCGGTTGCACGTTACTTTGGCGATATCCCAGCAAGGGTAATAGCGGAGAGGCCATCATCGTTGTCACCAGGGCCATGATTACCAGCATCGCAAAGAGGGTGGGTGAGAGCACACCGAGGTCCAGGCCGATATTGAGGACAATCAACTCAACGAGTCCACGCGTGTTCATCAGAATACCGAGGGTCAGCGATTCTTTCCAGGACTCACCCATCCAACGAACAGGAAGCATACTGCCAAGTATCTTTCCTGCACAGGCGATCACCAGCACAAGCAGGCAGATTAGCCACAGCAGCGGGGCGCTAATGAGACCAATCTGGGTATGTAAACCACTGTAGACGAAGAAAAGGGGTAGGAAAAGGATGTTATTGACCTGGTCGAGGCTGCGCACCTCTTCAACATAGGTGGTCTTGCGCGGTAGAATGATACCCATCAGGAACGCGCCGAAAATGGGATGGATACCAATTGCGTTGGTTATGTATGCTGAGAGTAAGAGCAAGATGAGAATGAGAGCGATAAGCAGCTGCTTTGAATGAATGCGTTGATCGGCATAGACGAGGAGTGGCCGTACGATTGTGTACATGAAAACAATGAAGAGTAAGGTCAGTCCGACGGTGAGTATCGCTGAAGTCGGGCCCGTTGCATGGATGATGGCAATCACGAGGGCGAGCATGCACCAGGCAAGGGCATCACCGATAGCAGCACACGTCAGCGCCAGCATCCCAACCCTTGTTCCTAACATATTCTTCTCGGCCAGGAGGCGCGCGAGCACCGGAAAAGCTGTTATGGCCATGGCAGTGCCAACCAGGAGCATAAATGAGACAAGGGTTGCTTTCGGTCCAGCCAGGCCAGGATAGAGGAAGAACGCGAGCAAGGCACCCATGATAAGTGGCAGGATTGTTCCGCTCAGCGAGACGACAATAGCATTGCGGCTCTGACGCAGCATCAAGTGAGTATCCAGGCGTGTCCCCAGAGAGAACATGTAGAGAACGAGGCCAATATCGCCCAGGGTCTGCAAGGTAGGGAGCACACTGGCGGGAAATAACAGTGCCTCGAAACCAGGGAAGAGTGCTCCCAGCAGTGAAGGACCCAGGACAAGACCTGCCAGGATTTCACCTATGACCCATTGTTGACCAATTCGCCCACCGAGATAACCAAAAATTTGTACGACGATCAAGATGACGATGAGTTGGAGTAGTATTTGTCCTGTAAGCATATTACCTCCTCGTTTCACGAGACGCTGTCTTCAACCAGGTATTGCTCTACCTAAAAGTATACACTACATTGGTTGAGGCAACAGCGCAATGAACCGAAACACTACATTTCTATGAAGTTTTTCACCACCGCTTGCCCGCGAAAATGACTCAGGCGGTTTGAAAAGAAGATAGTGGTATAATATATAAACCGGATAGGATACGCTCCTAAACAAATTTCGTTTTGAAAGGCAGACAACAAAGATGTCCATAAACATAACGCCACTGACACAACGTCCTACCTGGAAGGCGCTCGAGGAACACTACCAGAAGATACAAAACCTTCATCTCCGAACGCTCTTTGCCGAGGACCCCGGTCGTGGGGAGCGCTTCGCAACCGAAGCCGTTGGCTTATATTTAGACTACTCAAAGAACCGTATTACCGGCGAGACGATGCGCTTGCTGCTGGAACTTGCCGAGTCCTCGGGCCTGCGAGAGCGCATTGACGCGATGTTCCAGGGCGAGAAGATCAACGTGACAGAGCAGCGCGCGGTCCTGCACGTGGCCTTGCGCGCACCAAAGGAGCAGTCTATTTTTGTTGATGGCCAAAACGTCGTGCCAGAGGTCCACGCGGTGCTGGATAAGATGGCCGACTTCGCCAACCGGGTGCGCAGCGGCGCGTGGACGGGATATACCGGGAAGCGCATGCGCGCTATTGTGAACATTGGTATTGGCGGCTCGGACCTCGGTCCGTTCATGGCCTACGAGGCGCTGAAGTACTATAGCGATCGCAGCTTGACCTTGCGTTTCGTCTCCAACGTCGATGGCAACGAGTTCGTGGAAGCCACCAGCGATCTCGATCCCGCGGAGACGCTTTTCATTGTATCATCCAAGACCTTCACTACCCAGGAGACGCTGATCAACGCACGTTCGGCCCGCGCATGGTGCGTCCAGGCGCTGGGGAACGAAGAGGCAGTCGCAAAACACTTTGCCGCCGTCTCTACAAACACCGCGGAGGTAGAGAAGTTTGGCATTGACACGGCAAATATGTTCGAGTTCTGGGATTGGGTTGGCGGCCGTTACTCCTTTGACTCGGCCATTGGCCTTTCCCTGATGATCGCTATCGGCCCCCAGAACTTTCACGAGATGCTGGCGGGCTTCCATGCAATGGACGAGCATTTCCGCACCGCTCCCTTTGAGCGCAACCTCCCGGTGTTGCTGGGGCTTATTGGCGCCTGGTACAATAATTTCTTTGGCGCGGAGACTGTGGCAATCCTGCCCTACGACTATTATCTTGGACGACTGAGTTCCTACTTCCAGCAGCTCGATATGGAGAGCAACGGAAAACACGTCGACCTGGAAGGCCGGCAGGTGAATTATCAGACCGGGCCAATTATCTGGGGACAACCAGGAACCAATGGACAGCATGCCTTCTACCAGCTCATTCACCAGGGAACCAGGCTGATTCCTTGCGATTTTATTGGCTTTTGCCGGCCCCTGAACAAGCTCAAACCGCACCACGATCTGTTGATGGCGAACTTCTTTGCTCAGACTGAGGCCCTGGCATTCGGCAAGACGGCAGAGGAGGTCGCAGCTGACGGTGTCCCGGCATTCCAGGTGCCGCACCGCACCTTTGAGGGAAATCACCCGACCAACACTATTCTCGCTGAGCGCTTGACTCCGGGGATACTCGGGAAGCTGATTGCGCTTTATGAGCACAAGGTCTTCGTCCAGGGCACTATCTGGCATATCAACTCGTTTGACCAATGGGGTGTCGAACTGGGTAAGGTACTGGCGAACAGGATTACTCCTGAGCTTGAAAGCACAGACGAACCCGTACTGGCGCATGATAGTTCGACCAATACACTGGTTCGGTACTACCGGGAGTTGAGAGGAGAGCCTTCCTAGGGCAAGTGAGATGACCGAGGCGTATTGTGTGAGCTGATTGTATGCGTTACGCCTACATACATCCTGGCGCAGAACGCTATTGCTGATTGAAAAAACGTACTATCTGTAGTAAAGAGAAAGACTGGTGCCCTACCTGCACCAGTCTTTTTTTACCTGTCCAAGGGACTTCTCCTTTTCCTCTATATATCCTCACATTGTTTCAGACATAGCTACGGGTTCGACGGTACTGGCGGTACAAAGACGGCTCAACGTGGCCTGACGTGACTCGCTGGATTCTTTCGTTCCTGCGCAGTCCTTTGTCTTTGTGAATCTGCCTTCAGGTCTTCCTGTATACCCCTTCCCACTTTGTTGAAGTCTCTCCCGACACTTCCCTGAGAGGTTTCCCTCTTGCTAGTAGTTTAAGGTGTTGACATCACTAAATTCTCTCAGAGAGAGGCTTTTTTCTCACATAGATGTCACAACTTCTTCGGTTGGAATACCTTTCATCGTCTGTTGCATCAAAAACTGGACCACGTCATATAAACTTCCAGTCTCCTCGTAGACTGCGACCTGGTGATCCGCACCTGTTCCGTGTGGGTCTTCAAGCACGTCGCGCAGGTGGTTGATTTCAGTGCGGCTGCCCAGGTCGTCTATTACATCATCGACGAAATCCAGCAGTTCGCTGATGGACTCACGCATACTGTGACGACGCCCCTGCACATAATCGATCACTTCAGCATCCAGGCCGGCGCGCATTGCATGCCACTTGTTCTCCTCAATAAAATGAGATGACAACATGGGAGTCCACAGACCAGCCCTATTCAGTTTGGTCAACTTCGCGACAAGAGCCTGGCAGAGCGCGGCAATAGCAATCATATCGTCAAAGGTTCCAGGCATATCAAAGATGCGAAATTCGACGGTACTGAAAAATGGATGTGGGCGAATATCCCACCAGATGCGTTTCCCGTTGTCGATACTCCCAGTTTTGATCAGAGCCTGCACATAGGAGTCAAAATCGCTCCAGGAAGGGAAAACCTCTGGTATTCCGCTGCGCGGGAAGGGCTTCCACACCGCGGAACGATAGGATTTGAGGCCGGTGAGGCGCCCGGCCCAGAAAGGTGAGTTGGAGGAGAGGGCCAGCAAATGAGGAAGCCACGTCCGCAACTGGTTCATTAAGGTGACGGCCATCTCCTGATTTTCAACACCGACGTGAACATGCAGGCCAAAGATCAAGATGGAGCGGGCTACATCCTGTAATTCCTCTTCCAACTGGGCGTAGCGGTCACTGGGAGTCCGTAACTGGTTCTGCCACAATGCTGTGGGATGGGTGCCCGCGCTGATGAGTGCCAGTCCTTCCTCTTGCACCAGGCACGCCAGTCTCCTTCTCAAAGCTTGCATTTCCTTGCGAGCAGTGGCAATATCAGGCAGTATATCAGAGATTAGTTCCACCGTTGGCTGGAGCATCTCCGCTTTGATCTGTTCTCCAAAGATGGCACGACCACGCGCTAAAATGGTTTGAATACCCGGACTCAACTGGCCTGTTTGACGATCTACCAGTTGAAACTCTTCTTCAATCCCAATAGTAAACAGTTTTGCCATGGCGCTGCCTCCTTTCATGGTATTCGAGAAGTTTCATTCTTTCTAGAAGTGTGTAATATTTTCATCAAATTGAGGTCACAGAGTGTGACTTTTCAGTCACAATGTTCTCACAATACTCACCGGAGCTTGTAAATTCATATCATTCTTGGTTTAGCGCTAAGCCGCTCGCCCGGATGGGGAGTGGTGAATATGCTGGTCGGGTTGCGCCACGGCTGATTTTGACAGTGATAGACGGTGATATAATGAAGAACGGAAGTTGTTTTCATTCAAACTGGAGGAGTCCCTCGTTATGCACACCTTTTCACGCGAAGCCATGGAGAAACCCTATCGCACGCTTCAGGCCGCCTGGATCTTACGTGAGAACGCCGAGACAATAGGACGAGTCGCTGCTGGCGCGAGCGAGGATGAGATTATAGTTGCGGTAGTGCATAAAGATTTAAGCTTTGGAGGCGCGTGGGCGGTTGCTCGTAATGAGTTGGCCAAAGAGGTTATGGTGACAGAAGATAAGGGTGGATTGTCACTCATCTTTTCATCGAACACCCCGGTCGTCACGATTGAGGAACGATGCAATGAGCTTGCACGGATCGCTCGCAAGAGATGGGAAGTGATGCAGCGGTGGGTGAGCCGGCACCCACAAAGTGATCTCGAATAGCAACGCTTCGACAGAGAGAGTTCATATGAGAAGTATCCTGCTGTTACGCGTTCGTCAAGACGTATTCTTCGAATATAACCTCTCTCATTAGCGTATCGGCGACGGTACGCACGAATTCATCACCGCAGAGCTGGCAGAAGTAACGACCTTCGTTATATGCTTTATCGCCTTGCACTGTTAGCCGTAACCCGGCGGGTTTGCCACACCATTGGCAGGCGCTTCCACGAGGGGCAATATCAACAGTGATGGGTCGGCGAATTTGATTGTACAACATGAATTATTCCCCTTTCTGTACCGAAAGCGATATCGCTCAACTTTTCGCTCCAGTACTGCTCGTTCTTTCCTGGTACCAGCATAGCTACTCTGCATCACAACATCCTCACATTGGCATGGCTTACACTCACAAAGGGGTAACAGATGGACAAACATCGAATGGGCAGTGCGTCGCGGCGCGACGCACTGCCCATTCGATGTTTAGGAGATGATGCTCTACACCTGTGGCCGATAGGGACCGGTAATATGTTCAAAGCGCGGGCGATAGCGAGTGGCATGATAGTCAGCAGGGTCTACGCGCCGGGCAGCTAAGTTTTTGCCCGGGATATCGGTCGCGATAAACTCGCCATCGCGGTGCGCCGTCATAACGCCATGGATGCCCCTCGAAACGCAATCCATAGCCAGGTTGGCGTAGTAGATCGCCATGTGCTTGTCATAGGCGTCCGGTTCGCCACTGCGCAGGAAATAGGTCAGGTCAACCGGCAGAAAGCGCACTCCAGGCACGCGCGAGGAGAGTTGGTCGGCCAGGAACTCGGCTATATTGGCCTTATGACGGTGGCCGTAAGCATCGGGCGGACCGATCTCCGGCACGGGCATGCCCATCAGGTTGGCACCCTCCGAGAGAACTACAATGGAATAATTGTTCGGGTTACGCCGGTCTTTGACGATCAGTTCTGCCAGCGTATCAACATTGGCCGGCACCTCTGGGATCAGGAGTCGATCAGCCCAGGTGGCAATAGCCGCCTCCATCGCTGTGAAACCCGCGTCTCGCCCAAACATACGGATCAGAACCGTCTCGCTGTGAGACCTGGCAGTGGAGCGCATACGGCTGATAAACTCAGCAGCCCGGCTGATAGCCGTCTGGAAACCAATACAGTAATCGGTCCCGGGTACGTCGTTATCCATGGTTTTGGGGATGCCCCAGACAGGGACACCCTTTGCCGAAAGTACGGAGCCGTAACTCAGTGTGTCGTCGCCCCCGATCACCACCAATCCGTCCAGATCAAGAAAGCTCAAGTTCGCCAATACCTCGTCAGTGAGATCAACCCGATCGTCCGGCGCATGACCCTTACCGTAGGCAGAAAGGTGTGCAGGCAGTTCCTTGGCCCGCGTCTTGGCCGGATTGGTGCGCGTCGATTGCAGAATCGTGCCGCCCTCCCTGTCGATGGGGCGCGTATTGAGCCGGTTTAAAGGCATCAAATAGTTACCGTGCCAGGTAGTGGGGTCATTGGGGTTAAAAATAAGGGCGTCGCGACTACGTGAACGATCCAGGTAGGTAATGCCCTCCCAGCCAGCTCGTAAACCGGTAACGCTGATACCCATCGGTTCCGCGCGATAGACCAGCGCTTTGATAGCGGCGTTCAGCCCGGGCACATCACCGCCGCCTGTCAGTACTCCTAATCTACGAATGGAGCTTGAAATTTGTCCTGGCATAATTTTGTCCTCTCTATAACAACTGGTATCTTTCGATACACACAGACTCATTCCGAAAATTAGGATATCACAAAATTCAAGGCAGTGTGCAAATGATGTGACTATCCTGAGACAGGAAGATTTTGCATTGTGATATATTTGTGATATGCACAGCATATTCTTTAAGCGTTCGAGCATGATATTCGCTAAATTGGAGGTTAACAATGGAACGCACCTGGATAACTGTAGAAGGAAATGAGGCAGCAGCTAATGTTGCCCATGCTCTTAGTGAGGTTATTGCAATTTATCCGATTACCCCTTCAACACCGATGGGAGAACTGGCCGACGCCTGGTCGGCGTCGGGAAGAGAAAACCTGTGGGGAACAGTACCGCTGGTGATAGAGATGCAGTCTGAGGGAGGCGCTGCCGGGGCAATTCATGGCGCGCTACAAACTGGATCGCTAACAACAACGTTCACGGCATCACAGGGATTGCTACTCATGATCCCAAACATGTATAAGATTGCCGGCGAATTGACTTCGGCGGTTTTCCACGTTGCAGCACGCTCGCTGGCAGCGCAGGGGCTCTCTATCTTTGGAGATCACTCAGATGTAATGGCGGCACGCTCTACAGGCTTTGCCTTACTTGCATCTAACTCGGTACAGGAAGCGCAGGACCTGGCTTTGATCGCGCACGCGGCTACGCTGGAGGCCCGTGTTCCCTTCATGCATTTCTTCGATGGCTTCCGTACTTCACACGAGATCAACAAGATTGAACAACTGACCTATGAAGACATGCAGGCAATGATCGACGACTCCCTGGTGAGAGCACACCGGCAGCGCGCCCTCTCGCCTGATCACCCCTTCATCCGTGGCACGGCTCAAAACCCGGACGTGTATTTCCAGGCTCGTGAAACCGTGAATCCCTACTACGCAGCCTGCCCAGGCATCGTTCAGGAGAAAATGAATAGATTCGCCGCGTTGCTTGGCCGGCAGTATCACCTGTTTGACTACGTTGGCGCACCAGATGCGGAGCGTGTGATCGTGGTGATGGGATCCGGTGCTGAGACTGCACAGGCAACGGCGGAGTACCTTGTCGCGCAAGGCGAGAAAGTAGGAGTGGTTAAAGTACACTTATTCCGTCCATTCTCGGTGGAACACTTCTTGCAGGCTTTGCCAGCAAGTGTCAAATCGATTGCCGTCCTTGATCGCACAAAAGAGCCGGGAAGTATCGGGGAACCACTCTTCCTGGACGTGGTAGCGGCGATCAATGAAGGTCGGGCCAGTTTATCTATCCAGCCACATATCATTGGAGGTCGCTATGGGCTCTCCTCCAAGGAATTCACCCCGGCGATGGTCAAGGGCGTCTTCGACGAACTGCGCCGGTCCGACCCGAAACGTCATTTTACCATTGGCATCAATGACGACGTAACGCATACAAGCCTGGAATATGATCCTTCCTTCTCTACCGAGAGTAAAGAAACGGTACAATGTGTCTTCTGGGGATTAGGCTCTGATGGCACGGTTGGGGCCAACAAAAATTCGATCAAGATCATTGGCGAGGAGACCGCGAACCATGCGCAGGGATACTTCGTTTACGACTCCAAGAAATCTGGGTCAGTCACCATTTCTCACCTGCGTTTCGGTCCGCATCCCATCCTCGCGCCCTATCTGATTGGCATCGATCAGGCCAACTTTGTCGCCTGTCACCAGTTCTCGTTCCTGGAGCGCGTCGATGTACTCAAGTACGCCCGACCTGGTGGAGTATTCCTCCTTGACAGCTTCTTTGGGCCGGAGAACGTCTGGGATCACCTGCCACGTGAAGTGCAGGAGGAAATCATCAATAAGAGATTGCGCTTCTACGTAATTGACGCCCATACTGTAGCCAACAAGACTGGTATGGGGGGACGCATCAACACAGTGATGCAGACCTGTTTCTTTGCCATCAGTGGCATCTTGCCTCAGGAGGAGGCGATTAGCGAGATTAAACGCAGCATCCAGAAGACCTATATCAAACGCGGAGAAGCGGTCATCCAACGGAACTTCCAGGCCGTTGATGAGACACTGGCGCACCTGCAGGAGGTGAGTGTGCCAGCGGCAGTTGCGGCAGGAGCTTCCACTTCAGGACGACGCTCGCCCGTAGCTCTCCCTGTATTGACGCGGCGTCCACCTGTACCGGTAGAGGCGCCCGACTTCGTACGGAATGTGCTTGGCCTGATGATCTCCGGCGATGGCGATGCGCTCCCGGTCAGCGCGCTCCCGGTGGATGGTACCTTCCCCTCCGGCACTGCTTCCTGGGAGAAGCGCAACATCGCCCTGGAGATGCCTGTTTGGGATCTCAACATCTGTATACAGTGTGGCAAGTGCGTGATGGTCTGCCCGCATGCCGTCATCCGCGAGAAAATCTACGACCCGGCTAAACTGGAAGGAGCGCCTGAGACGTTTCTGTCGACGGACGCTCGCTTCAAAGAGTTTCCAGGCATGAAGTATACGCTGCAGGTTTCACCTGAGGACTGCACCGGCTGTAGTCTGTGCGTGGAGGCGTGCCCTGTCAAAGACAAACGGCAGGTGGGACGAAAAGCCGTCAATATGGCGCCTCAACCGCCTCTTCGCGAACAGGAAAAAGTCAACTGGGAGTTCTTCCTCTCCCTGCCTGACATAGACACCATGAATCTTAACGTGGGAGCGATTAAAAACTCGCAGTTGCTACAGCCACTATTCGAGTTCTCAGGCGCGTGTTCAGGATGCGGCGAGACGCCCTATATCAAGCTGGCTAGCCAGTTGTTTGGTGATCGTATGATTGTCGCCAATGCCACCGGCTGTTCATCGATCTACGGCGGTAACCTACCCACAACACCCTGGACGGTCAATCACGAGGGCCGTGGTCCGGCCTGGTCCAACTCGCTGTTTGAGGACAATGCCGAGTTCGGCCTGGGGATGCGCCTGACACTTGATAAGCGACAAGAATATGCGACTGAGCTGGTTCTACAATGCGCGGACATCATAGGCGAGGAACTGGCGCAGGCTGTATTGCACACAGATCAATCCAGCGAGGCAGGTATTAGGGCACAGCGCGAACGCGTTGCCCTACTGAAGCAGCACCTCCAGGGCTTCGTACAAAACGTAGGGACCCGATTTATCGCGTCCCAGCCCACAGTTGCACGCGCACAGAACCTGCTGAGCGTAGCTGACGCCCTGGTGAAGAAAAGCGTCTGGATCATCGGCGGCGATGGCTGGGCCTACGATATCGGCTTTGGCGGCCTCGATCACGTGCTGGCCTCCGGGCGCAACGTCAACGTGCTCGTGCTGGATACGGAGGTCTACTCCAATACGGGAGGACAGTCCTCGAAGTCTACACCACGTGCGGCAGTGGCAAAATTTGCCGCGCAAGGTAAAGCAACGCCGAAGAAAGACCTGGGCATGCTGGCGATGGCCTACGGTAACGTGTACGTAGCTCGCGTCGCCATGGGCGCAAACGACCAGCAGACGCTGCATGCCTTCCTGGAGGCCGAAGCTTACGATGGGCCATCGCTGATCATCGCTTACAGCCACTGCATTGCCCAGGGTATCGATATGAAAAAAGGAATGGAACAGCAAAAGCTGGCGGTACAGTCAGGATACTGGCCATTGTATCGCTACAATCCGGAACTGGCAGAGTCGGGGACGAACCCATTCATTATCGACTCCAAAGCGCCAAGCATCCCCCTCGAGCAGTATGCCTACAATGAAACGCGCTACAGCATGCTCTTGCATAGTAACGAGGAACGGGCTGAAGCCTTGATGAAGTTGGCAAAACACGATGTACAGGAGCGCTGGGACAGATACCACGAGATGGCAGAGAGCCACGCGCTCTCAGAAGGTGAGTCCCCAGAACACAAAAGTAACGGCCATACAGCACAGTGAAACGTTTGATAGATTCGCCTCCAGGGCCCAATGCATTGGGCCCTGGAGGCTAAACAGGAGTACGACTATGCCTGAACTGACGACAACCTACCTTGGCCTACGGCTAAAAAATCCCCTGGTGGCCTCGGCCTCCCCTCTCTCGAAGAAGGTGGATACCGCGCGCCGCCTGGAAGATGCTGGAGCAGCGGCCATCGTGATGTACTCCCTCTTCGAGGAGCAGATCACGCACGAGAGCAATGAACTCGATCATTACCTGGAACGCGGCACTCACTCCTATGCAGAAGCGCTGAACTACTTCCCAGACCTGGATCACTACAACCTGGGTCCAGAGCCGTACCTGGAACACCTGCAGCGCGTCAAAAAGGCAGTGGACATCCCCGTCATCGGCAGTCTGAACGGTATCTCATCGGGCGGATGGGTGGATTACGCCCACAAGATTGAGCAGGCGGGGGCCGACGCCCTGGAACTGAATATCTATTATCTCCCGGTCGACCCGGATGTGAGCAGCGCGGAGCTGGAGGAAGAGTATGTAAGCCTGGTGAGGGATGTGCGAGCCTCAGTAAAGATTCCGATTGCACTCAAGCTCAGCCCCTTCTTCACGGCTCTGCCCCACATAGCAAAACGTTTCGTAAAGGCAGGCGCCAATGGCCTGGTGCTTTTTAACCGCTTCTACCAGCCCGATTTCGACCTGGAAGAGTTGGAAGTCATCCCCAACCTGGAGTTGAGCACCTCCTATGAACTGCGCCTGCCCTTACGCTGGATCGCCCTGCTCTACGGACGGATTGAGGCTGATTTTGCCCTGACCAGCGGCGTACACGAGGCAACAGATGTAATCAAAGCAGTGATGGCAGGAGCAAGCGCCGCCATGACCACCTCCGCACTGCTGCAATACGGCGTCGGCAGGCTGACCCACATTCTGACGGACCTGCACGAGTGGTTGGAGGTGCACGAGTACGAGTCAATCGACTACATGAAGGGCAGCATGAGCCAGCGCTACGTGGCTGAACCAGCAGCCTTCGAGCGCGCCAACTACATGAAGGCCCTTAACTCATACGACCGTTCCTTGCCGTAAGAAAGGCGATTCGCCGCCCCACCATTTCCTGTGCTATTGCGGGTTTGGCAATCGTCTCGTCTGTTAGGCCAGTGGGCTGGTCGCGCCCCACCATTTCTTGTGCCGTTGCGGGTTTGGCAATCGTCTCGCCTGTTAGGCCGGTGGGCTGGTCGCGCTCCACCATTTCTTGTGCTGTTGCGGGTTTGGCAGACGCAGTCTGCCAAACCCGCAACAGCACAAATAATTATTGCGAAGAGCGTAGCGATGAGGCCCCAGAAAAATATGCACACCGGAGTAGCTAAGACAAGAAGTACATCCTGCACAAACTGATGGTATACTCATTTCATGCAGATGTCATTCGGGAAAATCTACACGAAGTGAGCAACCTCTTTATGCGTTACATTATTGGCTGCGAAGCGAACAGAAAAATAAGATGGCAAGCACGGCAGCCTGTGAGTGCTTTGTGCAGCATCTTTTAGCTAAAGAAAGAGAATAAGGAGCAAAAAAGCCATGTCCTACGAACTCATTGAACTGCAATATGAAGGCGATTTCGCCACCATCACTATGAACAACCCGAAGCGCCGCAATGCACTCTCGCTCAAACACATGCTTGAACTGACCGACGCCTTTCGTGAAGTGGGTGAGAGCACAGTGCTCGGAGTGACGTTAGCCGCGAACGGACCTGCCTTTTCCGCCGGCCACGATTTAGCCGACATAGTGGGTCAGGACCTCGTCGCCATCCGCCACATACTGAGGGTCTGCACCCCCTTGATGGAGACGATTCAAGCGATTCCACAACCTGTGCTCGCCCGCGTGCACGCCATTGCTACCGCAGCCGGCTGCCAGCTGGTGGCATCGTGCGACCTTGCCGTTGCCTCCACAGAAGCGTCCTTTGCGACGCCTGGGGGATATTCAACTGGCTGGTTTTGTACAACGCCAATGGTAGCGGTCAGCCGCAATATTGGGCGCAAGCGTGCGCTCGAAATGCTGTTCACGAGTGACATTATCGATGCACACACTGCCGCAGATTGGGGACTGGTCAACCGCGTGGTAGCCCCCGAGCAGCTCGTTGAGGAGTCGCAGCGTCTGCTTAAGGCGGCAACGCGCGGCAGTTTTATCTCAAAAGGCATCGGCAAGCAGGCGTACTATGCGCAAATAGACATGCCGCAGCACCAGGCCTATGCCTACGCTATGGAAGTGATGGCCGCGGCATCTCAAATACCCGATGCGCAGGAGGGAATGCACGCATTCCTGGAGAAGCGCAAGCCGCAATTCAAGCAGCCTTCCTGATCGAACGCCAGGATGCCGCTACTGCTAAGATGGAGAGACAACCATGAACGATATACCCAATCGCGTATGCATCATTGGCGCAGGTTCTTCTGGTATTGCCGCCTGCAAAGTCTTGCAAGATCACAGCATCCCCTTTGATTGCTACGAGGCAGGCGACCGCGTCGGAGGTAACTGGGTCTACGAAAATGTCAATGGCATGTCAAGCGCCTATAAGTCGCTCTTCATCAACACTTCAAAACCGCGCATGCAGTTCTCCGACTATCCCATGCCAGATCACTACCCGGTCTTCCCGCATCACACCCAGATCGCTGAATATTTCAATAACTATGTAGAGCACTTCGGCGTAAAGCAGTACATTCGCTTCAATACCAGGGTCACGCTGGCGGAACCACTCTCGCTGCCCTCCAGTGGTGAGGGCGGCGGGGGTGGCGGCTGGGAGATTACGCTGCAGGACGGCTCAACTCATCGCTATCGCGCCCTACTCGTCGCCAATGGACATCACTGGGATCCCCGCTGGCCCGAGCCTCCTTTTCCAGGCCACTTTGACGGGGAGATCATCCACAGCCACTACTACAAACAGCCCGATGGCTATACCGATAAGTATGTGTTAGTGCTCGGTTTTGGCAACTCGGCCATGGATATTGCGGCGGAAACCTCTCGCGTCTCGGCTATAACCTATTTAGCAGTGCGGCGCGGCTTTCATATTATCCCCAAGTTTCTTATGGGCAAACCTCTTGACCAGCTGCCCGCACCCGGTTTCCTTCCATTCTCCTGGCAACTGAAGATCTACGGAGCCATCGTACGCTTCAATGTTGGCAAGATGACTAACTATGGTCTGCCTGAACCAGATCACCAGGTGGGGCAGGCGCATCCAACGGTCAGTTCCGAAATTTTGAACCGCATCACCCATGGCCGCGTCAAGGTCAAGCCAAATATCCAGCAGTTGGATGGGGATGGTGTGATCTTCATCGATGGAACTCGCGAGCGCGTCGATTGCATCATTTACTGCACCGGCTACAAAGTGACCTTTCCGTTTTTCAGGCCGGAGGTCATCGAGGTAAAGCATAACGAACTGCCGCTCTTCAAGCGCGTCTTCCACCCACGTTACCGTGACCTCTTCTTTATAGGCTTTCTCCAGCCCCTTGGCGCCATCATGCCGCTGGCAGAGTTGCAGAGCATCTGGGTCAGCAAATACCTGCTGGGAGCATACACGCTCCCACCAGAAGCCGAGTTACTACAAAATATCAAGCGCGAACGGGAAGAGATGCGCAAGCGCTATGGCAACTCTCCGCGCCACACGATGCAGGTGGATGTTGCACCTTACGTTATGAGTGTGCGCAAAGAGATGAAACGCGGCATGAAAGCTCCCTCAACGCCACTCATCAAGCGTGAGACTCAACAAGTTGAAGTACTTACATAACCGGCAACCCGCTCCCCTCATACTACAGAAAAACACGTGAGAGATACAGTGATCTTCCCCCTCGAAGTATGCGTATTCTCATCAAACGCGTACTCACCCAATAAGCAAGTGCGTATCTTCACACTTGCTTAATCTTCCTTATTGATAAACTATTGCAATTAAGAATTTTATCTGTTATGCTCTTAAAGGTTCCTTGTTAACAGACAGTCGCCGTTGAGATGGTCCCGGCAGTAGTCTTCGTACATAGTCTCCTTAGTGCTATAACTTCAGTCTTTCCAACTCTCTCTGTCGCGCCTTGCGTACTCAGGAGGTGTAATGATCAAACAATTTGGTATCACACCGCTTAAGCATGTGTTTAACGATAGTTCAACCGATCTGCGCAAGAAGATCATCGGCATCTACATTCTTCTGATTGCCTTCAACGTCTTTGCCTGGGCTGTAGCCCTGCTAGGCTTCTCAGTGCAATATCCTGCGCTGCTTGGCACCGCTCTACTCGCCTACACCTTTGGCTTGCGACACTCTGTCGATGCAGACCATATTTCAGCGATTGATAACGTGACGCGCAAATTGATGCAGGAGAATAAGCGCCCCGTTGCTGTCGGATTCTTCTTCTCACTCGGTCACTCGACCATTGTGGTAGCCCTATCCATTGCCATCGCCCTCGCTGCGGCATACATTCAGAGCGCTATTCCAGGCTTCAAAAGTGCAGGCGGCCTGATCGGCACATCGGTCTCCGCTCTCTTCCTGTATTTAATTGCTTTTATTAACATCCTGGTGCTCTGGGAAGTCTTCCAAGCCTTCCAGAAGGTGAAACGCGGTGAGGAGTACAACGATCAGACGCTGGACGAATTCTTGAACCAGCGCGGGCTGATGGGACGTTTCTTCCGCCCATTGCTCAAGATGGTCGATAAGAGCTGGAAAATGTACCCTGTTGGCGTGCTCTTTGGTCTTGGCTTTGACACTGCAACAGAAGTGGCATTGCTAGGCATTTCCGCAATAGAGGCTGGCAGGGGACTTCCTATCCCCTTCATCCTCATCTTCCCCCTCCTGTTTACGGCAGGCATGTGTCTGCTTGACACCACCGACGGTATCTTAATGCTTGGGGCATATGGCTGGGCCTTTGTCAAACCTGTGCGCAAGCTCTACTATAATCTGAACATTACCCTGGTCTCGGTGCTGGTCGCCTTAGTGGTGGGAACGATTGAGATCATCTCGATTATCAGCGGCCCGCTCAATCTGACCGGTGGCATTTGGGATTATCTGAGCAATCTGGACTTTGGTCTCCTCGGTATATTGATCATTGGCATATTCATTCTCAGTTGGGTAGTCTCGACGATCATTTACAAAGTGAGGCGCTATGATGATATCGAGGTGAAGATTGCTCCCAAACCTGAAGAGCTTGTGAGCAGTAGCAGCCGGTAGAGAAATTCTGATTGAACAAGATGAGGGGAGAGGCACCTGTGGGCGCCTCTCCCCTCATCTTGTTCATTGACGCTTCTCTTGACATGCTAACCTTCAAGAACATATCGGCCAATAAAAAACACAAAGGAATAACTTCTGTTATATTTTCGTTAGTAATTATGGAAAACATAGCCACATTGGTCCAGCCCTGCTTGAAGAGGTCGGACATGGTATTTGCTTACCCTCATGAAAGGATAGACTATGCTTGATTTCACGCCGGTCAGAAATAAAACACTCTCCTTCGCCGATTTTTGTCGTGATCTTACCAAAGCCAACTTGTACACCCTGACCGATGAGATGATCGATACTATGCTGGCGATTATCGCTGATGCGCAGGACGAGGATGTAGACTTCGTACCGCAAGACCCCGAGGCCAATGATACCTTTGGCATACCCGAGGAAAGGGATCTTGCCTGGACACTTGGCCATGTTATCGTGCACGTCACGGCTTCTTCGGAAGAGTCGGCGGCGTTAGCCCTCACGCTTGCTCGTGGCCTCCCGGTCGAGGGCCGCTCACGTTATGAAGTGCCATGGCGCACTGTCCACACTGTTGCCCAATTGCGTCACCGGCTCGAAGAAAGCCGCCGCATGCGTCGCGCAATGCTTGATGCCTGGCCCGACGAACCACATCTGGATATTACATACACCCCCTATCCAAGCGTTGGTCCAATCAATGCAGTGGTACGCTTTGTCTTCGGTTTATCCCATGACGATGCCCACATAGGGCAGCTGCACAAGATTATGCGCCAGGCAAAAGCAGCACACAACGCCGTTCATACAGCACATTGATTCTCAGGGAGTCATCACCCCAACATAATTAGCCTGCTGGCCGCCGCCGGATGTGAACCACAGCCTGCCGGCGGCATCCAATGCCAGCCCAAAAAGCCCGCTGTTTGGCAAAGGGAGTTGGAAAAACGTGAAATTAGTAGTCTCGGGCGAATAGCGCACCAGCGCGTTCGCACCACTGCTGGTAAACCAGACATTCCCATCTCGTGCGACGACGATCGAGTGCAGGTCTTCCGGGTCTCCCAATATCCTGGGCACACTGAGTTCAATTACTCTACCAGTCCCGGTATCGATCATGCCCAATTTCCCGAATTGGAGTTCAGTAAACCAGATATGCCCCCTGCCATCTGCTGCCGTCGCATAGACCTGTTCGTGGGGGTTAGCAAGATTGTAGAGCTTTATTTGGCCAGTAACTGGATCGAGATGTCCCACTACACCGCCTGTGAAGGTGCCGAACCAGACCTGGTCATTACCCGCTATTGCTAGCCCGAAAGGATAAGCTGCCACTCCCCCGACACCGTTGGGCACTGCCCACGTCCGTATATTGCCATTTGTGGGATCAAGCTGTCCTATTCGTCTCCCCATCAATTCGCTAAACCACAATTTGCCAGAAGCATCAAACTGCAAGTCCTGTAATCCCACGCGCTCTTTTTCGCTTCTGCCAAACCCGTATGTTTGAAATGTTTGACTTGCCGGATGAAAGACACCGATATAGTTTGCGTTTTGCTCAGTGAACCACACGTTCCCCTGCCCATCTACAATATTTGCCATAATCCCGTCCTCACCCCCTGGCGGCGTCCAGGTCTGCACTGCTCCTGTGCGTGGATCAAGGCGAGCGAGATGGTTGGTTGCCATCTCGCCAAACCAGACATAGCCATGCCCATCGATTACAGGAAGCATTATACCGGAGTCGGATGGAAACACTCGATATACATGCACCCGTGCCGCCTGTACGCTAGCCTTGGAAGTGCTTGCCGTCGAAAAGGGTCTGCTAGAACTAGCTCCCTTTATTTGTGCCCCGAGCTGCAGGCTACTTAGCGTAAGCGCGAAAATGATCATAACTCCCATGAGAAACACCCCTACAATCAACCATTTTCGCCGTTGAGAGCGATCCAATTTGATCGCAACTCGCCGCTTTTCAGCTTTTTTCGACCGAACCACCCCGGCTGCCCTATCTTTCTCCACAGTTGTAGAAGTAATATGTCCTTTGTCCAACACGTGGCCCTCTGTAGCTGTGATTACAACAAGCCCTTCTCTATTTTTTGTATCCATATCTTGATACGTAAAAGAGTTACAATAGTAGAGTTAATCTCTTTTCTTACGTGTAACTCCATAACGTATTTCTCAACAGGGTCGAACATCAATCATGTGTTCACCAAAAATTTTGTCCTATAGTAAGGAGAGGAGATATTCTGATGAGAAGCGACGTATTACGGCCTACTAATAGTAGGAAATACTTCTGGACGTTCTGCATATTGGCAATGATTGCCACACTTGTCCTTGCGGGATGTGGTGGCAGCGCCCCAACCACTACGACTTCAACGCCAGCCGCTACGCCTGCGCCTCCTACGCCGACCCCTTCCCCGACCCCGCTCCCCGCGACCATGCCACTTGGCGCTGTCATTGTGCACATGATAGAGCTAGTACCAGGGCATTATGTCTTTAAACCTGCTTCGGTGACGGTCAAGGCCGGAACTGTCGTTGTGTGGTTCAATGATAGTGACGGGGCACATACTGTCACCAGCGACCCGGGTTCGCCAACTTCCTTCAACACCACTTCAAATGTGACGCAGGGTAAAACGTTCGCGCTTGTCTTCAACACGCCAGGAACATATAATTACCACTGCACTATCCATCCCACCACGATGAAAGCTGTTATCATCGTAACAGCCTGATAAGTGATTTTGCAGCGAATTGGCCCTTTGCGGCGATGCCACAAAGGGCCAATTCGTACTTCTTACAATTCGAATTCTCTTTATTACCGCGATTTACTAACTCGCGGCGAAAGGCCCCTAGCTTCAGCTATGGGGATGAAAGCCGCGCTGCCCGCAGGCAGACTAGGCTAGACACCTGTTCTATTTTATGCTAGGATCTGAGCATGCGTAAAATGTTTCAGTATCGGATCTACCCCACCCAGAAACAAGTACACAAGCTCAACGAAACCCTGGAAGAGTGTCGTTGGCTCTACAATCACTTGCTTGAGAAACGCAAGGAAACCTACCAGCACACAGGCAAAGGCTTGTCGCTTTATCAGCAGCAAGAAACCTTTCCGAGACTGAAGCAAGAACGCCCTTCTCTGGAGAGAGTGCACTCCCAGGTTTTGCAGAATGTCGCGGTGCGGGTTGACCTCGCCATGAAAGCCTTCTTCCGACGCTGCAAAGAGCAGGTCCAAGAGCCAGGGTTCCCACGCTTTAAGGGCAAGGGCCGCTATGACTCGTTCACATTCCCACAATCGGGCTTTTCCCTCACCCATGAGAACCATGTCTGCCTCTCGAAGATCGGCTCTCTCAAGCTGGTCTATCATCGCCCCATCCAAGGCAAGATCAAGACTGCTACCATTCATCGCTCGTCGACCGGCAAGTGGTACGTCTCCTTTTCGGTAGAATGCGAGCCTGAACGCTTGCCCGAATGCCCCGAACAGGTCGGGATTGATGTGGGACTCAAGACCTTTGCCACGCTTTCTACCGGGGAAGAGATAGCGAACCCACACTTTTTTCGCCAGGAGGAAAAGGCTCTTGCCAAAGTCCAACGGAAACACTCCAAGCAGGCTTTGGGAACCCCTGAACGCCGGAAGCACCGGAAAGTGGTAGCCCGTGTGCATGAGCGTATCGGCTGGCGACGGGAGAACTTCACCCATCAGCACAGTCGGAAAGTCGTTGATCGCTTTGGGGTCATCTGTGTGGAAGACCTCGCTGTCACTCGGATGAAACACAACCATTGTCTTGCCAAAAGCATTGCAGATGCCTCGTGGGCGGCATTTTTTGCCCAACTCTCTAGCAAAGCGGAAGAAGCTGGCAGAGCGTTCGTCAAAGTCAAGCCGACCTACACGAGTCAGACCTGCAGCAGGTGTGGACATCGCCAGAAGATGCCTTTGGATGTCCGTATATTCGACTGTCACTGCTGTCATGTTCAACTTGATCGAGACCTCAATGCTTCCATCAATATTCGTGGCCTGGGACTACAGGCCCTCGGCTTGTCCGTAGAAGCCCCTGTCTTTCGACTTGGGGAGTAGTCACAAAGTCCATATCTTATTATAAGCGGATGTCAGTGTGCGCTCTTGACAATATATAACAAAAACGTTAATATTTCATCGTATCGTTAAATATATTTGACGCCACGCAGCGAACGTGGCGGAAAACGTCCAGGCGCTTGAATATCAAGAACCTGGCAATGCGCGTGCAAGCAAATGATGAATGATCTTGATACTACGCTCACTGCGTTGGCCGACCCCACCAGGCGTCATGTGGTAGAACTTCTGCGAGAACGTCCTCGCCGGGCCGGTGAGCTCTCCGCTGATTGCGCGATGAGCGGTCCCGCGATGAGCCGGCACCTGCGCGTGCTGCGGGCCAGTGGCCTCGTTGAAATCGAAGAGGAGCAGATCGACCAGGATGCACGACTACGTATATACCGGCTGCGCCCCGAGCCATTCGTCGCCCTGCAGGCGTGGCTCGACCAGGTGCAGGCATTCTGGACCGAGCAGCTCGGCGCCTTCAGGGACCACATTGAGCGTACCCAGAAAGGAAAGCAGACATGAGATCCACTGACATCGTTACTGCCACCGTCGAGGTGGCCGTTGACCCCGCTACCGCGTTCGCGATCTTCACCGAGGAGATAGGCCAGTGGTGGAGGCCAGGTCCCATCAACTGGAACGACTCCAAGCGGGCAATTGGCATCCGCATCGAGCCCGGCGTGGGTGGTCGCTGGCTAGAGGTGTATGATAACGCTACGGGCGAGGGCTTCGAGTGCGGCCGCATCAGTGTGTGGGAACCGGGCGAACGCCTTGTGTTTTTGTATCGGGACGCTGGCCACAACATTGACGAAACGGAGGTCGAGATTCGCTTCGAGGCAATTGACGACGGCACCAGGGTGACTCTCGAACACCGTGGCTGGGACAAGGTACTCTCCGACATCGTCGCCAGAAGGCGTGCGCTTAAACGGTGGGGGTGGGCCAACATCCTCGGCTGGTTCAGCGAGTGGGCATTCTGGGGGTCTCCGCGCCGCGTGAGAAGCGGTTCCGAAGCCCAGCTCCAGGATACGGCTCACTAACGAGGTAGTATGGAACAAAAAAGACCTTTAGGATCCGAATGGGGGCAGAGGAGCCGTGGACAAAACCGACCACTTGAAATCTGACATTGCCGAACTTATCCCAGCTCTGATAGTTATGCGCCGTGATCTGCACGCGCATCCCGAACTAGCCTTTGAAGAGGTGCGCACTTCCGGCATCGTCGCACAGCGCTTGCAGTCCCTTGGTCTGGAGGTCCAGACGGGCATCGCGAAGACTGGCGTACTGGGTCTCCTACGTGGTGAAGCGAGCAAACCCGGCTTTAGGACCATTGCTATTCGAGCCGATATGGACGCTCTCCCTATCCATGAGATGAACAATATTGAGTATCGTTCATCTAGTGACGGGAAAATGCATGCCTGTGGACACGATGGCCATACCGCTATTCTGCTTGCTGTTGCCGATCTGTTGAGCCGGCGCCGTGCGGAACTGACCGGCAACGTGAAATTTGTCTTCCAACCCGCCGAAGAGTACATAGGCGGGGCCAGGCTAATGGTCAATGAAGGAGTCATGAAGGGAGTGGATGGCATTATCGGCCTGCACCTGGGCGCTGATCGTCCCTTTGGCACGATAGGCGTGCGCCCTGGCTCCGTCTACGCCAGCTCAGACTCGTTTGTTTTGACCGTCAAAGGCAACGGTGGGCATGCGGCATGGCCGCATGCCTCAGTCGATCCCATTGTCATTGCCGCCTCTCTTATCACGGCCTTGCAAACACTGACTAGCCGTGAGACCTCCCCATTCAGTCCAGCCGTAATAACTATTGGCCAGTTCATCGCGGGATCGGCCTGGAACATCATCCCTGAAACCGCGGAACTGCGGGGAACGGTACGCTCCTACAGCCATGAGCATCGCGAAAAGCTGATACGCCGCATTCGCGAGGTCGCCAACGGGATCGCCAGTGTCATGGGAGGCAGGTGTGAAGTGACTTTCTTGGATGGGTGTCCACCCTGTATCAACGACCCGGATGTCACAAAGATCATCCGTAAAGCCTCGATTGATGCCGTTGGCGAAGAACACGTCGATGACAGCGAAGCCGTGATGGCGTGCGCCAGTGATGATATGGCTATTTTCTTGCAGACGGTGCCCGGCTGTTACTGTATCGTGGGTGCCCAGAACGAGCAGAAGGGAGCCATCTTTCCGCACCACCATTCACGCTTCAATATTGATGAAGATGCTCTTCCCATCGGCGTCGAGGTCTTGACAAGAGCCGCCCTGGAATATCTGAAAGAGACCCCATCAGAGTTCTGATTAGGACGGCTCAGCCAGGGGAGGTTCGGTAATGTGTCCTCCCTCGTCGCCCAGTTCGGGAAGAGCAATGCCCTGCAAAAGGCGTTCAATCTGAACGTTTTAAAGCGTTCTAACCTCTAGCAAAGTTTTATTGAATCCTGCTGTTTGAGAGATGGCCATAACTTTTGCGGTTCTCCAGTATCGTCATCCCAAAAAGACAGATACAAGCACTGGTTCCCCTCCAGGCTCTGTATTACCTTCGCCTGATTCATCAGACCTGGCAGCGTTTCATAATAGAGATACGACTCAATGTCATGATTATCCGTGTAATGGATGTAGGGGTTATCAAGAGCTTGAGAACGGTCGGCGATTATCCTGCCACCTGTCCCATTCTGCAAATCATGGACCAGCTTTGCGGCTTCCGGATATTCGCACGTTTGGCTGGACCATCCAGTATGTAGCTTCCATATCCTGCAGTACGTAGGCAATTCCCACTCAACCGCCAGTTGAGGGAACTTTTGTACGTAGCTATAAATTTGTTGGAGCCAGCCCGTATCCACAATAGGCGTTGGATGAGAGTAAAGCGTGTCGTGATCTAAGGCCATGATCACCACAAAATCAACTGCTCCAGCCACTAAACCCTGCCAATTCTGCCATGTCGTACTCAGATCTGTCGTCTTCGCGATAAGAGTTGTCCCAAGGAGGAACTGGGGATTTTCGCTGTGGAGCATCTTCCAAAGATTGGTATTGTATGCGGTAAATGCTGCTGGGTTCTGATCATCTCCTGCCTCGATGTCGTTCACAAGTCCATCATAGTGATATTGATCCAACTGGTGGATAATGGGTTGCAGAACGTGCGCATCTTGTGCAGCTCTTTGTGTATAGGAAATGACGTCATCCTTTGTCCAGGCTCCTGAACTTAAGTCAATTCCTAAAACCCCGTACACTTTGACGTGGTTTTGATGAGCAACTTGAAGCACATTTTCTACACATTTCTCCTTGTCAGGCTGCCCATGCTGGATATAGTCCCACAAGCTTCCATCGGATGGTTGGAGCCAGAAATGTCCATACAGGTACACATCTCTGGGCTTTTCCTCTCCCTTTCCATTTCTATAAGTTGGATGAGCCTGATACGCTTTCCAACCAGCCTGGCAATTATGAATCCAGGCAGCTCCTCCACTGAGGGTAGTTGGAGCCATATGAGAAGAAATAGCAACAATTGGTGTGACACTAGGATCGTAGAGAACAAGAGTATTACTTCCGCCACATGCTGACAGGAACAAGGTAAGAAGCAGTAGGAAACTCATACTGCCTGACTTTCTGGAATGTAGAAGCATCTCTCATTCTTTCTTTATTGTAGACCATTCTCCTCACTCTCCTTGGTGGGTTCTCTATTGTATCACTTTCCCTCTTTGGATGCGATTGCCCTGGTGCCAGCGGTGCCAGCCAGTCTACTCTTACAATAACCTTTTGGAAGACGTGGGCCTGGAGGGACCATCGAGTGGTAGTTGCCCCTTGACAAAACTACCACCATCCATGTATCATCTATTTGGATGGTACATGGATGGTAAGGAGATGGTAAAATGACTGAAATCGAGAAAACCGAGAAAATTACGATCAACCTGGGTCCAGTTGATCTAGGGCAAATTGATCTGTTGGTGCAGGAAGGCTTTTATACTAACCGCACTGACTTTATCCGCACAGCGATCCGCATCCAGCTCACTACACATGCGGAGGTGGTCAAGCGCACGGTGGCGCGCAAGACGCTGGTGCTCGGTTTGCAGCATTATACACGCCGTGACCTGGAAGCTGTGAGAGCCGCCGGCGAGAAGTTGCAGATCAACGTGCTCGGCCTGGCGAGTATCGCTGATGATGTTACGCCGGAACTGGCCCTGGCGACTATCGACTCGGTCGTCGTGCTTGGGTCCTTCCGAGCAAGCCCCGAGGTGAAGGCTGCCTTAGTGAGCCGCATCACGTAAGGTACGTAGATTAGCAACGCCTTTGACTGCCAGGCACTCTATGCATTAGGAGATACAGAGACACAACGGACCGAAGAGACGTAATCAAAGTGGCGCTGAACGTTATGCGCGAATGAAAGGAAACATTTCTGATGAATGATCACAACAATCCCATGCAGGACGCAATGGCTGAAGCGACGCGCCTCACACGCGCTGGGCGACTTGCCGAGGCAACCGCACTCATTCAACGTACCCTTGGGGGTATAATACATGACGATGTACCTAATGCAAAGGATAGCAGTGCCAAAGAACCAATTGAGGCTACGCATCGCATCGTTGAAGAAAAGCCCTCTGCGACGGATACATCGACGCAGGGCACAGTTCCCAGGAATGGTGCATCCGCGGGACCTGCGAGAAGCCACCCTGCTACAGCGCCGGTAATACACCTCCCTGGAGCGCGGAGATCGCCTGGAAGCATGCACAGCGCCACAGAGCGCTCACACGCTGTCAAATCAGAGGTGCCACCCTCATCGACTCAAATAGGCGGGCAATTTATTGATAGAGCCTTTACCAATGCGGTGGGAACGCGTGCCTACAAACTGTACATCCCCAGTGCTTACACCGGGCAGGCACTGCCCCTGGTGATCATGCTGCATGGCTGTACCCAGTCGTCCGTTGATTTTGCCGCGGGCACGCGCATGAATGTGCTCGCGGAAAGGGGACTTTTTTTTGTTGCCTATCCTGAGCAAATACAATCGGCCAATAGCTTGAAGTGTTGGAACTGGTTCCAGCCAGACAACCAGCACCGTGATGCAGGTGAGCCGTCCCTCATCGCTGGGATCACACGAGAGATCATGAGCGGATATCACATCGATGCCGACCGGGTCTACATTGTCGGGATGTCGGCGGGAGGGGCCATGGCAACGATCATGGCCGCCACCTATCCCGATCTCTATGCCGCTGTCGGTGTGCATTCTGGACTCGCCTACGGGGCTGCACACGATCTGCCCTCCGGGTTCGCGGCGATGAAAAAGGGGGCATCCCAGCACATACGACAACTGACAAGGGTAATTCCATTGATCTTGTTCCACGGGGATCACGACACGACCGTTGCCATGGTCAACGCGGACCACATGCTCGACCAATGGCTCCAGGGGATCGAAAATGGCGGAGGGTCCGCAAGAAGCGCAACGGTAGAACGAGGACATGTGACCGGCGGACATGCCTACACGCGTTTCATCTACCACAACGCAGGCGGTCAGGCCATCGTGGAGAAATGGATCGTTCACCATGCGGGTCATGCCTGGTCAGGAGGGAGTTCCAGTGGCTCCTTTACTGAGCCGAAAGGACCCGACGCCTCTGCTGAGATGGTGCGCTTTTTCAGCGTGCATTCCAGAAGGTAATAGGAATGAGATCATTACCTCACAACTGCATCGATCACCCCACGTGCCACCATCGCAACATCTCCGCTTACCTGAACAGACGTAATTGCACCAGAGGTACCTGTAACAAGGACACGGATTTGACTGGGGCGACCGACAAAGCTCCCTTGACGAAGGACGATCTCTGTTCCCATCTGGGCCTTGCCATACCTCACGAGATAGGCCCCTGTTGGTCCAGCAGCACTTCCTGTGGCAACATCTTCGACATGACCCATATTATCCCAGGTTCGACCTTCCATTGTAGGAAGATGAAAGACATACACAAACTTGGCTCCCATTTGCGCCAACAGTCCTTCAAAAGCTGGATGAATGATCTGCGCCTTTTCAAGATCTTTCTTGAGCATAATGAGCAGGTAGGGGAGCCCCGTCGAAACCATCTGCATGGGTAAGTTGTCGTACAGAGCTTCGACAGATAGGTTCAGAGCACTAAGTACCTGTTGCTGTACCTCCTGGGGTGCGACAGCGCCAAAGGTTGGTATTCCTTGATCCATGGTAGCCGTATACCAGCCCTCCCGCCGCCGTGTTGTCACGGGAATGATGCCAGTCTTGAGGTGGAACTGCCATTCTGCTTGTTGGAGGTTCTCAGCCCTTTGCTCATGCAGAACGCAGGCAGCACCCAGAACGGGATGGCCTGCAAAAGCAAGTTCCTCTTCCATTGTAAAAATAGAGGCTTTCACCAGAGATGATGAAGGCTGAACGTGGAGAAAAATCGACTCGAACTGCCTCATCTCCTGAGTAATGCATTGCATGATCTGTGCAGATAAACCATTGCTCTCTGGAAAGACGGTCAATCCATTGCCTGAAAAGGGTATTTTGCTGAAGACGTCAACATGCCGATAGGCAAGGGAACGATGCTGAATGCTCAAAGTAAACACTCCTCTCATCAAAACTGCGAGGAAACCATACTTGGGAAGCATCTTTCATCATAACTCTTTTTGAGACCGCGAAATGTGGCATAAAACAAAGCAGGGAGGCCACCCATACGGGGCCTCCCTGCTTTTTGGTACTTCTAGTCCAGGTAATCCTTCAGCTTGCGGCTGCGGCTTGGATGGCGCAACTTGCGCAGAGCCTTGGCCTCAATTTGGCGAATACGCTCACGGGTAACGTGAAACTCTTTGCCAACTTCTTCCAGGGTACGACTGCGGCCATCGTCGAGGCCGAAACGCAGCTGCAGTACTTTGCGCTCGCGATCAGTCAAGCTCTCGAGGACATCCTCCACCTGCTCTTTGAGCAGTTGATGGCTGGCCGCGTCGGCGGGTGCCAGCGCAGTGTGGTCCTCGATAAAGTCGCCCAGGTGGCTATCGTCCTCTTCACCGATGGGAGTCTCCAGGCTCACAGGCTCCTGGCTGACTTTGATGATCTCGCGTACTTTCTCCGCGCTAATCTCCATCTGCTCGGCAATCTCCTCGGACGTAGGCTCTCGCCCCAGGTCCTGCAGCAAACGGCGACTGATGCGGATCAAGCGGTTGATCGTCTCCACCATGTGAACGGGGATACGAATTGTGCGCGCCTGGTCAGCAATGGCGCGAGTTATAGCCTGGCGGATCCACCAGGTCGCATACGTACTAAACTTGTAGCCCTTCGTGTAATCGAATTTCTCGACTGCGCGAATCAGACCAATATTTCCCTCCTGGATCAGGTCCAGCAGGCTCATACCACGACCAATATACTTTTTCGCTACGCTCACCACCAGGCGCAAATTCGCCTCAGTCAGACGGCGCTGAGCTTCCTCGCCGTCATCGACGTAACGGCGGTTGGGAACAGGCTTCAGTCGCTCAGCCTTCCCGCGCTCCATACGTTGCGCCAATCGTACTTCTTCCTCGGCGGAAAGCAAGGGGACACGGCCAATCTCGCGGAGATACATCCGCACGGGATCGTCCAGGCTACTTTCCAGGTCAGCAACCACGATTCCAAAGCCATCGCGCAGATCGTCCCACTTCGCGTTAGCCATGTTATCTACCTCATCTTCCGGGCCAGGCTCCCAGTCTGCTGGTGGCTCTTTCGTCGAATCCAGGGCGTCCATAGACTCTTCGTCCCGCAGTTTAGAAAACAGGTCAAACGACTCTTGCTCATCGACAGGAGTCAAAAGACTTCCGCTCGCAGTAGCTTGAGTATGATGACCTACAGTATTGATATCAAACACATGTTCCGTACCACGCAACAAGGAATCCTCAAAGGGTTCGATGCTGAACATCTCCCTTAAAGGCTCCGTAATTACAACATTTTCCATTTGTACCCGATCAATCACTTCTTGTTCCCTATTCACCATTATGGCATCCCCCTCCAGAAAACAGGTTCAGGATAATAAACGCATAATAATGATAAATCCCGTTTCCTGATCCAATGTGGTAAAGATGATTCCACTACTCGCTGCTATAGATTATAGAACAACCAGACCGACACACATTGAACGCTATGGATTACATTACCCCTGCAAATGCGTTGCCGAATCAATTGTGCGCAACTGTTGATGAATTGCTAACAGTTGCCGCCGACGTTGTTGCACCACTGCAACATCACCAGCATCTTCTGCTTCTTGCAGAACATACTGTAGCTCTATATTCGATTGTACCAATCGTGTTCGCTTGAGTCGGGTAGCACATTGGACAGCAAATTTTACCTGCCCCGTCCCATCTAAAGGAGTCCCTGACTCAATACGTTCCCACGCCCTCGTGACTGTTGTCAGCAACGCAGAAGGCACTAATTGTTCTAAGGGTTCATGTAAGGAGGAAGAGCCACGTTGAAAAACAGAGTTAAGTATGTGGTACAACTCTCGCGTGTCAGTCCCAGCAAAGTCACCATCAGTTATTATACCACAAACATGCTGACTTAACCCAGGGTTGTGCAAGAGTAGCCCGATCAGGTAGTCCTCCCATTGTAACGTATCACTCTTCCTCTTGTCAAGTCCCAAAGCAGTGCGCGACTCTTCCTCCAGCGCGCCCCGTGCACCCACATCAGACGGTTCCCCACCTTCGCCTGGAAATTCCGTGGCTGCCTGACCCTGTGCGCTTGTATGGGACCCGCCGCCGTTTTTTCTACTGACGTGTTGTTGCCCCAATGGCGCCGAAAATTGCGCAATGACACTGGTCGTTTTCTGCTCTCTCAGCACCCGCTGCAACTCTTCAAAGAGCGTTCGCTCATCAATGCTGATCATCGCAGACAGTTTCCGCATATAGGCATCTCTTTTGACGCGATCGCTGATCATACCTATGATGGGCAACAAACGCCTGGCCGCTTCAGTTTTCCCAGCTGGTTCTTTCAGATTGAGGTCCATTGTTTTGACCCTGAAGTAATAATCCACCAACGGTACCGGGTGAGCTACCGCGTAGTCCCAGAGCGCTGCGTTTTCCCTAATCACCTCGTCTGGATCTTCGCCTGCGGGCAGTTGTAGTACATTGATCTCCGCGTCCACCTGCTCCTCCAGGCGAATCATGCCCCGCGGTTCATAGCGCTTGCGACTCCCCGCAACAGGGTTTGATGTCGCCAGTGGTATAGGAACAACGATACGATCAAAGGTTTTTAGGGCTTCCTGGATACCATGCTCAGTAGCGCTTTCACCTGCCGCGTCAGGATCCAGGGCCAGTGTCACTTGCCTGGTGAGTTTTTTCAGTTGTTGAATGTGCTTTTCAGTGATCGCACTGCCAATACATGCTACCGTTTGTTTTGTCCCATGCTGGTGGGCAATGACCGCATCTACATACCCCTCGACAATTACCACTTGTTTTTCATGTTTGATGGCATCTCTGGCCATATCCAGGGCATACAATACACTATTCTTCTCAAACAATGGCGTCTGTGGTGAGTTCAGGTACTTTGGCTGGTTGTCGCCGAAAGCACGTCCACCAAAACCGATCACGCGTCCTCGCGTGTCCCGTATAGGGAAGATCAGGCGATGCCGAAAGTAATCATAGACCCCGCCACCAGTATCTCCAGGTCCACCTTCCCGGTCTCGTGCAAGCCCCCCTTGTACCAGCTCGCGCTCGGTATAGCCTCTTCCCAGCAAGTAATGCGCTAAAGTGTCCCACTGGTCAGGGGCGTAGCCCAGACTAAACGTAACCACCGTATCAGCCGAGATACCTCGACTTTGTACGTACGCACGAGCCTCAGCCGCATCCTTCGAGCGCAATAACATCTGGTGAAACCACAACAGCGCGTCCTCATTGAGTTTACGTAGCCGTTCTTTGAGGGCACTTGTTTCGCGCGCTTGCTCCGGATTTTGACTACTGTAGTCATCAACCTGGACGCCTGCTTTCTCGGCCAGGTAATGAAGCGTCTCGCGAAAATCCAGGCCCTGTTGCTTCTGCACGAAGGAGAAAACGTCTCCGCCTTCATTGCAACCAAAACAACGCCAGGTTTGTGTCTCCGCAAACACATAGAACGAAGGAGTGCGCTCGTTATGAAATGGGCATAGGCCCTTCAAAGCCTTTCCCGATTTCTGTAGGGACACAACCAGGCCAATCTCTTCTACCACATCAATCTTTGCCTTGATTGTCTCAATAATAGACATAACGCCAGGTCCTTCAGCAAATGCATCAATGGGTTAGGTTGCTCAGTTTGTCCTACACCACATATAACGGACGATATTCCAGAAAGTCGCGTTTCTATAGACTAAAGTATCATGTTGTTCATATTTATATGCCGATTGTACTATCTCTTATTACGTATAAGCAGGGCTTTAAGATACGAAATCCTTCTCTGCTCACTTATCCACTTATCCACAGCCTCTATATTACTATGAGAATCTTTATTTAAATAAAAAAATATAATACCGTAGTAGTAGGCTCTGTGGATAAGTGGATAAGTGGGGCAGCTGCTTAGCGTTTCTTCTCTCTTTTAACCTCTCTTTGAGCCTAAAAAGTCAAATTCATTCAGGTAGATAACCTGTCAAAACTTGAGAAGTGGGTGGACAGATTGTGGATAAAAGAGCGCAGCCTGTGGATAACGGTGAAGATTGCTCCTATGGTTATCCTCAGAATAGAATCCATGGGGATAAGTTATACACAGGAGCCGGGGATATCTTTTGACGCTTATCCACTACTTTAGAAATATGTGTACAGGTTATCCCCACTTTTGTGGATAACTGCGTGCTTTCAATAACTCTATGGAAAGCATGGAAAACTGATCCCTCCGATAGCGAATAAACTGGCATAGGTAGTTTAAAAATCTGTTGCGTTCAAAAACTTTTTGCACATAATAACAAAGTTTTCCACATTAATTGCCACTTTATCCACTTTATTCACTTTTTACGCACGTCGTGCAACTATTAAATGTCGTACCTGATCCTCATGGATAGATATGAAGAATAAGGATATTGTGGATAACTTGTCCACCCCCTTTGTGGAAGGCCTTGTCTATATTTTCAATTTAAGTGCATATTGTGGAAAAGTTATCCACAGAGATTGTGGAAAAAAATCATGTCAGCGGAAGTATTGTGGAAAGCGTGGAAAAGTTATCCCCACTTTTTGTGGATAACTTATGAAGCAATTTCGCAAGTGCAAACTGTGGAAAAGTTATCCACAGAGATTGTGGATAAGTCCATGGCCATAAAAATTAGCTGCATGAAAACGAGTTATCCACAATCATTGTGGATAACTCGGTGGAAAAATGTGTAGAAGTCAACATAATATTTTGTTATAAAGCAGATTGGCTTCCCTTCAGCCCTTGCCTCGTGGCATTTATCTGAGAAGTGCTGCTACTCTGCATCCTTGTTCTCGAAATTATGTCGGTCGTTACCGTGTCGCTTCTTAGCCTCACAGAAAGCTGGTTGGTTTGCTTCTGGACAAAAAGATCATAAACTCGCAGGAGTTCAGCGATACTGAGCACAGAAGCAATTTTGTGCTCTCTCTGTTCTGATGCATCGCCAACGGGGTGTTCGCCGATCATTCCCAGCAACCCCCGGCTGAACTCTTTACGGAATGGCACCAGTAAGGCGAGATTTTTTTGCCACGAATCATCCTGGTGCCTGCCCACGCTTGTTATTCGTGTTGTCGCTGGACAAGAATCCTGTAATGCAAACAGCGCATCGATGTAAGGACCGATGAACCAGGGTTGTATGGTAGCTTGCTCTATTGACCGGTCATGTTTTTCATCCTTTTCTTCGTGTCTCTCGGGCGCTTCTTGCCTCTGTGGAGCGAGAGTAAGCAGACCAAGCGGTGTCAAAAGTTGCAGTGTTACACGCTCAAAGACAGCAAGCCGGCGCTCATCATCCAGCACAGGATGGCGCAACGACAGGGCCAACAGTTGATTTGGTCGGAGAGAGCAATCATCTCCTCCGGGTCCATCGATGACATCATAGAGATAGTCACCGCCGGCGTACCAGAAGCGCTGTTGAAAATGTTCTTTACTGTACGCGGCCTGCTTTTGATAGAACGAGGGCGATTGGTTGCCGTTACTGCCATTTTGCTGTTGTCGCAGGGACCACTCATGCATGAGTGAGACAGCATGGTACCAGAGAGCATTCACCTCAACAGGCTTGCCGGAGCGGGTTATCCTTGCCTGTCCATCAGCAGAGGTATTCATCCATGTGAGCGATTTTCCTGCTGACCTCAATAGTCCATCGGTAGCATCCACCTGGGTTGCATTATAAGTCCCCTTGATGTACCAGTTGATGCTCTCAGCGAGCTGTTGATACAGTTCCTCGAGGAGTTGAAAGTCATGGGTAGCTCGCACATAGTGATCGAGAGCATAGAAAAACCAGAGAGTGGTATCGACGCTTCCGTAATCACGGTCCTCCAGGGGGCGCTCCGCTGAAGGCAGGCGATCCGGTAACATACCCTGCTTAAAGTAGCGTGCGTAATTACGCAATATATCTCGTGCTTCCTCAAAACGGCCTGTCGTAAGGGTCAATCCTGGAAGGGCAATCAATGCTTCTCGTGTGCTGTCTCTCTGGCCAAAGTAGTCGGCAAGGATGACCGGCACCGTCTCATATGACAGAAAGAAAAAGGTTCCTATATTCGCTTGCTCGCTACGCGGTAATGCGCGGCGTATCAGGAAGCGATCTGCTGCCTGGATCAGTAGGCGTAGATATTCTTCGCTGTCAATAGTTGAATCGCGATCCGGTGGCAGAGAGAGTATCTGTGGGTAATGGGTTGTCTCTCCACCTTCTCCAAAGTAGCGTTGAGGTTGCAATATGCTACTCGCAAGTTGCTGCTGCTCTGCTATACTGCGCGTGCAGGAGTGTTTAAGCTGATCAGGATTAAACGTTAGTGATGATAACTCTTCAGCGCTGGCGATAATAGTGAGTACCGAGTTTTCGCCAGGCCAGAGTTTTGCCTTAAATACTCCTGGAAGATAGAGATCATCGATTGCGGGACGATGAGCCGCCTGGTCGTGCCGGCGCAAGAAATGCCAGTACCAGACGCCAGTGGGAATAAACCTCACCTGGCTGTCTGGATGCCCCACAGCAAAAATGGAGTAGGGAGAGGCGCCATCCCAGGCGCGAATCGTACAACCTGTCACGCCTTTTGGCAGCGGCAAGCGGTTTTCCTCTTCGTCTTCTACTTGATAGTGCTCCCCAGTAAGTCGATGTTCGGCATTACTGTGTAACTCTACCTGGAAATGCCAGTCATTGTTGCCATATTGTGGTTGATTATATCGACGATATACGCTGAAAACGGTAGCAGCGTCAACGAAAGGATTGGCTGTGCAGCCTCCGGGTACGCTGCATTTCCTACATCTCGCCCGGACTCTCTGGCGAGATGTTCCCCTCTGTATCTACTCCAATTTCGATTGCCGTTTGTATTGCCTGCTTCATTTGCGCTCAGGAGGCGATATTGAATGTATGTTGTATTATAACCACGGGGCATCCAGATCCGCTTTTCAAGCACGATCCCATCCATGCCTCCAAGATGGTACGTGAAGACGGGAAACCCTTCTTCGAGACGGAAAGTTTCAAGGTGACCAAAGCCGGCGGGGTTGAGTGTCCCATCCCGGTACTCATTAGAACCCAGGTAGTACTTGCGCTCGTCAAAGACTAACTCTTCATCAATTTTTGCTAACAAAAGCTGCGCAGTATCTTGTGACGATGTTACAAGCAAGCCATGCTGCATGCGGGTTAGTATGCCCGCCACTGTCCCTGCTGCATAGCCTCCCAGTCCGTTTGTTATGAGCCATTCACGCGAAATGGTTTCATTTAAATTACAGCAGGTGCTGCGATCAAATTCGATGGGCATAATTCACCTCCCGCCCCTCTTGTGAGGGCATCTCTTGTATAATAATAACCCTTCCCCACGGAAGTTCCATCATTCTCTAAAAGGAAGTTGTAAGGAGCTTGCCCCCTGACAGGGCTGGGATGTCTCCCCGCTCCCAACATCACTTCCTGATCTTGCATACGTGCCATCGTTCTTTAAAAAGGGGATGCAGAGAGCAAGCTCCCTGGTGAAGCTGGCGGTGTCCCCCGATCCCTCTCCCTTCTACCTGAACCCGCAGAAGTCCTACCATTCCCATTGTATATAGTTAGTGTAACATAACGTCAGAGAAAAATCAGTGTTTCCCATCGGCATTTTACGCATTGTCACAGACTTGTGATAAATGGGACTATACATGTTTTTGCTTTGGTGATACAAATATCGTAAGCGACGTATTTACATAGAGGAGAAAGATAGCTGGCTTTGCTCTGTACCTTAATATCGGTGCTGTGCTACACTACTCTTAATCCTTTACAGATAATGTGTTTCTTTATTTCCCAAAGGAGGTTAACCACGTGATATCTACTACGAAAAAACCGGGACAACGTACACCACCAGTCCTGCTGCTTGTAGGTGCGCTTTTAGTGCTCACACTCTTGCTTGCCGCTTGTGGTTCCACAACGACAACAACAACGACAACTACACCTGGTGGGACGCCAACGCCTGATCTGAAGGTGCCAGGAGTTTTAACCGTTGGCAGTGATACAACATATGCTCCACAGGAATATATCGACACCGCCACCAATAAAGCCGTCGGTTTTGATGTAGACCTCATCACGGCCGTAGCGAAGAACATGGGCTTACAAGTGAATGTTGTCACCACAAAATTTGATACCATCATCGATGACCTGGCCAACAAGCGCTTCGATGTCGTGATCTCCGCCGTCAGCGTTACTCCAGATCGCCAGAAGAAGGTTGATTTCGTGCCATACTTCAATGCCGGTGAGTCACTTTTAGTACAAGCGGGCAATCCGAAGAATATTAAAGGTCTTTCTGACCTCTGTGGACAAAGCGTTGGCGTTCAGACGGGCACCATTGAGCAGGCGGACTTACAAACCGCCAGCAATGCCTGTAAAACAGCGGGTAAGCCCGAAATCAAAATGGTCGTCTTACAAGATCAAACGGCTGTCGTACAATTGCTTGCCAATCAGCGTGTCGTGGCTACTTATCAAGATTCGCCTGTAACAGACTACTACAACAAGCAGCACCCTGGTCAATTTGCCGTTGGTGGTTCTGTTATCAACGCGGGCCTGGAAGGCATCGTCATTCGCAAGAATGATGCCCCTATGTTTAACGCAGTGAAAGCGGCCTTTGACAAGTTGAAGGCTGATGGTACCTATAGTCAGCTCATTCAAAAATGGGGCTTGACGAACGAGGCGATCGCCATGGTTGATCGACGCACAAACTTCGCCTGAGCAGTTACTTTCACGTTTCGAGTTTCGAGTTTCCCTTACTCTTTCGCTAGCCAAAAGTAGGGGAAACTTGGAACAGCTTATTAAGGAGGGCCTGCCATGTTTCAATGGAGTACTGTCTGGCACTTTCTCTTCGTCGATTCTAACCATTTGTTTCTCCTCGCCGCCTGGACCACACTCTGGATCTCGGTCGTCGCCCAGAGCACCGGAGTCATTCTAGGACTATTTCTCGCCTTAATGCGCATGTCGCGTTATCCCTACCTGTCCCTGCCTGCGCGCGCCTTCGTCTGGTTCTTCCGCGGTAGCCCACTTCTCGTACAGGTTCTCCTGCTCTGGGACGGGTTGCCAAGAATCATCAATAATCCCGATTTCCTGCTGCCCAGTTGGGCCTGCGTCCTCGTCGCCTTCTCTCTCAATGAAGGCGCGTACATGTCGGAAATTGTACGCGCCGGTATTACCTCTGTGGACGTCGGGCAAATGGAAGCCGCCAAATCATTAGGGATGCGTTATGCCCTGGCCATGCGGCGCGTTGTACTGCCCCAGGCCGCTCGGGTGATTATCCCTCCGCTGGGCAACGAATTTAATAACATGCTCAAAAACACCTCCATTGCCTCCGTTATTGGCCTACTCGAACTCACCGGTACCGCCGAAGTCTATGGCTCGCAAAACTTTGTCATCTTTGAACTCCTGATAGTCGCCACTGTTTGGTACCTGCTTCTCACCACTGGCTGGGGTTACATCCAGAACTGGATAGAGAACCGCCTTGACCCCAATCGCACGTTGAAAACCGATCTTGTCCAGAAGGGCTGGGCGGCACGTATGTTGGGCTTTGGTTCACCTCGCGCTGGCGACGGCGGTACGCTGGCTGGTGGGCGCTAGTGAGAAATGAGGAAAAACAATTATGAGTGTACAACAGCAACAAAATGGCGGTAGGGAGATAGTACGTGCGGAGAAGGTGGTCAAACGCTTTGGCAATCTCACCGTTCTGAATGGCGTTGATCTCACCGTGAATCGCGGCCAGGTCGTCGTAGTCATCGGGCCCAGTGGCTCTGGAAAAACTACCTTGCTGCGCTGTATCAATCACCTGGAGAAGATCGATGGCGGACGTATCTATATTGAGGGTGATTTGGTGGGCTACCGCGAGAAAAGTGGGAAGTTGGTTGAGGACCGCGAGGCCAACATTGCCCGTATCCGTTCTCAGGTCGGTTTTGTGTTCCAGCGCTTCAACCTTTTTCCGCATATGACTGCGCTAGAAAACGTCATCGAAGCTCCCATTCATGTCCTGCATGAACCAAGGAACGAGGTGATCGAACGTGCTCGGGGTTTGCTCGCCAAAGTGGGTCTCGAGGAGAAAGCGGATGTCTTTCCCCACAAACTCTCTGGCGGTCAGCAGCAGCGCGTTGCCATTGCTCGCGCCCTGGCTATGAATCCCAAACTGATGCTTTTTGACGAAGCCACTTCTGCCCTTGATCCTGAGCTTGTCGGTGAAGTGCTCAAAGTTATGAAACAGCTTGCCCTGGAAGGTATGACAATGGTGGTTGTCACGCACGAGATGGGTTTTGCCCGTGATGTGGCCAGCGATGTGGTTTTTATGGATAAGGCTGTTATCGTGGAGGAAGGGACACCTGAGCAAATTTTTGATAATCCACAGCATGAGCGCACACGCAACTTTTTAGGCATGATACGTAAGCCCGAGCAAAACTAATGCGCCTGTATACCGCGACAATAACCAGGAATAGCGAAATTCGCTCAGGAGTGCATCTTATCGAAATGCATGTTCCATCCCTGGCCAGTACCGTACAGCCTGGCCAGTATTGCATGGTGCGCTGTTGCCATCCTTCAGCAACTGATCCACTGCTGCGCCGCCCCCTCTTCATACATTCGGTGCAGCAAGCACAGGGGATGTGTACGCTTTTGATACATGTACACGGGCGCGGAACGTCCTGGCTGGCACAACAACGCGCAGGGGCAACGCTCGATATCCTGGGACCGATGGGACACGGCTGGGAAGTGCGCTCGACAGCCAGAAACCTCTTGCTTGTTAGTGCAGGAGGTTTGATCGCCGGTGTAACATTGCTGGCACAACAGGCTCTTGAACAAGAACTGGCGGTGACGCTCATTGCCCACTTCTCCAAAGCAGCGGACGTTTACCCACCAGCCTTGCTGCCGCCCGAGGTCGAGTATCACATCATCACGTCCGATGGCAGCCTTGGGCAACAAGGAGATATAGTCAGCGTCCTGGGGAATTACCTGCCATGGGCCGACGCCGTCTGTTGCAGTGTTTCGCGTGAAACGGCCACTTTGTTGTATTCCTCATTTGAGCGTATGCGTGGGAGGCAATTTGCGCAAGGGCTTATGCTGCATCCCCTTGTCTGTGCCAGCGGCGCCTGTCTAACCTGTAGCGTCGAGACATATTCCGGTACGAAGCTGGTCTGTCGCGATGGTCCCGTATTTGATCTGAGAGAGATTGCGCGGTAAGTTTTTTCAAGGTATTGGGTGTACCATTCAATTACAAATAAGTGCTAGTCCCGTTACATGAGTCTCCCATATGCGTATTAATACATAGGTTGCCATCGGTTTACTAGTAGGGGTAATAAGTCAATGGTTAAGAACGCGTCATATGACAAGCTGGCCGGAACAGTCCTGGGGAATTATTATCTGGAAAGGTTCATTGGACAGAGCATGATAGGCCCCACCTATCTTGCACGCGCTGATGAAACGACCACCTATCTTGTGCGCTTTCTGGACGAGCCAATGTACGCGACTCCAAAGGAGCACGAAGGATACCTGGAACACTTTCAGTACCGGGCCAGTCAGATTGCCGCCTTGCAGCATCCATACATTCTCCCCCTCCTTGACTTTGGCGTCTTTCGCGGCCTCCTGTACCTGGTCTCACCTCACATCCCACTACGCTCACTACGTTCTCGTATCGATAAGAATGGGATGCTGAATGCGTTCACTATTGGCCGCTACCTGGATCAGATTGCCACCGCTCTGGAATACGCTCATGAGCATTCGGTCATCCATGGCAGCCTTTCGGTTGACAGCATTTTCATCCGGCTCGATGGGCAACTGGTTGTGGCCGACGTGGGTGTGAGGAGTCTACTCGAACTAAACATACAAGATATGCCCAGGAAACAGCTCCTTGAGTGGAGCGAAGGAAACGCTCCAGAGCAACTGCTAGGCAAGCCCGCCAGTCCCGCTACCGATGTATACGCGCTGGGGGCGGTAGTCTATCACCTCTTGACAGGCTCTCCCGTGTTTGAGGGCAGCACGCCTGATGAAATTGCCCAGCAGCACCTGTATACCTCTATCCCTCCGTTGACTCAGTGGCGCAGCGATCTACCCGCGGGCCTGTACAGTATCCTGGCTCGTGCTTTGTCCAAGAACCCGGCTCAGCGATACCACCAACCAGGTGCTTTTGCCAATGCCTATCATAGCACATTGGGCCCAACGAATAGAACCCGGTTGCCATTTGTCGTCTCCGAAGCCCCTGGCATGCAAACCCATCAACCCTTTAGCACAGGAGTGTCAATGGCAGGCACGCAGTTCACCGAACATGCCTGGAGTAACGGTTCGGCAGCAGCCGACCATATCTCCGGGTCGCCGCGTCCGACGCCCCAGTCCTCTATCCCGCACTCGTTACATGGTTTCTCCGAAGATAAACCGTTGAACCTGGTCGTGAGTCCACGACCAACATTAATGCGTCGATTTCGGAGCAAGCAAAGGCAGCGCACCCTGCTGATTGCTTCACTGATCGGGCTGCTGGTGATTGCCATTGGAGCGATTGGGTTCACGTTGCTCGCGCAGAAGAGCAGCGCCATGCCGAGCGCCAGCGGACAAGTAACGTTTTTTACGAATCAGAATGATCCCGCTGGGCAAACCAACTCGCTCCATATCGACATCCAGCACCTTCAAGCTGCTCCTGCTGGTAATGATTACGAGGCCTGGATTATCAACGATTATTCTGAGGCGGTTACGGGTTTAGGCAGGCTATCAGGAAAGAATCAAACCTGGTCTTTAACTTATAGCGCAACGAGCAGTAATCTCCTCGGAGTTGGAGACAAGCTGGAGATCACCCAGGAACAAGGGGTGGTCAATACTCCAGCAGGCAAAGTGATTCTCGTCGGCACTTTCCCTGACCGGGCCTTTCAGCATATCGAGCATTTGCTCGTCGGTTATCCCGAGACGCCTGGCAGGATTGGGATACTGATCGGTGTATTGCAGCAAATCCACCTGCTGGGTGTCCAGGCTGCAGTGTTGCAAAGTGTTACGGCCAGCAAGGATACGGTCGCCATTGGATGTGTGACGCAAAGCATGCTCGACATTATTAACGGCACGAAAGGCGCGTACTATCAACCACTTGCGGCAAAGTGTGCCCAGCGGAATGTGACCATGATCGGGGATGGTTTCGGTTTGCTGGGCAAAGGTGGTTACGTGGCTGGTGCGGAAGAACATGCCGCTCTGGCGCTGAGCCAGAAAGATGCAACGAGTGTTATGCGCCAGCATGCAGTTCTGATGGATGTGGCCCTCTCGAATATCATCAGGCGGTTGACAACGATTGAGCAAGATGTGCTGCACCTCCAGGCGCAGCCTACCGACCTGTCATCTATTCAGGGGATCACGACGCTGGCAGACGACGCCTATCATGGAGTGGATGTGAATGGCGATGGGCAAATTGATCCTGTCGTTGGGGAAGCAGGAGCCATGACCGCTTACCAGCAGGGACAGTTAATGGCAACATTACCACTCGCTTCCAGTGCATAGACGTCAAGAAGGCTCAGCCTTGGATAGAAGCATGAAGTACTACTTTTGCTTGCTAAATGCCTGCCAGAAAGGAAGGGTACTGTATGGAGGGTTTATGCCTGGGGAGGGCGCAGACGCGTTGGGGCAGCCTGAAATCCGGGTAGGTGTCTAGCAGGTGGAGGAAGGCCTGTACAATCGTTGGGTCAAAACTGGTCGCTGCCCCCTTAAGCAGGCGCTCGCGCGCGGCACCATCCGAGACCGCCGCTTTATAGGGGCGCTGTGAAGTGAGGGCGTCGTAGACATCCGCCACTTTCAATATGCGTGCACTTAAAGGAGTATCTTCTCCATGCAGGCCTATAGGATAGCCCTGACCATCCCATGACTCGTGGTGATACAGCACCGTCTCGACGTAAAAAGGATGCACATCGCAGCCAGTCAGAATACGTGCCCCTATCACCGGGTGACGCTCCATGGTGCGGCGTTCATCTTCGGATAATGCTTCTGACTTATTCAGGATATCATTGGCAATCCATGTTTTACCCAGGTCGTGTACCAATGCGGCCAGAGCCAGGTCATATGCCTCCCGTCGGCTCCAGCCTAGATAGCGAGCCAGTCGTTGTGCATAGATTGCCACCCTTCGTGAATGCTCATAAGTGACGATGTCCCGTTCCTGGATACTCTTTACAAATGAAAGTAGTACTTCGCGTGACTCTCGTTCTCTATTAAACTGCTTTACAGCCACCAATTTTCCTCCCCCCCTTCTGTGAACTTGACTTTGCTTGTGCTTTGTCCCTCTGTCCTTTATTATAGCGTGCTTGTATAGCACGTGTCTCTACTTGAGAAAACGCGATAAACAGCCTAAGGCATGGTTCAAATACACTTGACACTTTTATACATGTCCTATGCAAACATTGTCAAGCAGAATATGCTTTATTTGAACCATGCCTAAAGGTTTCAATCTAAGCGTGCTATAATGGCCCAGGTATATAACATAGTAAGAGGTAAAATGCAGACTGTCTATGCTTCTGGCCTTGTCGGTACTTTTGGATAATCTGTCCGTTTTCTCGCCTGGCTATCCCCCAAATAGTCCTTTTTCTCTGCCGGATGGTTTGTAATCGTCTTAGTTTGTGATAGACTCGATTTGATACAAAATACCATTGCCTGAATAATTTCAATGGAAGGAGGAGCGGCACTTTTTACCTTTGCATCATTCTGGGGCCACTTGTGTTTGAGGTTGCCCTGGGGATGGTCTCCACGCCGCATCGCTGAATGACAGAGAATATCGAGGGAGGTAGCCCTGAACAGGCCGAGTCCTCCGATCAGCAACAACGTTCCGCTGATACTATCACTCTTGTATTAACCGCTGATAACCATCTTGGCTATACGGCCTTCGGCCAGCACCCGCGTAAGCGTGAAGAGCAACAGCAACGGTTGCGCCACGCCTTTCAGCAAGCCACGGATTTCGCCATCGATCAGGGTGTTGATTTTTTTATGCAGGCAGGTGATCTCTTTGATTCAACCTCGCCGGATGAACGAGATCGCAGCTTCGTTTCGGCGTGCCTGGCACAACTGAGGCAAGCGGGTGTGCGCGTCTTCGCTCTCGGCGGCGTTCATGACACACCACCTGAAACACATTCATTGCTAGGTGAGGTCGCTCAAGCTCCACAGGCCAGCTTTGCACATTTAGGGGTGATGCACTATTTTGCACCCAACCCTCCTCTGCCCCCCTTGCCGGCGGGCGCAATGAATTGGGCCCCTACACCGGTGATGGTCAAAGTTCGTGATGTGCAGGTCGGCATCTGTGGCCTTGGGGTGTTGGCAGGGCAGGAGGGCAATCCCTTAACGCTCATGAAAGAGCAAAATGAGGTCGAACGCGCCACTATTTCGCTCCTCCTCTTACATGCGCCTATCGAAGGTTTAACGGGAGGTACGTCTCTGTTAGACAGTCGCGCCCAGGTCAGCCGCAGCAGTATCGAGAATCAATCATTGTTCCGTTATATCCTGGCCGGCTACCACCATAGTTACCAGCATTTGCGCATAGGTCATTGCGAAGTCATCGTAGCCGGAGCTACCCAGCGTATTGACTTTAGCACTCCTGAGCAGGGGCCTGGTTTTGTTTTCCTGGGACTGGCTGCCGATGGCATCCGCTGGTGTAAACATATAGCGGTCGATTCGCTCAAGCTTCAGAGGCTGTTAATACAGACCAGCGAACTCTGGACGGATGACAGCAACATACCCGATTCCACCCCTACAGATGCCATTATTGAACGGCTTCAGCCGTTGTGCAGCGAGGAGACAATGGTACAGCTTCGCCTTGCGGGTACCCTCACTCGTGGCCAGTACCATCAATTAGACCTGAACCAGATACGGCGCTATGGCGAGGAACACTGTTTTGCCCTGGCTATCGACGATAGTGGCCTGGAAATATTACCTGAGATAGATGCTATGTCTGCTGAAACAGGTGAGCGTTTCTCTCCACGCGAAGAGCTTATAGCGCTGGTTGATGAATGGATCACTGCTTCCCTTGCCGCACACGATGAACAGGAGCAAAAGGCTTTACGTGCAACCAAAGAAGATCTCCTGGCGGCCATGGACGAGGTAAAAAGGCGGTAAGTATGATTATACTCAAACATTTAACAGTTGAACGTTTCAGGCTCCTGCGGGAGATAAACCTGCACTTCCCACAGCGCGGCAGTATTCTCATCCAGGGCCCCAATGAAGCTGGTAAATCAACTCTCCTGGAGAGTATCTATTTTGCTCTCTATGGTATACCTATGGCCTCCAGCACTACAGGCACTACAGGCACTATAGATCACAACAGGAGTTCCATTGATGACCTGGTGCTTTATGGTTCCTCACGGGCCAATGTCGCCCTCACGCTTTCGATCGGTGCTACGGAACTGGTCATCAACCGTGTTATTGAGCGAGGGAAGGGACAGCAAGTCACTTTGCGTGTGCGCAGGCTGGGTATACCTGAAGAGGAACTGATTACCCGCCTGGATATCGTCAACGAGCGTGTCATTGCCGAGTTAGGGCGTATGGATGGTGAAACCTTGCGTAACTCGTGCTTTATCGAACAGAAGAGCCTGAATCGCCTGGAAACTCTGCCGGGCAGTGAACGGGAGGCAACATTACGCAAGCTGTTGGGGCTTGAAAAGCTGATGCGTTTGACAGACCAGTTCAAATTGACGCCCAACGATGAGCAGATGCTTACCGAAAGCATTGATCGTCTCAAGCTGGCCGAGGTGCAGGCGCGTATTCCTGAATTAAGCCAGAAACTGGGCGAACTAGAGGCGGCTCTCGATGCCGTAACCGTATCTGAAGATCTCGCTGAGGCCAGCCAGCAAGAGGCAGACATTGCGGAACAGGAACTTTCTCTCGAACGGCTGCGCGAGAGACGTTCTGAACTCAAGCTCCGCCAGAACCGCATACAGCAACTGAAAAAGGCGGATACAACCCTTGGCGAGATTATAGAGGCATATGACGCAATGGGCGAAGCCCGGCGTGAACTTCCCGAGCTCGAACGTGAGATTGCGGAACTTGATCGACGCGAGCATGAAGAATTGCCGGCATTGGAGAAGTGCGTCAAGGAACTGGTTGATCTCACACGTTCATTTGGTACCTTAGAGCGTATGTCAAATGATCTGCTCACCGCTGTAAATACCATCAAGGAGCTAGAGAAAGAACTCAAAAACTACCAGGATTGGCAGAAAGATAACGACGAGCTGGAGACACAGATCAGTAATCTCAATGTGCAGATGGAGCAGGCACGGCAGTCTCTTAACGAATATGAGGAGCTGCGGCGCGCTGGTCGTCCATCGTTAGAGGCTCGCCTGGGGCGTTTGCACAGTCTCAGCAAGCGACTGACGGCTCTTCACCAGGCCGAGGAAAAGTATACTCTGCGTGTTATGCGGCAGGGATTGGCGGAAGATAATGCTGTGCAACTTGCGAAGGTGCGCAAAGATGTGGAGGAGAAGGAACACGAACTGCTGGAGGTCAAGACCCAGGCTCTCCAGGCTCAGCAAGAGGCTGACGCGCTGGACAATCAGTGGCGACAGATCAGTATTGGTCGTCAGCTTGTAGAATGGCAGCGCTTAAAAGGCCTATCCCAGGGCCAGGAGGAGGCAGAGCAACAAGTTATCGCCGCCCACCAGCAGCAGGAGCGCCTGACTAACGTCGCTTTAGAGACCCGCCGTAAAGCCAACAGGTGGTTGATCTTCTCTATTGGTGGCGGCGCGCTTGGCATAGTTCTGGGGATTGTGGCTCTCTTTATCGCTTCTCAACAGGCCATCCTGGCTTCTGTTCTAGGACTACTTGTGCTCGCGCTGTTCGGCGGCGCCGCCTATAGCTTGTTCAACTACAAAAAGGTTCACAACGAGGAACAAATTGCCAATAAGCAAATGCAGGATGCTATTAGTCAGGTTGGCCTGATGGTTACAGCGCGCGAAACAGCCCTACGTACGAGCGGCAATCGCGATGCCCTGGCAGAGATTGAGCATGAAATTCACTCGCTTGGCGGTACTGTGCCGCGTTCGCACGAAGAAGCCAAAAGTGCCGAGCATCTCCAGCGCCAGTTACAAAATGAAGGTGAGAACATCGCCGATATTCAACAACGCCTGACCGAGAAACGCCATGCCGTCAAGGCGTTGCAGGAGAAGGTCGATATCGCTATGGAGGCAGTTGGGGCGCTGCGCAGTGAGCGTCAACGCCTGGAAGACCAGCGTAAAAATGAGGGCTGGGATGATATAGATGCCCAATTGCGCTCTGATCGCATCGCCATCCAGGATAAGCAAAATGAGATAGCAACGCTGGCCGGCCAGGAAGGTCTGCCTATTCCCAGTTTCGACGCAACCGTCGCAGAACCTCCTTCATCAGCAGATGACTTAGAAATGGCTATCACAGAGACTATTAAGGTGACTGAACGGGAGATTGCCTCCATTGATAGCAAACTTGACCTCATTACTGATCTCACGGCACAACTCCAGGTGCAGCAAGAGGCGCTCGATATTCTCCTGGCGCGCAAGCGTGTGCTCATAGAGCGAGGCCAACGCTACCAGGGAAAAAATATAGTAGAGCAGGTCGCACGCGCACGCGAACAACAACTTACGCTGCGCAGCGCCCTACAAAGTTTGCAGGACTCTCTGCGCCAGCGTGTCAAACAACTGGATGTCTCTTTCGGGCAGGCCGCTATCAACAACGCGGAAACCACTGTGCGCAAGCAACTTGAGGCATTACATATTGTGCTGGGCAATCGTATTGAACTACAAAGCCGCCACGACAACTATCTCGTTGTCCTGAAAGACCGGCAAGACTCGCTGGCCGACCATTATAATCGGCTTGCCAAGTACAGCGCCTCCCTTGGGAGTTGGATTGTGCCCCCCAATCCTTTTGCGGAGACGTTGGTAGCGCTGCGTCAACGCTGCCAGCAAGAGATCATAGACGCCAATGAGAAAGGCATTTTGCAAGAGCTGGAGAAGATACAACAACAAGAGAATGCTTCCCAGGCAAAAATTGAACTCTGTCGCCAGGAGATTGAAGATGCACACGAACGCATTACTATCATGCTTGTGCAGCGCTACCGGCCTCCCACAAAAGGCTACAACTTTACCGATATCGTCTCCGTCTGGCCCCTTGTCAGTGAGTATACGACGCTAGACCGCAACCGCCTGGAAGAGGAGCGCGCCGCTGCCGAAAAGGAACTGGAAGAGCTAGAGCATCAAGAATTGGCGCTCAGTACGCAGTTGCAGACAGGTGGTACCAGGCTTGACCTTGAGCAGGCACGAGCGCGCATGGAGCAGCAGGAACGCAGCTACCAGACCAAGAAACGCGGCAGCCAGTTACTGAAAGCCGTCGCTGAACGCTTGATGCGCAAAATGCTGCCGCGCACCGAGTACTATATGCAGCAAATACTTCCCTTGCTGACAAGCGGACGCTATCACGATATTCGCTTGAGGACGGAAGAGGAAGAGGGAACCACCAGTGGTGGTCCCTTCCAACTGCGCGTATGGGACACTGCCGCTGGTGAATATGTCCCCAAGTCGGCTCTCTCTGGTGGCGCCGCCGACCAGTTGTCGCTAGCATTGCGCCTGGCGTTTGCTATTGCCGCCCTCCCGCGTGAATTGGGAGCCGCCCCTGGCTTCGTCTTCCTGGATGAGCCTCTCAGTTCCTTTGACCGAAGGCGCACACAGGCCCTGGTCAACGTTGTCACAGGCGAAATGCTCGGCCAGCACTTCGAGCAGGTGCTCTTCGTCTCGCATGACAGCGTCTTCGATCCCGCCATGTTCCCCTATCACGTCTACATGGATAACGGTCTGGTCGTCGAAAGCAACCTGCCAGTAGTGGCCGCTGCCCCCACCCCTCCCCTTCCGGCAGCCAGTGGGGACGAGGAAATGATAGAGGAGGAGAAGCAGCCTGCAGAAGCTGAGCCGGATTCCGTGGCAGTGGAGATGTAAATCGGTTCTTACCTCACCTCTAGTGAGAAATGGGTTGTCCGTGGCGCCGCCACGGACAACCCATTTCTCACAACAAATAATAAGGATAAATAATGAAGTTTTGCTCATCTGAAAAGTGCTTCATCCATAACTTCCGTGCTAAGGGTTTGGCCCTGTAATCGTATCTTCGAGTCTTCGAGTTCTATCTATCCCTGCAAGGCAGTAATGAAATATAATCTATGCAAGAGTAACTTACGGAAAGGAACTTACGCCTTTTTGTCGAGGGCAGTCTTAACATATGCTCATTGGAGAAAAACATGAATAGCGAATATCCTACATATCCTAACCCGACTATTACCGAGGCGGTATGTGATATACATTTTCGACTACCTCAGGAAAATGAGTGGAAGCCTTCTTTCCCTGGTGAACTCTTCAAACACATACAGAACGAATACCCAGAGATGGAACCGGTGCTAGAGATCGGCTTGCAGTTTGAGTTTGGACCGCTAGGTACAGGTACCAAATTCGTGCCTCAGCGACAGAAAGTCCGTTTCAAACACAGTACCCGACCGCTCATTCTTCAACTGGCCGAGAATTCTCTAAGCATTAGCACTCTTTCACCCTACCAGGGATGGGAGGTAATGCGTCGTGATGTATTGGCTGCATGGCAGCGCGTTGAAGAAGTATTGCAGCCAGAGGTCATTAGTCGCATTGGACTCCGCTACATTAACCGGATAGAAAAGGAAACAGAACAAGACCGCCCGGGTACATGGTTAGTAGCAAATGACTACATCCCGGTTGGTATTCTTCGTTCAGAATCAGGTTTTCTGTTACGAGAAGAGATCCATCTGGATACTGAAAATATCCTTATTATCACATTGGGTGATCCTAAATCAGATGTGGATTCAGGGCATGGGGCCATCATTTTGGATATTGATCGAATTGTTGAGCGAGAGGCATTGACGGGACAAGAGGTTTTAAAGCAGGAGATGGATCGCTTACATGCCGATGTTTGGGAAGTGTTCTCATCGGCTAAAGCTGAGAAGCTAGAAGCTCTCTTGAGTAGGAGGCAACAATGAATAGCATTTTCCTAAGCAGCATCATCAATTCTCGAGCAACATATGAGCCTTTCATTGGCGCTTCTGGATATGGAACGCCTTTATCAGTGTTCTCTCACTATGTGGAGGAAATGCAGAGTTCCTCAGTTACACCGAGCGGATTTTTATGGCTACAGACGTTGGCACGCATGGCATACACAGTATCACAAGGTGAGATCAAGAAAAATGAACATTATCAGAGCGTCGCTCAATCCCAAAAGAACCGCGCTTTAATCCAACTGCTGAGGTCCTGGCGCGAAGGTGATGAACAGGAGCAGCGAAACACATGGGAATACTTAAGACAGGCACTAGATGAAGACCGACTTTCTGAACGAAAGCTGTTTCTATGAGCTTGGTTATTCTTCTTGATGCAGGCCCCTTAGGCTTGATAACGAATCCAAGGGCCTCCCAGGAAACACGCGATTGCAATCTCTGGTTAGAATCGCTGGTTTTGAAGGAGGTACAGGTAAAGATCCCTGAGATTGCAGACTACGAGGTTCGTCGTGAACTGCTGCGCGCGGACAAATTCAAAGGGATCAACCGCTTGGACGATCTCCAAAAATATCTCGACTACGTACCACTCACGACGCAAGCCATGCTTAAAGCTGCCCAATTTTGGGCACAAGTGCGTAAACAGGGAATGCCAACAGCAGATAACAAGGCCTTAGATGGAGATGTGATTCTTGCAGCTCAGGCCGCAATGATAAATGATGAAGGACATGAGGTAATTATCGCAACAACGAATGTCGGTCATCTCTCCCGCTTGGCTAATGCGAAAGAATGGAGAAATATCCCATAAGGTATGATGACCGCTCTATTCCGATCAGATGCTGCCCATCTTGGGTGGTGGAGCTTTCTCCTGGACTCACCAGCGGTCGGAACATCTGATTCCAATGGGGGAAGCATGACACGAATGTTGGGGAAGAAAGACAGGGTGAGTGAATTTCTTACGAAGATTTGAAAGGCTCTTGCATACAATGCATAAGCAAGAGCCTTTCAAAACAGCCTTCAAACCATTACGCGCTCACTAAGACTTTCATCATCACAACCCCCGCAATCGAGCTATCAGCCTCGCTGTAAGAATAGTTTGCCAGTACCCCTTCCTGGGCTCCATGGTGGAAGCTGGCATTGTAAGGTACTGTGGCCGTGAAGGTGGTTTTACCGCCGGTGGCCGGTATTCCCCTGGCATGACCGATGTCGTTATAGAGGTGATCCAGCACATACACAGTGCCGACATCGCCCTCGAACGCGCTTCCAGTTCCCTTGACGGTCACCGGGCTGGTGAGACGATCCCACTTGTGGGGAGAGGTGATCGACATGTACGAACCGTCCGCAACGGCTATGGCCACCCATATGTTATGGGTGTTGCCTTCCAGGCGGCTCAGCGTTACGCTGATGGTCGAATGGCCAGGAGAAGCGCTGCGAACCTGTACTACTGCATTAACATCCTGGGCGCCACCGCCGCTCAGTATCGTCGTCTGCGATTTGGGTGACCACTTGAGCAGATTCACTGCTAGATTTTGAGCAACCTTCGTTGCATCGTTTTTCCACTTGTCTTCACCAAAACTGACCAGCGCCTGGTCGGTCTCGGCCTGGTAGCGCGTCAGATCGGGGAAGAGGCCGGGGAAGGCTGTTTGCACCAGGGTTCCCTGCTCACCCGACCAGTCAAACTCACGGAAGAGGTCCTGTTTCATAGCTGAGAGGGGTTTACCCGCGTTGAGCGCGGAGTTTTGGTCGACTTCCGCGGTCATGATGGTGCTGTAGCCGCTGATTTTGGCATCACCTTTCAGCAGGCCCTGGAGCTTGAAGATCTGTGTCGGATGTGCGCTGGTGATGTTGTTGTAGACGTACACATCCAATGTTGCGCCAGGACCGCTAGAGCGCACGGTGACCAGCGCCTGGAGAGAGGGCGTATCCATGATATTGGCACCGCTCACGCTCTCAACATGATTGACGCCGCTCTGTGTGCCGACAACCTTCTCCCAGTATACGGGAGCATTGAGTGGCGCAGGTAAAGCCTGTGGGCCAAAAACGATCCCTGGCGCCGGAGTGGGGGTGATGTCGCTCCCAGGCGTTGGCGTCACTCCAGGCGTTGGTATCGTCGTCGGCAAAGGTGTCGGAGTTACCTGTCCTCCAGGATGCTGTGCCACCAGTGCTAGCACGAAAGCGCTGCCACCCAAAATGATAGCGAGCACAAGGATCACCGTGGCAATCACCAGCCAACGGCCGCCCTTTGATCGAGGTGGTGGAGGTAAACTCTGTGGAGGGGCCTGTATCTGTGGAAGGGTCTTTTCCTTCTCTTTGTTTCTCTCTGTAAATTGCGTACTCATAGCTTGCTCCTTTCTGCGCCTTTGCAGAAATGACCAGGGTAACAGAAGGTATCACCGATAATAAAAGTGTAAGGCCAGGGGTTTTCAAACCAGTCTCTTTTGGTGGCCAAAGTATCACAGGAAGGTCACTGTTCTTGACTTGCTCTTGTGCGATATGGTGATCTCAATGCAGAAAAGCTTTTGGTAAATGACCTGAAGGATGGAAATTGGCGATAGAGTGTCTGGAAATTCCGCGCCACACCTGATATACTTCTCCTGAGAGTTGTCAATGGAGTTCTTCTCTCTCAACTTGACCGAAGGATGAGCTCCATCTGTCGCGACGAAGAGGGACGCATGAGGTGCGTCCAGAAATACGTAGGTTTCTACGTGCTGCCACGGATTACCTGAACGCAGTCGCTAGCCTTGCCTGCGTTCATGTCAGGCGCCGCGGCCTACCGCGCTGCCTACCTGAAAACAAGGAGGAGTCTATGAGTATACCTCAGTCACCACCGAATCAGGTCGATGTGGGGGAAGCCTTTGGCTTCGTCTTCCGATCGCGAAACTGGTTCGGCCGACTGGCGGTCGGTGCCCTCTGTCTGTTGTTCTTCTGGCTGTTCCTCATTCCGCTCTTTATCTTGCTCGGCTATTTCGTGGAAACCGCGCGGACCGTCAGCCGCGGCGGGCGCGAGCTGCCTCCCTGGACCGATATCGGCACAAAGCTCAGGGAAGGGTTCGTTCTCTCCGTCGTGCTCTTCATCTGGGGTTTGCCCGGATCGATTCTGTC
>WNGM01000793.1_pt1 | contig 57412 bp, 50 predicted proteins | sample 5400571 | NCBI WGS metagenome assembly WNGM01 (sample SAMN13153378, study PRJNA577476) | soil metagenome | isolation source: 100 cm soil or saprolite under Garry oak tree replicate 2 | place: USA:California | collected 2016-06-15
ACCGCCGTCACTCTTGGCCATCTGCCCCTGGGAAGGTGTGACTGACCTGCTGCGCGAGTTGGGCTATCAAGATGGCGTGCCGGAAACGGGCTTCGTCGGCGTGTGGTGGCGGTTCCGCATGGAGCCCGGCCATAACAGACGCTTCCCGATGAACGAGAACTTTCCAGCGGATCGTGACCAGCATCCGCTCGACGATGCTTATTGGGAGGCGAAGCGCCCAGGGTTGGAACGGATTGAGGTGCCAGCCCTGGTATGTGCGAGCTGGTCCGACCATGGCCTCCATACCCGAGGCTCGCTCGAGGGCTTCGAGCGGATAGCCTCGGCCCAGAAGTGGCTCTACACCCACGGCGGTCGCAAATGGGAGCGCTTCTACGCGCCCGAGGCGTGTGAGGTGCAACGTCGCTTCTTCGACCACTTCTTGAAGGGCGAGCCGAATGGATGGGAGACGACGCCACGCGTTCGGCTCGCCGTGCGGCGAGCCCGCGAGGTGTGCGACGTTCGCACCGCAACGGATTGGCCGCTTCCGGAGGTGACGTACGTTACGCTCTATCTCGATGCCGTGACCGGGACGCTTACTGCCGAACTCCCTGCCAATGAGGGTGTGGTCCAGTACGACCCGCGCGGCGGTCCTCGTGATCGGGCAAGCTTCGTCTACCGCTTCGAGCATGATACCGAACTCACCGGCGGAATGACCCTGAGGCTTTGGTGCTCCACCTCGGAAGGCGACGACATGGACCTCTTCGTCCTGCTTCGGAAGTTCGACGCCACGGGTAAGGAGATCTTCTTCTATGGATATAACGGGTTCGCCCACGATGGCGTCGCCAAGGGGTGGCTGCGCGTGTCACATCGCGCGCTCGACCCCGAGCGAAGCCGATCAGGCCGTCCCTGGCACACCCATCGGCAGCGCCAACCGGTCCAGCCCGACGAAGTCGTTCCAGTTGAGATCGAGGTGCTGGCCAGCAGTACCTCCTTTGAGGCGGGGACCCGGCTTTGCGTCGAGGTGCTCGGCCACGATGCCGCCAGATATCCCGCTTTCAAGCATGGCCGAAGCGTCAACCGCGGCACGCATTCCATCTATACCGGAGGGCGGTATCCCTCAGCGCTCCTCACGCCGTTCGTCAACCGATGAGGGAGGAGCCACCTGTCAATCCCGACATGCAGCGGGACGCTTGCACCAACTCAAAACGGCGAGGTTCCGCAATGTGAGATCAAGCAAAGCCACGCTGTCCACCACGAAGCGGGCCGGATGGTTGGGCGGCTAAAATGACGAGCGCCGGCACTCCAATCTTCGACAGACGTCCAACGGCTGGCGGCTCTAATGGTACTGGCGGCGTCTCAGCCTGCGCTTCATCGTCCGGGCGCTCCCAGTTGCGCGTCGTCATCTCGCGTACCCGCTCGCGCACCTCGGGAGCCGCCTGCTCCGGGAGCCGACCCGGCCCATCCGTCCATAATTCGAGCGAGATCTCAACTGCTCGCGCAATGTCGTGCTTCTCAAAGGCTTCATTCAGGCTCGTATACAGACGCACCACATCTGGATGCTGTTTCAGCACTTCTTCTGAGGGCCGAAATCCGCTGACGCCTGCGGTGACCGGGATCAGCGCATCGACCATCTCTGGATGCTCAAGCGTAAAATCGAGAGCCAGCGCGCCTCCTCCAGAGACTCCCATCAGATAGGCGCTCTCGATGCCCAAGAATTTCATCAATGTGTGGAGATCCTGGCGATCAGAATAGGGCTCCCCTTTCGTGATCAACCCTGAATCGCCAAAGCCTCGCTGATCATAGCGGATAACCCGGTATCGTTGGGCGAAGACGGCGAACTGCTCGTCCCACGATCTTCTATCCAGAAGATGTCCATGGACAAGAACGAATGGATGCCCTGCACCTGCAACCTCATAATACAGTGTTGTACCGTTTACCTCTGCAAAACCAGTCTGTACGTGTTCTGTGTGTGACATAGTGCTGCTCCTCTCTTTTCAGGTGTCTCTCAAGCTGCTAGTCAGGGACTTAGGCCAGGACAGGCTTTGCACAACAACAACGGGATTCTGCTACGGACTCTGAGAGAATCCCATTGTTGAGGTGGGTATTCCTATTACTCTTCATTGGCCCAATCCTCGTGTACCCGCTCGTCTAGATCCTCTGCGTCAATGCCTACGCGCTGGTTGCCCTGCTGCCTCTGCCCTGGCGGCGTATCGGAGCGCCTGCTGAAATAGGCCTTGCCCAGCCGTGCGCCGTGAATGTTCGCCTGGCTGAAATCTATACCACTAAGGTCTGCATCGCTGAAGTCCACCCCGCTGAAATTTGTCCCGGTCACCTCTGCGCCGGTGAGGATAGCGCCACTGAGGTCTGCATCGATCAAGTTAGCGTTGCTCAAGATCGCATCGCTCAAGTTGGCGTTGCTTAGAATCGCTGCTCTGAGGTTTGCTCCCTGGAGATCCGCACTAACCAGGTTAACTCCGCTCAGGATGGCCCCACTCAAATCAGCCCTGATCAGCAGCGACTCCTTGAGATCCGCTCTGCTGAGGTCCGCGCCGTTCAGACGCGCCCCGGACAGATCCACCCGGCTCAGTTGTGCTTCTCTGAAGTCCACCCTTGAGAAATCGGGCTGGATCGAGTGATGCTCCTGTCTCCATTGGTTCCATACATCTATTCCCTGACGAAGCACATCAAGATGATACTGTTCAGTCACTGTCTGTCTGTCCTTTCCTGCTCCTATTCAATGTGGCATAATGTATTGGATTCTATCACTTCATAGCCGATAAGAAAACGCCTTCAGATGAGTCAATGCAGAGCAACCAGATAGACGATTGTATTCAGGGCATTGAGGACTGCCTAAATTCCCACGCTGTCTGCCTGGATACAGCAATGAGCGTGATCCATCTCTTATTGCGTTGATTACCACATACGAGGAGGGATAACCTTATGCCTAATTGTGAACAACTAGCAGGTGAATTGAAAGTACTAGAGGAACTGCTGAAGCAGACCTCAACCGAACATAAGCGGCGGGAAATCATAGAAAGAATCGACCAGGTCAAAGCGGAACAGCAAAAACATGGCTGTTTAGAGGCAGAGGAGTCACGCTAGGACGAAGAACCTCTTTATTCTTCCTACGAAAGGCCTCTAATATGGCTCGAGAGCATGATCAAAAAAGTACAAAAGGGCAAAAACCGGATTTGAACGAGATACAACCTGGCATGGAGGTCGAGGATACCGGACATGAGTTGGGCGAAGGCGACATTAGCAAGCCCCGGGTATCCAATGTTATCCGGGATAAGCAAGGTCAGGTCAAATATGTGATCATCGGCAAAGGGCTGCTTTTCAAGAAAATGGTCCTGGTACCCGCCAACCGCATCAAAGAGGTTAGGAGAGAAGCGGAGGACAAGAAGGGCCCGGGAGAACACAAGCTTGGCTGGCCGGTCATGGGAGACGAGGAGGTTCAGGCAAAGATATTTGTGGAAGAGGTTGTACCTGAGGTGATGGCGGGTATTGCTGGAGACAAGTCATAGAAGCAAGTTTCGTGGTATCTTAGGTACTAGCAGGAATATTCCAACAAAAGAAAAAAAGGTTGTTTAGAGAGGACACTCCAATGAATGCTGCCGAAGTGTTGGATAATAGTCACCTGATGATCATCCAGGCTGTAGATAACCTGCCCGAATTGGAATGGGACATACCAAATGCGTGTGGAGTATGGTCAGTGAAAGATATCATTGCGCATCTCACCTCCTATGAGCACGTGTTAGTCGATATCTTCAACACATTCCTGGGGCATGAACCTACAGCTTACATTCACAAGTTCATTCATAGCGGCGCTGAGTTTAACGATGAGGAAGTTGAGAAACGCAAGTACAAGCTGGCCCAACAAGTGCTCGACGAGTACAATGATACGCAGGTTGAAGCCGTGTCACTGTTAGCTCAAATCCCCGCTGAAAAAGTAGCGCAGCCAGGTACTATGCCCTGGTACGGGCCGCAACGCTGCCTGGCCGATGTCATCAGCATCTTCTACGACCATGCCTGCGAACACTGCGCCCAGATTTCCGCATTTCGCAACAAGCAGAAGTAGCAGTTTTTGGAAATTTGTCTAAATGCTGCTTTTCATGGAATAATAATTTGTGGTATAATGTTTAGGTGAATAGCATGACGTCAGATGTTGCTGTATCGCCTGTAGTGGAATTTGGGTCCACCGACAGCAATAGGTATATGGGCGTTGATGCCGGAGAAGATGCATTTTGAAACTGTACGTAGGAAGGCTGCCTTATCAAACAACAGACCAGGATCTTGCTGATATCTTTGGGCAACTGGGGCAGGTACTTTCAGCAACTGTGATTATTGATCGTGACTCAGGACGAAGTAAAGGCTTTGGCTTTTGGCTTTGTCGAAATGAGCAACGACCAGGAAGCACGGACCGCTATCGATCAGCTAAATGGTTCTACATTAGAGGGTCGAACGATTATCGTCAATGAAGCACATGAGCGCACGGAGCCTCGTAATCGAGGTGGCGGTGGCGGCGGTGGTGGTGGCGGTTACCAGAGTAGAGGTCGTCGTTCAGACGGCGGCGGCGGTAGAGATGGGTACCGGGACAGGCGTTACTAAATATCCCGGTGCTGTGAATTATGCCTGGTGATCGTATTCCTGGCAACCACAAAGTTTGCCACTATATTTGTGATCAGGCGTGACGTGATAAGAGCCTGGCGACTTTTGTAGTCGCCAGGCTCTTATCACGTCACTTCTCGTATGCTTCCTCTTCGCCTTTGATACGAATCCGCGATCTAACGTACAATTTTCTAATCCTTCTTTCAAGGGAGAGAATTTCAGTACCCAATCCAGGTCTCACGCGGGTCGCCGTTTCCTTGTTGATAGACGCTTCCAGTCGCTCCCGCATCTGCTCAAACGTGACGGCATCTGTCAAGTATACAGCATGTCTATGGGATTTGCATTAAAAACTTATAAGAAACTTCTCATTTCGAGGTGGCGAACCTGTCGAGCACACCAGGTGAAGAGAGGAGTACTTAGTGGGGTTGTACCAAAAAGCTTCGACCGGGCGTGATAAGTATAGGGGGGATGTTGTCCGTAAAGCATAGCCGCGAGCTAGCGGTCAGTAAGCAAATTGTCTCATTGATCAAGCTCATCAAGAAGGGGGAACAAGCTACATGTCGAAACTTCGTAAAGCAAGTATTTTAACCGCGATCGCTTTGATTGTAACGCTCAGCAGTATGTTGTTCCAGGTAACCTCGATATCTGCCTCTCGCTCCAGTACAGCGAGCCAGGGCCCCACACTCTCAGTCTCGAGTAATCTCGCCAACCGGCGCTACGTCGCCGCAGGAGATCGCGCCTACGATCTCGGCAGCGAGGACGGCCGCTTCCCGGCCATGGGCTTTCACACCCGCGGCGAGATGGGTGGCATCTGGACCCCTCCGATCAAGCTGCTTGACGGCATCTGGTTCGGGATCAACGGCCAGTGGATAGGGTCGGCGACGAGCTTCACCTCGGGCTTCGGCTACGCGCAGATGCAGATGGCGCTGCCTGAGATCCACGGCCTGCAGATTACCCGCACCGACTTCGCTCCCGATGGGCGGCGCGCCGTCGAATTCGGGCTCACGCTCACCGCGTCCAACTCTGCGTCGTTCACGCTCACCGTCGACGCCCATTCCGAGCTCATGGGCGCGTACCCGTGGGGCTTCACGACGCCCAACCAAACCCAGTTCAACCTCCCCGACACCGCGGCGTTCAACGGCAACCAGCTGGTCTTCCAGGAGAATGGGACGCCGCCGGTCGCCAACGCCACGCCCCACTCCTGGGCGGCCGTCGTCGGTGCGACCGGCCTCACACCGGCCTCCGGGACGACCGGCAGCGCGTTCCGCGGCCCACAGGATCCCCCGGTGATTTGCCCGGCGTCGGGGCCCGACCTGTACCGGTGCGATGATACAGGCTTTGGCAAGGGCGCGGGCGGCGAGCTGACCTACAATCTCAAGCTGCACGCCAAGACCAGCATGACGGTCTGGTTCACGGTGGCCGGCTCGGACCAGGGGCTTGCCGCGGCCCAGACAGAGTACCAGGCAGCGAGCGCGAACCCGGCCAGCGAGCTACAGACCAAGATCGCCTCGCGTCTCGCGCTGGACAGCCAGACCCAGGTGTCGCTGCCGGGCGATCCGATGCTCGCCGCCGCGGTCGCCTGGAGCAAGCAGAACATGGCCGACCTCACGCAGCAGGCCGACAACGTGAACATCCGCCGGACCGAGCAGGGCACCGTGTACCCGCCGCCGGTCGGGTTCTTGCCGAGTATACGCTTCGAGGGCGCCGGCTTCCCGGACTACCCGTGGATGTTCGCAACCGACCAGGAGTACACGATGTTCGCCCTGCTTGCTGCCGGGCAGTTCGCTACCGCCGAGAACGGGCTCCGCTCGCTCGCCGCGGTGAGCGACATCGCCAACAACGGATCCGGCAAGGTCGTGCACGAGGCCGTCACTGACGGCTCGGTGTACTTCGGGTTGAACGACGAGAAGGGTGACATCGACGAGACCGCCAAGTTCCCGGACGCGGTGGCGATGGTGTGGCGCTGGACGGGTGACTCGAAATTCCGCGACGATCTGTACAATTTCTCCCTGCGCAACATGCAGTACATGGTCAACCTGACCACCTCCGACGACGACGTGTGGCCGGACGGGGACGGCAACGTCGAGTCCAGTGTGCTGGGTGAAGAGCCGGTTGACGTCGCCGTCTACACCATCCGCGGCCTGCTCGACCTCGCAGACATGGCGGCGAGCAAAGGTGACACAGCGACGGAGCACTGGGCCCTGAACCACGCCGCGGCCATGGAACGCGCCTTCCAGGGTGCCTGGTGGATGCCGAGCATCCCGCAGTACGCCGACTCGCTCAAAGACCCCGCCAACTCGCAGCTTATGGAGCGGTGGTGGACCGGCGTCACCCCGATGGAGGCTGAGCTGTACTCTGGCGGCGTGCAGCAGCCGGGGCTCGCGCCCAAGGCAGATGCGCTCCCAGCGCTCGCGCTGCGCGAGACCTCCTGCTACTCAGGGACGTATGGCATGTACGTCGAGGGTGCCCCGGGGTGCGACACCGGCACCTACACAATGACGAAGGCGCAGGTGGCGTACACTCTCAACACTGCAGTGATGGCCGTGGGGCTCGGCAACTACGGCCTGCTCGGTCCCAAGGATCAGCAGGTCTACACCGACGACCTGGCGCAGCTCCAGCTGGGTACGGTTGAAGAGCAGCCAGGCACGATGCCAGAGATCGGCCCATCACCGGACTTCGCCGCGAACGTCACCCAGCCGTTCAACGAGCGCTCGTCGCTTGAGCAGGCATGGGGTACCTATGGGGTGCTGTGGCCGGTGGTGCACCAGCAGTTGGGGGTCGATCCCCAGCTCGGCCACGGGCTGCTCGAGGTGCTTCCGAGCGTCCCGCCTAACCAGTCGACTGTGTCAGGGACCGCCATCCGGATCGGCGCCGGCACGATCGACGTCACGGCCACGCACAGCGGCACCAGCTGGACGACCACGGTGACGCCGTCCCAGCTCACCTGTACCTTGCATGCCGGCGCGACCTTACCGGCCGACAGCACCGTCCAGAGCGTGACGCTCAACGGCGCACCGGTGGCCTACCAGGTGCGCGATACCAACTCCGGACGCCAGGTGTTCGTCTCGACCGCCTGCGGGTCCACCGCCCAGGTGAAGGTGGTCGCGAGCTGAAGAGACAGGTGGAGTAGCGTAAGGTATATGTGGCGGTTCCACCATTTCTGGTGGAACCGCCAGTAGGGGCAGGGACAAGCGGAAGCAGGGCAGGGATAAGCCAGCAGGGCAGGGACAAGCCCTGCCCCTACTATGCTTACGACGGTCAGTTCACCATTGTATGTTGTTTTGCTAATGTGATCGGGCGTGATGTGATATGGGCCTGGCGGCTGCAAAAGTTGCCAGGCTCATATTTATAGAGCGCAAGGGTTGTTCCGTATCCCATAAGTCCGCGAGAGATCCTTCGCTGCGCTCAGGATGACATAACCCCAAGTTGTCATCCTGAGCGCAGCGAAGGATCTGTGGCGCACATCTTGTTCGGTGAAAGTGGGAATACTGCACAAATGCGGCTTGATGGCTGGTTCAGTCCTCGTGCCATAAACGACGGAGCAAAGGGACTGCTTGTGGGAGCGCAAGCTCCGGTTCAGCAATCTCAGGATGCCATTGCTTTTCCCATTCCAGGGAAAGATACCCGTCGTAGCCACTGTGCCTGAGCGCGGAACACGCCTCACGCAGCGGCACCGTGCCTTCATTGAGCAGGCAGAGTTCCCATGTTCCCGGCGAGCTGCCACCGGGGCGCCCATCTTTGACGTGGACGTGAGCAATAACTGACCCTAGCATAGTAACGCTCTGAACGGGAGCCTCACCCGCGCGGAAAGTGTGGTGTATATCCCACAAGACCCTGGCAGCTGGTGAGGCCGTGGCTTGAATCAGCTTCAGCACGTCCACACTTGTGGACCAGGCATCGTGCGTTTCGAGGACGACGGTGATATTGTGCATGGCTGCATATGTGCAGATGGCGTGCAGCACCTCTGCTGTGGGCGCGAGCAGCATGGAATGCGTGGTTCCACCTGGCAGCGGTCCACCGAAGACGCGCAGCAAAGGCGCGCCCAGCTCGGCAGCCATATCAATCATGCGCTGTGCTGCTTCTGTCACAGCCGTGCGCTCCTCCGGCGATCCCTGCACTACCCGGCAAGAAGTATCGAGACATGCAATAGCAATTCCATTGGCTGCCGGTACTTCGCGCAATCGGCGGCGCACCGGCACCGGTGTATCCGGTTCGATGATTGCTCCATCAGCCAGTCGCCACTCAATGGCGTCGTAGCCATAACGCACTGCCGCTGCGACGGCTTCCTCGACGGTCCATCGAGGGCAGGCGAGCGTAGAATAAGCAAGTCTCATACCTCTTTTTCCTTTCATGCAATCCAGCTTGTAGCCGTGGGGAGTCGTCACGACCATTTGAATGTCACCCGCACCTGGCAGGTTCTGCTGCGGAAACCATCGTAATAAGCCACTACTGCTTTGGAGCCATCTGGATTTTTGAAGGCGACATCGGTGAGGCTGCCCAGGTTGATTCGCGTGGAATCAGTTGTGGGACAAGGGGGCGGGTGAGTTCTTCGGGAAGTGGTTGACCGCTGTGCCAGTTCACCAGCATCCCCACGGCACGCTGCGCCAGAGAGATGGTATCAAAGCGAATGGTCGTCAGGGTCGGTCGCATCCATGCACTAAAGGAGATAGCATCCGTGCCCACCACAGCCACTTCTCCTGGCACTTGAATCCCCCGGTCGCTCAGCGCTCCCAACAAGAGCAGGGCATACTCGTCGTTATAGGCATAGATGCCGGTGGGACGATCTGCTCCTGTGAGAGAGGTTTCGACCAGCGCGTGGGCGGCAGCGAGGTCGAACTGGAGAGGTAGTATATCAAGGCTCACTCCCGGCATCCCATCGATGGTGGCGCGCATGCCTTCCAGCCGTTGCTGAAATCCATAGTCGTGCAGCGGATCAGCAGGTTGCACCAGGGCCAGGTGGCGGTGGCCACGTTCTAGCAGGTGCTGGGCGGCCAGGCGTCCCAGTGGTCTGGTCGGTAAGATGATAGTGCGAGCATACTCGAGTGGCTCGACAGAGTACAGTATAATATTGTCGGCCCCCATGCGCTGTGCCAACGCAATTTGTTTCGTCGTCATACTGCCTGCCGTGGCGAAAATGCCCATCGGGCGGCGAGCAAAAATCTTCAGCAGCAGCGTATGGACCTGTTCAGGAGAGAATCCATAGCAAAAGTATGCCACAGGAGCATAGCCGTGCTGAAAAGCGTTCTGCTGCACCGAGACAAGCAACTCAGTGCGATGGACAGTGAGGGGCAGGTCGACGATGAGACAGATCTCGTCACTCTGCCCTTTACGCAAGGCCCGCGCTGAGCTGTGCGTGCTATAGCCAAGTTCTTCCGCTGCTTGCAGCACTTTCTTGCGCGTCTCGTCGCTCACATGCCCATCCCAGTTCCCGTTCAGGACATAGGAGACCGTTGTTCGCGATACGCCTGCTCTCCGGGCGACATCAACACTGGTGTAGAATGTGCGTGCAGAAGCTGGATGTAGATCTTTCTCTTTCATAAGCTTTTCCGGGGAACTACAAACCCAACTACGATCCCCTTTGTATTCTCAAGTCTGCTTGCCAGGCAGTATGTCATAGCGAGTAGATTTTTCGCAAGAGGCGTGACACGTGTCATCTTCCCCCTTGACAAGATTATGACCTAGCATGTATACTTTTGTCAAGTGATGTGACACGTGTCACCGATGAGCATATACAAGGTTATGCTCATCAAGAGAGTGCTTCATGACGAGACGAAAGGAATAGAGTGCAGGTTTTCGCGATTCCTGCTCAGCCTGTGAACGCCAGATGCATATTTCAACTCACTCGCGCTTACGTTGTCTCCTTTTCTGTTTGATCTTTGAACCGTAGCCTTCTAACACGCCTACGTTGTAGGTAGACCTCTCTAGAACAAATAGAGAGTAGAACTATCATGTTCTTATTTACAGATCCAAAGGAGGTTTTCAGACGATGCAGTTTTTCTCCTCTTTCCCATGGCTGCGACGCTTTGCTTCCGGGTTTGCCTTCGTCGCCGTTGCACTCATACTCATGGCTCCCCTCGCCGCTTGTGGTGGTGGCTCAAGTTCGGGGAATACCAATACCTCCACCGGTCCAGTGACCTTGACCTACTGGGCCTGGATACCGAATATGGATAAGCAGGTTGCGCTTTTCAACCAGTCCCACCCTAACATCCACGTCAACTGGGTCAATGTGGGAGCAGGCCCTCTTGAATACAACAAATTGTTCACGGCCATCAAAGCCAATAATGCGCCAGATGTGTCCGAGATCGAGTTCCAGCTCTTGCCGACCTTTGAGACGACGGGCGGACTTCTCGATATAGCTCCCTACGGCGCTGCTTCCGTGAAGAATCAGTTTGCGCCCTGGACGTGGTCGCAGGTGACCCTCGGTAGCTCCATCTACGCCATTCCACAAGATAGCGGCCCCATGGCCATGTTCTACCGGGCTGACGTTTTCAAGAAGTATAATCTCCCAGTACCCACCACCTGGGCCCAGTTTGCGGATGATGCAGCAAAATTGCACGCCGCCAATCCCAATGAATACATCACTGACTTTCCTCCCAAGAACCCGGGACAGTTTTCCGGGTACGCCTGGCAAGCAGGCGCTCATTGGTTCGCTGTCAATGGTCAATCCTGGAAAGTATCCATCAATGACGCCCCGACCCTGCAAGTCGCGTCATACTGGCAAGATCTGATTAGCAAGAAGTTGGTGAAGACCGAAACGGACTTCACAAATGGGTGGTACCATGACCTGCAGACAGGATCATTGGCCACCTGGTTAACAGGTGCATGGGGCGCTGGTATCATTGAACAAAATGCACCGCAAAGCTCTGGGAACTGGCGGGTCGCCTCTCTTCCACAGTGGCAGGCCGGTGGAAACGTCGATGGCGATTGGGGCGGATCCACCACCGCGGTGTTTAAGAATACGAAGCATCCCCAGCAAGCCGCCACGTTTGCCGAGTGGATCAGTAACAACGAGCAGAGTGCCGAACAGGAGTTTACGGGGGGTGGGGCATATCCGGCCTTGCTGTCCTCCTTAAGCTCGTCCACGATCAACAGCCCACGGCCCTTCTTTGGTAATCAAGTCATCAACCAGGTATTCCAGCAGGGTGCCACGCACGTGAATGAAAACTTCGTCTGGGGGCCAACCATGAACCAGGTCTATTCGGATATGGGTAATAATTTCGCTAACGCGGTTAATGGTCAGGGGACCCTGAGCGATGCCCTGAATGGGGTGCAGCGGAGTACCATCACCTTCATGAAATCACAGGGATTCAGCGTCAGTCCCTGAGAAATGAGGCGCCACAGGGGTGAGTCCCTCTCCAGGCGAGAGAGGCTTACCCCTCCAGTGGGTATTTATAAAGAACTGGCAAACGTCGTTCCTTCATAGGTTTCCCAGGGAGATCTATACGGAATGTCTCACCTTAGAGAGGAGCATGTACCTATGGCTCTTGAGTCTGTAACATCACTCTCCCCCGGTGTAGGAAAATCATCCTGGTTCCGGCGTCGCAATATGACGCCCTATCTGTTTCTCCTGCCCTTTGGGCTGCTGTTCCTGCTCTTTTTTGTCGCGCCTATTCTCTATGCGATCTATGAAAGCTTGTTCCGCTCCCAGCGCAGCGGACTCGGGCTGGGAGCAGCCACTGTCGACTTCAACGGGCTGAGCAACTATCTGCAAGTCATACATGATCCTGACTTCTACACGGGTGTGGGCAGGGTTCTGCTCTATGGCATTGCGCAGGTTCCGATCATGTTGGGCTTAGCGCTGCTATTGGCTTTGCTGTTGGACTCAACGGTGGTGCGCTTCAAGCCTTTCTTCCGCCTGGCCTTCTTTGTCCCATATGCTATCCCCGGTATCATCGCTGCTCTGTTGTGGGGCTATCTCTACGATCCGGGGCTGAGCCCGATCGTCAAAGGTGTGAGTGGGCTGGGTCTGAGTACGCCTGATTTCCTGGGTTCAAACACGGTGCTGTGGTCGATTGCCAATATCGCGACGTGGGCCTGGACCGGCTACAATATGCTGATCATTTTTGCGGCCTTACAAGCCATTCCGACCGAAATCTATGAGTCAGCACGCCTGGATGGGGCTTCTGGCTTGAGCATTGCCTGGCGCATCAAAATTCCGCTGGTGGCCCCGGCCCTGGTCCTGACCTGCATCTTCTCCATCATCGGCACCTTGCAACTCTTCAATGAGCCGCAGGTCCTCTCGACCATCTCCAACAACATTTCCACTTCCTACACACCTAACCTGTATGCCTACTATACCGCCTTTAGCAACAACAACTACTACTATGGTGCAGCGATCGCCGTGGTACTGGCCCTGGTGACGTTCGTGCTCTCCTTCGGCTTCTTACATGTCACCCGACGACAAGCAGGAGTATAAGCAGTATGAGTCAACAAACCGCGTCTGTACCGATACCAGCCGCCGGGGAACTGGTGACCGCGAGGCAGCAGCGTCCTCGCCGCTTCAACCTGGAGAGTATCCCGGCCATGACCTTGCTGTTCCTCTGTGCAGTCTACTTTCTGTTACCCTTCTTCTGGTTGATCGTCTCCTCCACGAAGAGCGCGGGCGACTTATTCGGCACCTTCGGGTTCTGGTTCGCCCCCAACTTTAATCTCTTCAGCAACCTGCAGCAACTGCTCACCTACCAGGACGGCATCTTTGTGCGCTGGCTGCTCAACACCTTCCTCTATGCAGGAGTAGGGGCGGTGTTCGGCACCTGGTTCTCGGCTATGGCCGGCTACGCCCTGGCCAAATATGTCTTCCGTGGGCGCGACCTGATGTTCTCACTCGTCTTAGGAGCCATCCTGGTACCGGTGACCGCGCTAGCACTGCCGCTGTACCTGCTGATGAGCGGGGTGGGGCTGACCAACACCTACTGGGCGGTGCTCTTGCCCAGCTTCGTCAGTCCATTCGGCGTGTATCTCTCACGCATCTACGCGGCATCAGCGGTGCCCGATGAACTGCTGGAAGCAGCGCGCATCGATGGGGCAAACGAGTACCGGACCTTTACAATCGCGCTCCATTTGATGATCCCGGCGTTAGTGACGATCTTCCTCTTCCAGTTCGTAACCATCTGGAACAACTACTTTCTGCCCCTGGTCATGCTCAGTGATGAGAGGCTCTTTCCGATCACGGTCGGCTTACAGACCTGGAATGTGACGACAGCCGGGTCCTCAAAGTTTCTCTACGGCTTGATCATCACGGGGGCATTGATCTCCTCAATACCGCTACTGGCCGGCTGTGTTGTTCTGCAACGCTTCTGGCGTGGCGGACTGGGTACGGGCAGTGTCAAGGGCTAATAGTGCGGGAGTGAATGGATGACCAACCCGAGTACAGGCTCATCAGCCTCTGCACAAAACCTGCCCTGGATGAACACCTCCCTGTCCCCGTATGAGCGAGCCGATTTCCTGCTGCCACAGATGACGCTGGAAGAGAAGATCGAGATGGTTCACGGAGAGGTTCCCGCTCCATATGGATTCTACAACGCGCCGATCTCCCGGCCTGGCATTCCAGCGCTGACCATGGCAGATGGCCCTGCTGGTATCCGCGTCGCCAGACAGGACGTCAACAAGGGTAAAGCCACTGCCATGCCAGCCCCCATAGGACTGGCGGCAACATGGGATCCTACGGCGGCTAAGCAGTACGGCGATCTTCTTGGTCACGAGGCATGGGTGACGGGCCACAACGTCGTCCTGGGTCCAGAACTGGATATTGCTCGGATACCGGCGTTCGGTCGGCTGTTTGAGGCTTTAGGGGAGGATCCGTGGCTTTCAGGGCAGATGGCCGTTTCCTACATCCAGGGCATCCAGAGCCATCCCGTCGTGGCGACCGCCAAGCACTACCAGATGAACACACAGGAGGAGAACCGGTTCGAGGCTGACGCGCAACTCGACGAACGCACGCTGCAGGAGATCTACACACCAGCGTTCGAGGCGGCGGTGAAGGATGGCCAGGCTGGTTCGGTGATGGGCGCGTTTAACAAGGTGAATGGTATTTACTCCTGCGAGCACCGTCACCTGCTCACCGACATCCTCAAGCAACAGTCAGGCTTTCAGGGATGGGTGATGAGTGACTACGAAGCGGCACACAGCACCGTGGAGGCCGCTAACGCCGGGTTAGACCAGGAGATGCCGAACGGCATATTCTTTAGCGACCGGCTAATGGAGGCCATCCAGACGGGGCAGGTGAGCGTCACCACACTTGACGACAAGGTGCACCGGATCCTGCGCACCATGTTCGCACTTGGTCTCTTCGATCAGCCTGTCCAGATCACTCATTTTCCTGTGCAGGAGCATGGAAAGCTTGCGCGAGAGATCGCAGGCAAAGGAATTGTCCTGCTGAAGAATGCGGATGGGCTGCTTCCACTGGCGACCCACGAGGTGCGTTCAGTGGCCGTCATCGGAGCCGATGCTGACAACAACATCGCCGGAGGCGGGAGTTCCGTCGTCCAGCCGACGTACTTCGTGAGCATCCTGGAGGGCATCCGGCGACGTGTGGGCGAGGGCGTGCGGGTAGAGTACGCGGAGGGTACGGACCCGGCGTCCGCAGCCGCCTTGCTGCCAGGACCGCCACCGGTACCCTCTTCGGTCCTCACGCCAACTGACTCCGGATCGGGAGTCCACGGGCTACATGCCGAGTACTGGATGAACACACGCTTCGAGGCCGAGCCCACGCTGGTACGGATCGACCGGCAGGTGGATCTCAACCTGGGCTTCTTCAACTACAGCACCTTTAATGCGTCTTCGCTGACAACTCCGCCGGAACTCAACAATGCCATCTCAGTACGCTGGACAGGCGGCATCACCGTGCCGACGACCGGGAACTACACGCTGTCACTGACCCATCTGGGGACGGCCCGTCTGTACCTGGATGGTCAGCTTCTCATTGAGGATCCAGGCATCACGCTGGAAACCCGCCCGGTGACGATGCATCTGGTTGCCGGTCAGCCGCACGCGCTGCGGATCGAGTATGCAGCCGATCGACCGGAGCAGCACACCCCGCTTCCTGGGGAGGTTTCTACTTCTGGAATGATTGGCAGCAAGGTACGCCTGGGCTGGCAGCACCCGGCGGACGCGATACCGCCGGCGATGCAAGAGGCCGCAGCGCTGGCCGCCCGGTCGGACGTGGCGGTCGTTGTCGTACGAGACTACCGGAACGAACACGCCGACCTGCCGGGCCTCACCCTCTCCAACGAGCAGGATCTGCTCATCCAGGTCGTCATTGCTGCCAATCCGCGCACAATTGTGGTGCTGGCTACTGGTGGACCGGCCTTGATGCCGTGGCTCGACCAGGTCCCTGCCGTGTTGGAGAGCTGGTACGGCGGTCAGGAGCAGGGCAACGCCCTGGCCGACATCATTTTCGGCGACGTCACCCCGTCGGGTAAGCTGCCGGTCACTTTTCCGCGTAGCGATCACGACACCCCGGTTTCCGCTCCGGAGCAGTATGCTGGCCGAGACAGCTTCATCGCCCACTACAGCGAGGGTCTCGGTGTCGGTTACCGGGGCTACGACCAGTTCGGGATCGAGCCGCTCTTCCCGTTCGGCTACGGACTCTCCTACACCAGCTTCGCCTACGCCCAACTCCAGGTGGAACCCGAGACCACCGACGGCACCGGGCTCATCCAGGTGCGTTTCACCGTCAGCAATACCGGAGCACGGGTGGGAGCCGAGATCGCGCAGATCTACCTGGGGTTGCCCGCCAGCACGAGCGAGCCGCCCAGGCGATTGGTAGGATGGGCTAAGGTCGAGCTGGAGCCTGGCGAGACCCAGGAGATCACTGTAACCCTAGACCCGGACGCCACGATGCATCCTCTGTCCTACTGGAACGTCAATGCGAACGGCTGGGAGACGGCGAGCGGCGACTATCAGGTATATGTGGGAGCCTCCTCGCGGGACATCCGCCTCACTGACACCCTGCGTGTCCACCGTGAGGAATGTTCTCACGCGAGCTATTTACGTAATGATCCTGGTGTTCAAAACTAGTGGTCAGTCCAGTTTGAATTTGTGGTGGAGCCTGGCACCCACAAGGGGTGCCACTACATTTCAGCCATCAAATGAGGTCAAGCCTGGCGACCGCAAGGGTCGCCACTACATTTCCTCTTTTCAGATGAAGTGCGACAGTCCAGTAGTTGGAATTTGTAAGGCAGCCTTTTTTTGAGAGTTTGTTTCACCGGTGTATTCCATTAGGAGGAAAATGATGCAAAAGAAACACTTGACTGTGGGTAGTTGGCGGCACTTGCGCTTGCTCGCCCCCGTGTTGGCAGTCGCATTCGCCTTGATAATAGCGCTGCCAGCCTTCGCGTGGGCGGCGGCCACCAGCGGCGTCGCCACCGCACTGGCGGCTCCGTCCGTGTCGTCCAGCCAACCCAACTTCGGCCCGAACGTCTACATCTTCAATCCAGGCATGCCGCAGAGCCAGATCCAGGCGACGGTCAACGCGGTGGCAAGCCAACAGGTCTCCAACCAGTTCGGAACTCAGCGCTATGCGCTGCTGTTCGAGCCCGGCACATATGGATCCAGTACCGCCCCCCTCAACTTTCAGGTCGGCTACTACACCACCGTGGCGGGTCTCGGCCTCTCTCCGAGCGACGTCGTCATCAACGGGTCCATCTACGTACACAACCAGTGCTTCGGCGCCAACAACTGCACCGCGCTCGTGAACTTCTGGCGATCGTTGTCGAACCTGACCATCAACGTGACCACCCCGAACTTCGGCTGCTACAGCGGCGAATTCTGGGCAGTGTCGCAGGCCGCGCCGATGCGCCGGGTGCACATCAACGGGCCCACCACCCTTATGGACTATTGCACCCAACCGTCGTACGCGAGTGGCGGCTTCATCGCCGATTCAGAGTTCGGCGGCAACGTGGTCAACGGCTCGCAGCAGCAGTGGCTGGTCAGGAACAGCAAGCTCTCTGGTTGGAGCAACGGCGTCTGGAACCAGGCGTTCTCAGGAGTCGTGGATGCGCCCGCCCAGTGTTTCCCCGCTCAGCAGTCATGTGGCGGCCCGTACACCACGCTCGCGACCAGCCCGGTGACACGCGAGGCGCCATACCTCTACACCGATTCCAGCGGGAACGACAACGTCTTCGTCCCTTCAGTCCAGACGAACACCTCCGGCACGACCTGGGCGAACGGCGCAACAAGTTTTTCATCGCCCAGCCGAGCGACTCCGCGGCGACGATCAATAACGCATTAGGTTCCGGCAGGGACCTCATCCTGACCCCGGGCATCTATCACCTGGATCAGAGCATCCAGGTCACGCGTCCCGATACCGTGGTGCTTGGTCTCGGTTTCCCGACTCTGATCCCTGAAAACGGAATCGTGTCAATGACAGCCGCCAGGGCGAGGGGGATCATGATCTCGGGGATAATCTTCGACGCGGGCGCAACGAACTCTCCGGTGCTGCTGCAGGTCGGAAGCGGCCACGCGCGCAGTGACCAGTACGCCTCCGACCCGACGGCTCTTCACGATGTGTTCTTCCGTATCGGCGGCGCGGAGCCGGGCAGCGCGACGACCAGTCTGGTCGTCAACAGCAACAACGTCATCCTCGATGACATCTGGGCATGGCGGGCCGACCACGGCAGCGGTGTGGGTTGGACCATCAACACTGCCGACACCGGCGTCATCGTCAACGGTAACAACGTGACCGCGTACGGCCTTTTTGTCGAGCATTACCAGAAGTACGAGGTGATCTGGAACGGGAATGGCGGCACGGACATCTTCTTCCAGAACGAGATGCCCTACGACCCGCCCAGCCAGGCGGCGTGGATGGAGGCTCCTGGTGTCGACGGCTGGGCGGCCTTCAAGGTTGCCAGCAATGTGACCAGCTTCAGCGGATACGCTATGGGCAGCTACAGCTTTTTCAACCAGGGCGTGAACATCTACGCCGCGCACGCGTTTGAGGTTCCCGTCACCCTCCCGGCGGGAAGTCTTCACGATCTGCTGACAATCTTCCTCTCCACGGCCGGGTCCGGTGGCATCCTGCACGTGGTCAACGACACAGGGGGGTCGTCGACCATCGCTAACCCGGATACCCCGGTCACCGTGGTGAGCTACCCGTAACGGCTTGAGACCTCGTCCGCTCGACTCCTCATGGGCCATCAAGCTCCGTCTCCGACCGAGGGCGGGGCTTGATGAGCCCTATGGGCGTCAAGTTAAGGTGATGGAGGTGGATACTTCGTAGGGGCGAGGGCGGTGGAGCGGCGCGGGGAGGGCCTTTAAGGTCGCCCGGCGTCCTTGTACCGTTGCATCACCACGTCATCAACGCGCCGGGCTACGCGGGCGACCTTAAAGGCCCTCCCAACCCTTCCCAACCGCCCTCGCCCCTACGGATCGCTCGACTTCCGACCGCTCTCCCCGGCTTAGCTCGATGCGTATTGGCAAGGACTGCCTTCATCGTTCCCCGAACGCGGCTGCCATTGCCCCTACTATGGACGGGTGGAGGTCGCCAGGTTGTCGATAGCCCTGGAGCCCAGGCAAAAATATGACACTCATCCCTCTCCTCTTTAGATACTACTTTCAGGCATGAGATTGTGTTACTGTTGTGTGCAAAAGGCAGTTTTATTAGTTAGAGAGGCATGGTGAGAAGACACATGTAAAACGGTTGATAATATTGGTGGTTTGAGCATGAAGAGACGGATGGATGGCGCGGATGCGCTAGAAAGAAAGTGGACCCGCCGCGAGGTGCTGGCGGCGGGCGGTATTGCTCTCCTGACCCTGGCAGGTTGCGGGACACAGAGTACTTCCCGCACGACGAGTCGCAACACGGTGATTCCCACCAGCAGCGTGTCGCCTACTCCTACTCCTATACAAGAGCGACCCGTCACGCTCGCCTTTACGGGCGATGTTATGTTTGGACGCACAGTGAACACCCACATGCTCGCCACCACATCGAACGATCCGTATCCGTTTACCTACACTGGCGATTTTCTACGCCAATTCGATCTCACTATCGGGAACCTGGAGTGCGTGATTTCTGATCTGGGCACGCCAGTTGACAAGCCGCCCGGGTATATCCTGCGCGGCGATCCTCGTGCTTTTGATCGCCTGGTCTCCGCCGGCTTTGACCTGGTCTCTGTCGCCAACAACCATAGTGGCGATTATGGAAAAGTCGCCTTCCTCGATGAATGGCTCACGCTCCCTACACGTGGCCTGGTCCCTATTGGAGGAGGCAGGAACAAACAGCAGGCGCATACGCCCATCTTCCAAACCGTGCAGGGGACCACCATCGCCTTGCTGGCCTATGATGAGATTGCTCCATACTCCTTTGCTGCCACAGATACTACCCCTGGGCACGCCTGGCTCAACGAGACTGATCTGCGCTATGATGTTGCCCAGGCCCGCCCATCTGCCGATTTTGTGATTACCTTTGTGCATTGGGGCATCGAATACTTTACCGATTTGACCGCTCACCAGCGGCAGCTCGCCCAGGTGGCCATTGATGCCGGCGCTGATCTCGTCGTTGGCGCTCACCCTCATGTGATCGAGCCTTACGAGTTTTACAAGGGCAAGCTGATTGTTTATAGCCTGGGAAATTTTGTTTTTGACTACATGGATGCAGAGGTGGTGCGCCGGGGGGATATCCTCAGTTTGACCATCCAGAAAAACCGCCTTCTTGCCTGGGAACTGGTGCCAACGCATATTGGTGATTGGGGCGAGCCGAGATTGCTGGCAAAGTAGCATTTGAGTAATATCTTTTCGCTTGTCTTCTACGCGAGAGGGAGCACTTTTCCCGTTGAAGGAGATGCCTGCGGCGGCGATTCTTCCACCTGCTTGTGCTCGGCTGGCTGTTCCAGGGCATCGAGTCCCCGCAGGAAGGCGTCCACGACCTGGGGATCAAATTGAGAGCCAGCACAGCGCTGCAGTTCTGTCCTGGCCTGGGCGGTCGGCAAGGCTGCCCGGTACGGCCTCTGCGAGGTCATCGCATCGTAGGCGTCCACGACCGCGAGAATACGCGCTCCCAGCGGGATCGCCTCCCTGGCCAGACCGTAGGGGTAGCCGCTTCCATCCCAGCATTCCTGGTGTGCGCCGACGATCCGGGAGAGCAACACGAAGGTGCCTCCTGCCTGCACCAGCACCTGGCGCCCAATCTCCGGGTGGCGCGACATCACAGCCCACTCTTCTTCGGTCAGCGGTCCGGGTTTGTGCAGGATCGTATCCGGGATGCCAATTTTGCCGATATCGTTCAGCAGCGCGGCCAGGCGTATCAGGTGCAGGTCTTCGTCTGACCGTCCCAGGACGCGTGCCGTCGCTTCGGCCAGCCGCACCATCCGCTGAGCGTGGCCGCTCGTCTCCCGATCATGCACCTGTGCGACGTCGCTGAGGGCTTGTACGACCACATCCTCGCTCATCTGCCCGTCCCTGGCTTTCGCGAGCACTTTCTGCACGGCCGCAAACTCCTCGCCCGCCAGGCAGACGCGATTGCGCCCAGTGTGTTTTGCAAAGTACATGGCACTGTCGGCCGCTTCAATCAAGACCTCCCGCGTGCTTCCGTGCTCCTGAAAGACCGCGACCCCCATCATCATCGGCCGAACGATCCCAGGTCAGGATCTGTTCCGCTGCCTCGCGCGCAGGGTAGAGATGGTGGACGAGACGATCAGCCACCGCCGACTGCTGAGTACTGGCAAACACATCAGCTGCCAGGGTACCGAGCATGAGTAGCAGGACAATTCCAAAGCCCAGGGTGAGTTTATGGGCAACTTTCATATTTGTAAACCTCTGTACCATTTTCTCTCCAAGCGATCCAACATGTGCTTGCGTTGTGCTGGGATGCCGCGACGTGCAGAACACCAGGGTCCTTTGGCAGGACATTTACTCTCTCTTATCGGCAGAAAGCATGGGAAACTGAGAGGTCTATCGTCTTGCCTTCTCCTCATCTCTGATCACCCCACAGGGCAGGATGCCCCATCAGGTTGGGAAAACGACGTTTGTTGGTAACTGCTGAGGTGGGTTGCCTGGTATGGTAGAATGAGGGCATGATGGATCAGGAATGCATTGCCAGGCTGGAATATGACCAGCTAGCAATGCCTGAAGGATTCTGGCATTATGACAGTGAAGGGGAGCGTCGAATCTTATGCTGGAGAATCAGAATCCCCGAAAGCTGGAGGGACAAGCGGTTTAGGGATGATCTTCGTTATTGCGGACCCCTCTACGCATATATGATGTGGACGTGGCGTTGGATCTTTACTCCTGGAGTGGTCTCCGGCATCCTTGGTTTCATTTCTATGCTGCTCAGCACTGAATACCCCTGGTGGGTGATAGCAGTAGGCATTGTTGTCCTATTGGCGACGTATTGGTTCGCGCGGCCTCCACTGAGCATTGATTAGTATCTGATATGTATTCCAGTTTGATATTTCTCAAAACTTAAACGCTGGCAACACCAGGAGGGTCAGGATGCCGGTCAACTACACCAATCGCAAAGGCCAGACGTACACGCTGTACCGGGGGAAGACCAGGACCGGCAAGCCACGCTATTACTTTGGTCGCGCGGGCCAGGGTCAAGGCGAACCGGTCACGGAGATCCCAGTTGGCTACACAATCAGCGAGAGTATTAATGGCGTGGTCTCCTTGGTCAAGGACAAAGATCGTCGCTCGTTGATCCAGCCCGAGGAGGTGGCGGCCGTGGAGGCAGCGGTGCGGCGGCATCCCGAGGCGAGCCGGTACCGGGTTGTCGTCAAGGGCAAACGGATTGACGTCTACGAGCGGGCCGGGGATGATTACGAGACTGTGGTCAGAGAGCTACGTATACCGGGCCTGTCGAGGCCGGGTCTCACCAAGGAGTTGCGAGACTTGCAGGAGCGTTATGCCCGCTACGAGCCGGTGTTGCGCTTCAACCTTCTCGATCCGGCAGAGCGGCGGTTCGGCGTGGAGCGGATGTGCTATCGATCGAGCGTCGACGGCTGGTTGGAGCTGATGTTAACGAAAGGACCGGTGGCGGAGTTGGCCCGTGAGCTCATTCCGACCCTGGGTACCGATCAGTTCTTTGAACTCTGGTGAGTTGGAGGTGGACGTAAGGACCTGGCGAGGACAAGCCAGCAGGGCAGGGACTGCCTTCATCTTGTTGGCCTGGCGGTCGCCAGGAAAATAAGAACAGGTTGCCAGGTTAAGAAGTTACCAGGATTGGTGTTAGAAAGAGGAAACGCAGGGCATGAAGCCTGAAGAACGGGCACGCCAGATCATTGACCAACTGCTTGAGCAAGCAGGGTGGGTTGTGCAGGATCGTGATCGCTTCAACTTGAGTGCAAGTCGAGGAGTGGCAATTCGTGAGTTTTCTCTGTCAACCGGCGCGGCCGACTATCTGCTTTTTGTCGACCGCGAGGCGGTGGGCACGATCGAGGCCAAGAAGGTGGGGGAAACACTGATAGGCGTCGAGGAGCAGAGCGCAAAATATCGTATGGGTCTGCCAGGCGGTTTGCCGGCAGCGCGCATACCCTTGCCTTTCAGCTATGAAACCACGGGAATCGAGACCCGTTTTACCAGTCACCTCGAGCCTGAGCCGCGCAGCCGTCCGGTCTTTTAAGAAGAAGGATAAGGTAGATGTCTGTTACCGCATTTCAAGAATTGAGGATACGCGCGCAATTAGACCCCGTGGTGCGTCGTAAGCTGGCCGCGTACCCGCTACAGTTTTTAGCCGACTTTGACCTGAGCTTTGATGAAAAGCGTCAGATCGTTTTGCCCCAATTTAGCTGGATACTTGAGGAGAGGCTTGCTGCTATGCCGTTTCCTTTGACAGAAGACGCGTACGTGGTGTTACAACAACTGGGAATAAAAGTTATACTCAACCTGACGGGATATCTTGATGACGCACCTCTTCTTTCGGCTTTCAATGTGTACCACATCCCCGTAGCCAACCTGAAACCGCCAACACTTGACCAGATGCATCAAGCCGTCGCCATTATTCAAGCCTCTTTGGAGAGCAGTCAGCCTGTTGTCGTACACTGTGAGGCGGGACTGGGGCGCACCGGGACGGTCATCGCGGGTTATCTCACAACACGCGGACTTCCCGCGCAAGAGGCGATCGACTACATCAGGAAGTTACGCCCTGGCTCTGCTGAAACAGAGGAGCAAGAAGCGGTGATATACGAGTACGAACGTAACTACATGGAACTCTTATAAGTTACTCAAAGTAGGCTAAGAAGAAATGTAGTAGTACTCTGTCTAGGGGACAGGTATACCTTCTCGATCCAGAAGTACATTGTCAAGGATTAAGGAGTGACGGACTACGATCTCGAGTGACCAGGCCAGCCCGAGTGAGCTGGCATAGTCGAGTGCAAACCAGGTGAATGCTCATGCCAACAGTAGAGGTCCATCAGACGCAGTTATTCTATACCAGGAGGGGGACAGGAGTGCCTTGCCTGGTGATGCATGGCGGTCTGGGTCTAGACCATACCTATTTACGGGGATTAGACATCGCCAGTGATGTCTTGCACCTCGTCTATTATGACCATCGCCATAATGGGCGCTCTGGTCGGCCACCGTTAGAGACTGTGACCCATGCCCAATTGGCTGATGATGCTGAAGGCTTGCGGCAGCATCTCGGTTTCGGGAAAGTGGCGGTGCTTGGGCACTCCTACGGGGGATTCATTGCCCTGGAGTACGCCCTTCGTTATCCAGATGCCGTCTCCCATTTGATCCTGCTGGATACAGCGCCAGTGTTTAACTATGGAGAAGACATCATGAAGAATGCCATGGCCAAAGGCGCGACTCCAGCGATGCTCGAGGCGTTGACTGCTTCTTCCTCCAATGATGAAGCCATGAAAGACACGCTCAAGCTCATTCTCCCACTGTATTTTTATCAGCACCAACCAGCATATGATGCCTTGTTGGCCGATATGATCGTGTGCGCAGCATTAGAGGGACAGCAAGAGCAAATGCTTTCCACGTATAATACGCTCCCCTACTTGCACGAAATTAGCTGCCCAACCCTTTTGCTTGTTGGCCGCGATGACTTCATTTGTCCACCATCCCAGGCACAGCTCATGCACGCGCGCATTCCGCACTCACGCCTGGTGGTGTTCGAGCACAGCGGTCATTTTCCCTGGATTGAAGAACCTGCGCTTTTCATCCAAACGGTGAAAGCGTGGCTGGAACAGGTTGAAAGCTGAGTTTATCACCTTTGGCCGAATTGAGAATGGCATGAGCGAGGAGGAAGTGCATATATCGAAAGGTCAGCGACACCCCGCTCTTTTTCGATGTGATGGGCAGTTACAAAGGATTTTAATATATGAGTACAGCAGCACAAACCATTGTCCAGCGCCTGTGGAATTATTGTAACCTGCTGCGCGATGATGGCATTTCGTATGGTGACTATGTAGAGCAGCTGACCTACCTGCTCTTCCTCAAGATGGCGCATGAGCGGACGCAGCCACCTTATAACCAGCCGTCGCGTATTCCGCAGGGGTACGGGTGGGATAGCCTGATGAGCCGGGATGGGGACGCGTTGGAGACGCATTATCGCCATGTTCTAGAGGAACTGGGCAAGCAGCCTGGTATGCTCGGTATTATCTTTCGTAAGGCGCAGAATAAGATACAGGACCCGGCCAAGCTGCGCCGCTTGATTGTTGATCTGATTAACCGTGAGACCTGGACCATCCTGGAAACCGATGTGAAGGGTGATGCCTACGAAGGGCTGTTGCAGAAGAACGCTGAAGATACCAAGAGTGGGGCAGGTCAGTATTTTACGCCGCGCCCGTTGATCAGGGCCATTGTTGATGTCACGCGGCCTGAAGCCGGGCAGCGTATCTGCGATCCGGCATGCGGTACGGGGGGCTTCCTGCTGGCTTCGCACGATTATATTATGCATCACTACAACCTTGACCGGGACCAGAAACGCTTTCTGAAATACAACGCGCTACACGGTTGGGAGATCGTGGACAACACGGCCCGGCTGTGCGTGATGAACCTCTTTCTGCATGGCATCAGTAGCGACGAAAATGGCAAGTCTCCTATTCGCGTCGCCGATAGTTTGCGCAGTCACCCGGGTGAGTATTTCGATATCGTGCTGACCAATCCACCGTTTGGGCGCAAGAGCAGCGTCACTTTTGTGAACGAGGAGGGAGACGAGGAGCGCGAAGCCAGCGTGATTGTGCGCGACGACTTCTGGGCCAGCACCAGTAACAAGCAATTGAACTTTGTACAGCATATCAAGTCGCTGCTCAAGATTAATGGGCGCGCTGCCGTAGTTGTGCCTGATAATGTGCTTTTCGAGGGCGGTGCCGGTGAGACCATCCGGCGCAAACTGCTACAAGAATGCGAGGTGCATACGCTGCTGCGGCTTCCAACAGGGATTTTTTACGCGCAGGGGGTCAAAGCCAATGTGCTGTTCTTCGACAAGAGGCCTGCCAGCCCCAATCACTGGACCGAGCGATTGTGGGTCTATGACCTGCGCACCAACCAGAACTTTACCCTGCGCACTAATCCGCTGACGCGGGCGCATCTGGATGATTTTGTGGCTTGCTATCATGCAGAGAATCGTCACCAGCGGCAGGAAAGTGAGCGCTTCCGCCCGTTTAGCTATGACGAGCTGCTCAAGCGCGACAAGGTGAGCCTTGATCTCTTCTGGCTGCGTGATGAGAGTCTCGAGGGGGCTGATGCGCTGGCTTCCCCGGATGTGCTTGCTGCCAGTATTGTGGAGGATTTGCAGGCGGCGCTGGAGCAGTTTACGGCTATTGCGGAGGATTTAGGGGGTGAGATGGCTGTGGGTGGGAAGTGAGGCTGATGTGTGCTTTTGGGGGAAGAACAGCAGCGCTTGTAGACTTAGGAGCAGCGCTCCCGTCACCATTGGTAAGTCGCGACGCGGACTCCAACGGCATCTGCAACGTAACGCCCTGCTCTGACTATAGGCACGATACCTATCTGGCGTCCAACTAGTCGCCCTCTAGCCCTCTAGAACTTGTTCAGAGCTTGAGGAGGATCGATCAAAAATGCAAAGATAGAGGTTTGATATATTTTAGGATTCTTGCATCTCAGATCCCCAAGCTCGGCTCAAATAATCTCTTTTTTTAAGATATGTTGTATTTTAAATGTAACATAATGTGACAATTGAGCGATTAAAAAGATTGAAAAATACTTCAAGCTTAGCAGAGGCATTTCATGATTAACTCATCAAATCATTTGAATTACGGCTAAAAATCCTCTCCATCTAAAATCACCTCACTTAAATCTACTTCACTTAAATCTACTTCTTTTAAAATTGCGCCATCCAAGATCGTACCACGTAATTTCGCTTCACGTAACTTCGCCCCACGTAACTTCGCCCCACGTAACTTCGCCCCACATAAATCTGCACCGCGTAAATCTGCACTACGTAAATCTGCCTTACCTAAATTTGCATCACCTAAATTTGCATCAACTAAAACTGCTTTAAGTAAATTTGCTTCACGTAAATCTGCCCTACCTAAATCCGCTTCGTGTAAATCTGCCTCACTTAAAAATGCTCCTTGTATATTCGCTCTATGTAAAACTACTCCACCCAAATTCGCTTTATGTAAATTCATTTTACTTAAGTTCATTCCATATAAATTTGTTGTATATAAATTCACTCCACTTAAATCTGCTCCACTTAAATCTGCTTCATGCAATTTTGCTCCACTTAAATTTGCTCCACTTAAATTTGCTCCACTTAAATCTGCTCCACTTAAATTTGCTCGATGCAATTTTGCTCGATGCAACTTTGCCCCACTTAAATTTGCCCCACTTAAATTTGCCCCACTTAAATTTGCCCCACTTAAATTTGCTCCCTCTAAATCTGCTCCCTCTAAATCTGCTCCTGCTAAAGGAAGTTGACGTAATTGTTCAGGTGGTAGGAGTTTCTTCAGAAGGGAAACGATATTTCTACCCAACCATTGACTTCTTGGGTTCGCTCGAAACCAGCTTTTCAGCCTTTCCTGATTGAAACTTATGATAGTAGTGTCAGCATCAACAATGATTGAACTCCTTTGGGCAACCCTAGTCTCCAGCTCGAGGAGGAAATCTCGTATTGCTCGCGTGAGAGGCTGGTACCAAAGGGGTCCTGGTTCGTTACGCCTGATGTCTTTTGCAAGACGGAGGGCTACCAAATACTCCAAGAAGGATTGGTGAGAGAAACGATATTCATTCCCTGTTCTGACGAGGAATGAGCAGGTGACAATCTCACGTAAAGATCCCTCCATCTCCTCTTGCTGCTCTGGGGTAAGCACTTCCTTCGAGATTTTGAGTATCTCCTTGCTCGTCAGCTCAGCTCTATGGGTTCCATACAACTCTACTGCTATGCGCTCCATGATCTCAAAGCGCTTCTCTCGCTTGATGCGCAAATCACGACGTTGCTTCCGAATCTGGCGCTCTAACTCACCTTCCAAGTAACGCTGGTAGAGATTAGGGCGGTTCACCGCGTCGCCTTCTGCTACCAGCACAGGTAAGGTCTTGACAATCATCTCCAAGAGAACAGGTCTGCGCGCTAAATCGGATAAATCATGGATTTCGTCGATCCGCTGTCGGTAGTACACCCAGTCTTTTATTGGCTCGTCCCCATATGGCTTAAGAAAAGGCACGCGCTTCTGCAGATAAAGATTGACCTGCTCCTCATCAAATGGTTGAGGGTAGAGACAAGGATATGCGTGTAATACCTGCTGCTCTTGGCGCAGGGTGAGAAAATACTCTGGACGTGTTGTCAACAGAATCTTGTTCTGGGTTATGTTTGCCAAATGCTCGAACTGATCAATATTCGTGGCCAGAATATAATCCGTCGCTCGGGATGACATTTCATCAAAACCATCGAGGAGGAAGAGCAATAAGCCAGCCTCCGCCATCTTCAAGAGTGCTTCCACGTCGGGATTATCTACACGGCAATACTGCTTGAGATAGGATACTAAGTAACCTTTGAGATCAACAGGGGTTCTGCTAAAGTCGCGCAGTGGAATAAGCAACGGAATACGCTGTTGATGCCGTTCATGTTCTTGTGCCATGGAATAGTCTCTCGCCAATGTTGCTGCAAGATGTTGACAGAAGGTTGATTTCCCACTTCCATAATCTGCCAATATTGCTAATCGCGTGGCGGAAGGATCAGGATCAGAGAGCCAGCGTTTTACTTCTTGCTCCAAATCCCCTTCCCATGTGATCTTATACCTCTCTACGGGAGCAGCAGCTTTCCGGACCGCAGCAACTGTGTACGGATTCGCATAGAGGCGTTGTTCAGCACGAAGAGGAATATATACCTTCTCCAATGGTGGATCTTCACTATGCTCAGGAGTAACCGTTCGATACTCATATACGAGTTTCTGGAGGTACTTGTTGAAGTCGATGAGACGCTTCCAAATGCTCTCATAGGTGCTCACGTCCAGATACTGTGCACCACTTCTCTGGAACGTCTCTCCTACCTCTCGGCTCACTTCCAGCATTGTCACCACGAGTCCCTCGTTCAGACTGTTCTGCTCTACTTGCTCTTTCACAAACAGCACGATCTTTTCAGCATCCCGGGATGTAAGAGGTTGTACCTGATTGTAGTAGGGAAGAATTCCTACGCGATGAGTGCGAAGTCCAGCTTTGATTTCGGCTACATAGAATCCGGCTGGTGCTCCCGGCGGAATAGCCGTTCGTACCGGTTCATAATGAACCAACTCCAGGAGCTTCTTCACCGTCTCATGGAAATCGCGGCTTTCTGGCAAGTAATGCGGGTTCTTTACGAAAAGAAGATTCAGATTGACCGAAGCAGACCGCTGTTGAATTTGCACTGGGCCTTCCTGTCCAGACAATTTGCCAGCCTCAACTTTGATTGCCTCAGTTACAAAGCTAAGGATATCCGTAATAGTAAGCCAGCCATCGATTCTGTGAGGTTTTTGTTCAAAGGCTTGTAGGAGACAGCTGGAAAAAAGACCATGTTTGAGCGTACTTGACTGAGTGGCAACTTGATCGTGCCGCGCAGCTCCAATGATGAACAGATTCGTCTCTGGATTGAGACTCAGATCAAGGTGCTCGAGAACAGTACCCGCACCACCACTATGGCAGACATCTAGAAGAAAGATAATATTTTTCACTCGAGCATCGGAGAGGGTTTTACTTAAGTCGTGAATGTCTATCACAGTTGGTTTTTTCGGCCTACCATCTGCTTCCACTTCTGCATCAGAGGGCTGCAGATAAAAGGTATGGCCTTTGCCATATACATCCCCATGGCAGGAGAGGTATATTACCACCAAATCCTCAGCATTGAGATCCGATCCATTTAACATCTTGTCAAGAGTTTCCCTGAGCATATGTTCGGTGGTTCGAGAGGGCTCTGTTAAAAGAGTGACAGCAAAATTGCCGCGCTGCGGATCACCAAGTCTCTCTGCAATGACTTTGGCATCGGCCTCCGCATACCGCAAATTACGATTAACTAACTTGGTATATGTTCCAATGCCTATACATAACGCATAACGACGACCGATGGTAGTATTACCCTTTCGCACGCGGGGCATGGCTTGTCTCTCTTTCTCTCGGATTTGTCTGTTATTGCTCCTGGAGCACCTTCATGATCTCTTCGGTGGAAAGATTGTACAGCTCAATCCGCTTCCCCTTTTTGATAATCACCACTTTGTTTTTGCCCTGCTGACTGGTTTTTTCCTTCTGTGGTGGATGCAAAAAATCGTAGATAATCTTGGCAATGTCACGTGTAGCCTTGATCCCTCCGCCAATGGCTGCAATCTGTCCCAAGTGAGGAGCAACGAGATGGATGAAGAGAAGGGCTGGAGTAATGAAATCCTTCGGCTCCTGCAGTTCAGAGGTCACGCCTTCTATCTGCTCAAGCCTTTCTGCAACGTTCCAGACTTCTTGTTGCGGGACATCGGTTGGGATCTCAATGAGAAGAGTCGTTTGCTGATTGTTCATACTTGCAGACTCCTTTCCAATCCAAAAAGAGAGAGTTTACCATATATCAGACGAGCAAACAGTATTTGCCCGACAAACCTTTCAACCGTTCTTTCGGGCGAGGGATTCCTGAATCAGTAGTCGAACATAAATTATTCATACTATTCAGTTCTTTAGCTAGGCATTATACATCAAACAGTTCTCTAGAACAATATATCAGGAGTTAGATAAGCAGCTTCTTCCTTCAAATGCATCCAGAAGGAGTTGTGGGATAGATATCTTCCTCTGCCGCGGAGAGTTCCATCAGAGAGGTTCTGTTACCTATCCGACCAGTCTTATTAAACCACCGTTTTCTGAGACAGTACTCCGGCCTTTTCAGAGGCCCCAACATATTTCAGGTTGATGTGTCTCAAAAACTTTAATATTGACTGCTTACTAAAAAGCTGGACATACTCCCTATAAGAAATAGGAACATAAGTTCTTTGTTTTTATATTACCCGTCTAGACATCCTGTTGACAGCGGCTCTCTTTGTTGCTCGTTCGGTCAACAAAAGGGGTCTGGTCGATGGACTTGCCCATCTTTTTTCTTGAGCGGGTTTCGTGTGGATTTCCCTCACCGACAGATGATTATGCTGAACAAGCCTTAGATTTAAACGAGCCGGGATCACCCATTCTGCAGCTACATTTTATGTGCGGGTCAGTGGCGACTCGATGAAAAACGCCGCTATTTGTGGCGGAGATATGGCGGTGGTCGATAGAGTGCAGATGCCTGCTAGCAACAGTATGACTACACCACAAAGTGGAGCGATATCCTTATCATATAAGTAGCTTTCATCAGTCCGTTCGTCCAATGAATGGATGCATTAAATCCTATCGCCCTTCTTCAGATTGCAGTTTCTGCACAGAAGTTGCACATTACCTGTTGTGCTTGCTCCGCCCTTGCTGTAAGGAATGATGTGATCGAACTCTAAGTAGGCACCAGGACCACCAACACCGCATTCGATACACCTTCCCTGATCACGTTGCCAGACAGCATTGCGCACATCTTGTGGGATATGTCGGCTATTAGTGTCAGCGTTTAGACCCACGAGTTGGCGTTTAGCCATACGGGTTAGTGTATCAATGGTCGCTTCAACAAGGAGAGGTTCAGGCACACTATAAAATCCATTACCTGCCTTCCTTGATAGTTCCAGGTATATTCCGCCTGACTGTCGTTGGATGCGCATGACGCTGTTCCAGCCCATCTCAGTACCGCCAGACACTGATAGGAAGCGTAGTTTTTTACTCGTGGCAACAAATCGTCCAGGCACAAGCGAAGTAGACCTCGTATTAACTTTGTGATAAGTAGAAAGCTGACTTCTATGCAGAACGAGGCTTCGAGGACTCCAGTGTCTGTTTCATGAGCTCTGCCCCCCGCTCGATGATCGCGGCAATGCTCACAGCCTGGTCGTGCGGCAGAAAGTCAGTGATCCAGACGAGCCGGCTGCCCCCCTCATCACGGGCAAAGACCTGCATGAGGCATGGTGGTACGTAGTCCGCTTCGATCCCTCGACCACCGCGTAGGCCAGCCGACGAGCTTCATCGTCAAGAGCGACGATCAGTTCGCGGACCACCGCGCCTCGCGCGAAGGTAATAATGCGTTCATCACCGTTCAGTTGGGTGTCGACAAGAATGCCCGGCGTGAGGCGCTGGTGCACCGCGCCCACATCCCGAACTGCTGCCCACACGTGCTCAGGGGGGACCTCGATCACTATGTCCTTGTGGATGGAAGCCATATATTTCTCTCCTGTCTGCTCGCGAATTTATAGGTCTCCGCAGATTAGTATACTACGATAGCAGCTCAACAAAAAGGTTATGAGCAGCGAGATCCTTCGCTGCGCTCAGGATGACAGTCAGGACAGCACTTAAGTCCATTCACAGGAAGTCTTCTCCCCAAACGTCTGAAAGGCGAGGGGAAAGATTGAGCTATGTGATAAGATCAAACGGAAGACATTGGGTGCGCCACGGCTTTTTGCAGAGACATATGCGGGGAAAGAGCAAGATTGGAGAAGTTTTTTTCGGTGGAAGCTGGTAAGATGGTAGTGAAGAAACATGCACTTATGCTATGGAGGTGTTATGGGAAACGTTATTATCGGCGCAAGCATGTCACTGGATGGGTTTATGAATGACCGCCATGGTGATGTGAGCCGCCTGTATCCGGATCTGGAAGCGTTGCGAAGAACAGAGATGTTACAGGAAGAAATACGCTCGACCGGCGCGGTGGTGATGGGCCGGCGTGCCTACGATATGGCCGAGGGGGATCTCACGGATTACGAATATCAAGTGCCGATCTTTGTCCTGACCCATACTGTTCCAGAACAGGTGGTCAAAGGAGAGAATGACCGGTTGACGGTGACCTTTGTCACCGATGGTATTGAAAGTGCGATTGAGAAGGCAAAAGCAGCTGCAGGGGACAAACATGTCATGGTGGTAGGCGGCGCGAATACTGCTCAGCAATGCCTGCGGGCCGGGCTGGTTGATGAAATCCACATTGGTATCGTCCCTGTCCTCTTTGGGGAAGGTCTTCGCTTTTTCGAGCCTCATGTCAATGAGCAGATGGAGCTGGAAAGAACGAGGGTCTTCGCGTCCCCGACGAGAACCGATCTGTGGTTCCGCGTAGTTGTCAGAGCTTAATCTTCGTTTAAGCGAAGCGTTTGATTGAGGAGTGGCAACGTTACTGTACGTACCATCGCCATGAGGGTAATACCACAAATGCAGAGAAGGATCAGCAGGGACAGCAGCAATGATGGTGGGACGACAATCTGTGCAGCCAGCGCCGATTGTAGAGCAAAAAACTGTTGACCGGTCAGGTTCACGTTGACATCAGTAAACGTCAGTTGGGGAAGCACTGATATCACCAGCAGCGTTCCAAATCCTACTCCCAGTATGAGACCGGTCACATAGACGATGGCTTGCTCCCACAGGAACACAAGGGCGATCTGACGAGAAGTGGCACCGATGGCTCGCAGGGAGGCAAAGCTTACCACACGCGCGCGAGCACTTATCCACGAGGCCAGCATATCTCCGACCAGTGCCAGCAGTAATGCGGTTATTGTTCCGATCTCAAGCACCCCGGTGAGGATGAGATATAGTGGATCGGATTGTAACGTAGCAATGAGCAGGTACCGGTCTACAATTTGCGTAAGATGAGACGACGGTTCTTTCAGCGCCGCACGGATGCCCTCTAACGAAGCCGTATCACTTTTCGTGCCTAACCAGACCTGGTTGAGTAAGGGCGGATCGACCGGAACCCCTTTGATCTGACTCCCTTTCACATCCTGTGTGAAGACATCGAGGTACGTTTGATAATCGACCAGGACGCCACCAGTCGTCACAGAGGCTGTGAGCGAATTGACCGTAGGGATATGGTCTACCACGCCTATAATGAGGCAATGCATCTCCTGGGGAGACACATTGTTTTCTTTGACCGCGAAGGTTGAACCAACCTGTAGAAGCAAGGTATGCAACGTCGTTTGATCAACGATAGCAGGTACCACATCCTCGGAGGTCGCAAGTCGCCGGCGTGAAACCAGCTCCGACAAGAGTGGGTACGCCTGCGAGTAGGCTTGCTGTGAGGGCCATACCACTGTACGCCCAAAGCTTGCAGGATCAACCGCACGAATTTCCATAGGAAGATCAGCATGACCGCCAAAGCCCTGGCCAACATAGCCAGCACTGGCGGAGAGGACACCTGGAATCGTGCTGTACCGGCTTATCACCTGGGGGAGCGTGGAAGAGCTTCCAGGCGAAAGAAGATGCGCACTAAAGTCTGCACCTGTCTGGTAGTTGGCAATATCCTGGATGTGCTGCCCCGCTGTTGCACTATAGACGAAGGTGAAGAGGGTAAAAGCAGTCGCAAGGGCAAGCAACAGGGCCATACGCAAGGCCTGGCGCGGTGAGCGGGCAACATGAGCTAACGCCAGTAACGAAACAGCGCCCCGGCCTCGCCCGGCTAAACGAACTCCCCACTGTAAGAGGACAGGGAAAATACGGAAGAAGAGAAGCAGACAGCCGAGCACGAGAAAGAAAGGTGCAATGATCGATATAGGGGTAGCGATGAGTGTGCGTGCATCTCCCTGAAGGACGTTGCCAACGCTCGATACATAGAAAGAGAGCCCGTACCCAAGCAAGGCAAGCACGCCAGCAATCAGATCAAGGTTGTAACGCTGCCAGAACGGTCGTGTGGTGCTACGAGCGGACGCTCGACGGAGCGAGAGCACATCCATGCGGGCAGCGGAGAAGAGCGAAAGGCCCATGGTAATGAGCGCAACGAGTATGATGAGGAGTGCATACGGCATCACTCCTGTCATCACCTGCAAGGGATGCGTCGTAATCACGTTCAGCGCATCCAGTTCGTTGCTAGCCAGGGTGTGTCCTGCGAGCAAAAGCGTGGCCCATACCGCCAGCGGGATCCCTATGAAGAGCGCGCAAATTGTCAAAAAGCGTCAGTAAGGCGTCCGCAGGGACAACGAGCGTATACTGGTATTGCGTTGTCGAACCCTCATTTGCCAGTGAAAGAAGACTGAAATCGTCTCCATGCCAGTAGGCGAGGTTGCTCGGAGTGACCTGAAACAGTCCGACAAGGTGCACGGTAATAGTCGCTGAGTACAGTGTTGGCACAGTATCAGAGGTGGCAGGATTAGCCGTAAAATAGGTTAACGAAAGGGTGAAGGTTGAGCCTAAATGCATCCCCAATCGCTTCGCCGTTGCGGGCGTCATCATCACCTCGATCTCGCGTACAGGCTGGCCGGTTACACGAGCAACACGGCCATCAACCTTTCCAAAATGGGTCGCAGCCAGTTGCATAGCGGTGCCGTAGACGACGAGAGTCGTATTCTTACGCTGTGGGGAAAAGGAAAAATCATTGGTGGTGGCAGAAAATTGGGTCTGCTGGACGGTGTTTCCCAGATAGCGGCGAAAGAGAGGAGCAAACTTGTTGTTCGCTGCCTGTACAATGGATGTCGAAATTCCCGGACCCCCGCCGTACACCACAATCTCATCACTTTCCGGAGTTGCACGCAGCGTACTGCGGAGTCCAGCAGTTGTCATCACGCTGGAGAGCAGTGGGATGGTACAGACGATCACCACAGCGGCGACCATACCGAATGCAATGAACAGGAGCAAGAACCATGTTCGTCGCAGCCGCCACATCTGAGAATGCCTCGCCTGTGTTGTTGTAGTGATAGAACTCTGGACATATGTTCCTCTTTTCTCGTGATGAGGCTCCTTATTCATATCAAATCCGGTTAATCAGTGTACTTTCGAGTTGGCTACTAAAGCCAGTCGCGTTGACTCCTCAATGTACAGTAGTTATCAGGATTTAGTATCACATGCCCTACTCATCGACGATGCGTCCGTCATTTATGCGGAGCATTCGATCTGAGGAGGCTACGACGGTAGCGTCGTGGGTTGCCACCAGCAACCCAACCTGAGCTTTATGAGCAATATCGCGCAACAGGTTTGAAATTTCGCGCCCTGTTACTGTATCCAGGTTGCCGGTCGGTTCATCCGCAACGATGAAGCGGGGATTATGGACAAGCGCGCGCGCTAATGCCACACGTTGCTGCTCACCACCTGAGAGTTCAAGACCACGGTGGCGCATACGTTGGCTGAGACCAACCTGCTTCAGTGCCTCAAGAGCTTGCCGGGTACGTTGTTCAGAGGCCATACGCGCCAGGCGCAGTGGCATCTCAACATTTTCCAGGGCAGTGAGCGAGGGGAAAAGGTGTGCATTCTGGAACATCATACCGATGCTCTCCCGGCGTAGTCGAGCGCGTTCCGCCTCACCCAGCATTGCCATGTCACGCCCGAGGATAAATACCTGCCCCGACGTCGGATCATCCAGCCCAATCAAGATATGCAACAAGGTCGTTTTACCAGAGCCAGAGCGACCGCGCAGCGCTACAAACTCTCCCGGTTCAATACGCAGGTCCACTCCCCGTAAGGCGTGGACAATACCTCCGCCCCCACGAAAATCACGGGTCACTCCGCGCACCTCGGCGATTGCTGTTGCTGTTATTGATTCCAAATTTCCTCCTGCTGGACGCGGGCGAGGATGAACCTCGCCCCTACTGCCTGGATACGGGCGAGGATGAACCTCGCCCCTACCGCAATTTTCGATTGAGTGATGGCGGCACTTCGCCGTTCTGGTTCCCATTGATATTTGTATTGATAGGCCATAGCTCGACATGGTCTCGCGCAATACGTACCTCGGCGCGACCATTAAAGGGTATGCTATCTATAGCTTCTTTGGGGAGTTGGAGCCGGCCAACACGGTCAATCAGGATGGACTCGTGGTGCGTCTCACTGGGCAAGCCAATAATTGCACTTGTGGCCGGAGTATGTTCATGAGCGGAAGAGAGTGACGCATCGCGGCGGATTGTTTCGGTACTGGTGCGTCCATCACGAATAGCAATGGTGCGGTCGACGTTAGCAGCAAGCGCTACATCGTGAGTGACCAGAATAATGGTCAGACCACCTTATAAATTTTGACCAGATTTTCACAGGTGATTAGTGGTTTCTGCATAAACACTCTTTCCTCTAACCGTCATTCATTTTCTCTATGTTTGCACTTTTGTAAGGGGGGGATGGTAGGAAGGGACTCCATGTGGTATCAAGAAAGGAATGATAATCTCTTGAGACCACGGAGGTGACCCATGCTGTCCTTATTATATGTCTGGATGAAGCATTTCACCACTTTGCCGGGCGATTTCGCAGATGCAAATGAAAGATTAGTTACAAATACGTGTACTTTTTGAGTCCCTCACAGTCTCTCTTTCGGGAAAGACGCAACAGAAGGAGAAAGCTATGTTTTCTTACACGTCATTGACAGCAGGCCTCGCGCAAGGGAACGGGCCGTCTATCTCTAACATCCTGATCCTTGTGCTTGGGTTACTGGTTGCCGTGGTGGCCCTTGCCATCATTGCTCCTCGGCTGCACATTCCCTATACTATTTTGCTGGTGCTGGGCGGGCTGCTCTTAGGCTTTGTCCCAGGGCTTCCCCGGTTCACTTTGGACCCGGACGTGGTGTTCCTTCTGTTGCTCCCACCGTTGCTCTCCTCATCCGCATGGCAGACCTCGTGGCGCGATTTCCATGCCAATCTGCGCCCTATCTCGCTGCTGGCTCTCGGTCTGGTCCTCCTGACCACCATCGTGGTTGCCGTCGTGGCGCATGTGCTGATTCCCGATCTTCCCTGGGCAGTCGCCTTCGTGCTCGGCGCCATCGTCTCGCCAACCGATGCGGTGGCCGCGACCGCTATTGCCCAGCGACTCGGCATCCCCCAAAGGATCGTGACCATCATCGAGGGGGAGAGTCTGGTGAATGATGCGACGGGCCTGGTCGCCTACCGGTTCGCGGTGGCCGCCGTGGTTACAGGCGTCTTCTCCCTGGGCGAAGCGAGCCTGCAGTTTGTGGTGGTGAGCGTCGGGGGGATCGCCCTCGGTCTGGTGGCAGGGTGGGGCCTCAGTTACGTCCATCGCTGGCTGGACAATCCCCCCCTGGAAATTACGGTCACGCTGGTGACCCCATATGCCGTCTACCTGCTTGGCGAAGAGGTGCTGCACGTGTCGGGGATCCTGGCAATCGTAACGACCGGTCTCTATTTGACGTGGCGTGCCCCCACCTTCTTTTCTTCTGGGACACGGCTCCAGGCGGAAGCCGTGTGGGAGATACTCATCTTTCTGTTGAATGGCCTCGTATTCATTCTGATTGGTCTGCAACTGCCTGGTATTCTTGCCATCTTGAACACCACCATTGCACGACGTTCGCCCATCCTCCTGGTCTGGGACGCCGCCCTGGTCAGCCTCATCGTCATCCTCGTCCGTCTCGTCTGGGCGTTTACTCAAGCCCTCCTGCCACGCCTGCTCAGCCGCCGATTGCGCGAACGTGACCCCTATCCTGGGTGGCGCTCCGTGGTGCTGATCGGCTGGACCGGGATGCGTGGCGCCGTGTCGCTGGCAGCAGCCCTGGCCTTACCCGAGGTGACTGCAGAGGGGGCTGCGTTCCCGGAGCGGGCGTTCGTTATCTACCTGACCTTCGGGGTCATTCTCGCTACCCTGGTTGTCCAGGGGCTGAGCCTCCCATTGCTGATTCGAGGACTCGGTTTACATGATGACGGGGCGAGCGAACGGCAAGAAACGCAGGCGCGACTGACCGCAGCACAGGCCGCGCTCGCTCGTCTGGACGAACTGGCCAGCCAGAATGAGGTCTCACAGGAGTCAGCCCAGCACCTGCGCAAGCACTATGAAGCACAGGTCCGCAGCATCACCAAACGCATCAAGAAAGCAGCGAACGAGCCTGGTGAGGATCATGCGATGACCTATCAACGGCTGCAACGAGAAGCACTTCAAGCCGAGCGGAGTGCGGTGATCGGCTTGCGAAACCAGGGGGAGATCAACGATGAGGTACTTCGTCGCCTCGAGCGAGAACTTGATCTGGAGGAACAACGCTTAGCAGGAGCCGTGGGGAAGGCTTGAGTCCCTAACAGACTTTAGAGAGGCGCCAGGAATTCGCGCGAGGCGGGACCTGGCGCTGGTACCTCCCAAAACTACAGACTCGTCCATCCAACGATACCTGACTCTGGTTGTCCATTGAAGTAGTATGTCGGGGTTGAACCAGGCAGAGTCGCAAATGAAGTGGGTAGTCCTCCACTCATCGACCCAAAGATCAAGCTGTGGTTTTGCTCGAGAGCATACCATCGACCATCACGAGACACGTTTGCCCAGGGATATTTTGAAAGCCCATTCAAATGACTCGTCTTCTTCCTCCTCCTCCACTTTGTTTGTTGGAACATTTTGTAAAGGCCGAGTCAGGATCGTTGGCTCCTCAGACATAGGCGTTGTGTGTGGGTCACTCTGGCTCGTCACTTGCTCTAAGGGGGGCTGTAGCCCATATCCACAACGTCCACAGAAAAGCGAAGTAGCGGGGGATTTTTCCCCACAGGCCCGGCAAAACGGCATGATGTTAAGTCCTCATTCCCTAAAAAATTTCTCAATAATAAATGTCTTACTGAAGAGTAAGAGTACCACACAAGCAATATTCTATCAATATATTTATGAGCTTCTCCATTGGACGGATAACTATTTCTGCTCTATACTGAGCTTGTTGTATTAAAACGGCTTGATGCATTCTGTGTGAAGAAGGAGAATGCCTGTATGATTCGTTTTGATGATCAGGTAGCGGTCGTGAAAGGAAGGTGTCGATGAACCAGGAACTACATGCTCTGTTCGTGGCCGACCAGGCAGAACGCAACGACCATCCCGCCTACAATACCCCTGAATACTGGCAACTGCGCGAGCGCGATGCTAAACGCCGCCAGCGCGTCAGCGAACTCCTCGCCGAGGGACTGTTGACCGCGCCCGATGATTATTTTCACGCGGCTTTGATCTTCCAGCACGGCGAAACCCTGGAAGACATCTGGCAAGCCCACGAACTGGCACAAAGAGCAGCCGCGATGGGAGCCACCAAATCGATGGGCTACAAAGATAGTCTATGGCTCGCCGCCGCTGCCCTGGATCGCTGGCTCATGTATCAGGGCAAACCGCAAAAATACGGTACGCAGTTTGTACCCGATGGCAAACGCTACCGCCTTTGGGATCTTGACCCAAGCACCACCGATGCCGAACGCGCCGCCAATCACGTCCCCTCCCTGCAAGAGCAGCTCAAACAAGCCGAACGCTATACACAAGAAGACCCCCAATCGGGAATAGATAAGGACAAGGTTCCTGAATGGATGAAAGAGGCGCTTGAGCGGTGGGAACGAGAAGACTCATGACCAGATGTCTTCCTTATTGTACCGAATAGGCGTTCCCTAACAGTGTAGCATATGTTAGGGAACCTTCACATCCCCACCGGGAGTGCAGCGGGTAAGAACATGATCAGTGCACCATAGACGATCAACCCTGCGCCCGCCAGTTTGCTGATCTGTCGACCAATGGGCAGCGCTTTCTCAGCGAAGATCAGCGCGGTCACCAGCGCCATCAGCGCAATATTCATGATGCCGAGCGGAAAGAGGATCACAAACAGGAGCCAGCAGCACCCGAGGCAGAAGGCTCCGTGCTCCAATCCCATGCGGAAAGCTCCACCATACCCATCATGCCAGGAGCTAAGGATGAACTGCAAAGGCGTCCGGCATTTCGACAGGCAGATGTCCTTCAGAGGTGAGAGTTGATACAGACCGGCCAGTAACAAGACAACGCCACCGAGGCGGGCAGCGTTGTCCATGAGCCACATGGATTGTCCTGCCAGTTGCTCGATCCCCACAGCGAGAGGGTATGCGACTACCCCGCACAAAGACCAGACGAGCAGATAGGCGCTGACGAAGACCCAGGTGGGGACAAAGGGGAGCTCCTGCTGCCGCTTGCTGGTGTAGATTTTGCTGAACATGAGGATCATCGGGGCTGCTGTGGGGAACATCATGGCGACCATCATGACGATCCAGATGGAAATGAACAAGAGCGCACTCATGCCCATCGTCAGACCCATGGCCTGACTACTCATCATCCTTGCTTGCCAGATGAGAAACACCCAGGCAAAGGCCGACAGGATGAGGAGTCCGCCCAGGATCAAGTAGCGTTCGCGTTGCAGCATACGGGTGGTAGGATGAGCCACGTGTACTTTCCTCTTGTGATGAGCTCGATGCTATTTCTAGGCGTTGGACCAGTTGATCGCCGCGTAGTGGCCATTCTTGCCTGAGTTATCCCAGCTCATGCCGTAGTCCATCCAGGTATTGTTCTGGTCGCCAACCGCCATTGCCAGCTTGGGGGAAAAGGGATGGGCATTGAGTGCCCATATCTCGTTGTTGGGGTCCAGGCTTGGGAGGGGATGGACAGCCAGGTGCATAATGTTGGGAATCTCGACGGAGCGGCGTTTGCCGGCTATGTTAAAGGTGATCGGGACGGTTTTCGCACCGAGCACGGTGGAGATGAGAGGTGCAAGTGCACCTAATGGGCCGCCAGCAGAGCCAGTGAAGATTGCCGCAAGAGCCTGCCGCTGCTGCTCATTGACTCGCTCATCGAGGTACAGCGCGACAGACCAGTTTCCTTCGCCCATGGGTCCTGGAGTACGTGCAATCATCGCAACATTCAAGCCATCGAGCGTTATGTTGCCGTAGCTGCCACTATTGATGTGGAAGGCAAAGGCGACCTCACAAGCTCCTTCTGTCGGGCTGGAGGTCAAAGGCTGGTTCGGCGAAAGTAGACAAGGACACACTACCTTACAGTTGCAGTTCTCGAAATAGTCTCCTGCGATTTGCCACCGGGTCTGTGTTGTAGCCATGCGTCACCTCCATGTGCGCTTTCCTGACTATCCGCAACGAGGGCGTTTTTGTTGAACACCATAATGAAGTTCTTCCAACTACAAGATAGCATATCGTTCTTGCAAAAACAACCCTTATAGTATCTACGCAACTCATCCCGCCTCTCAAGAGCCCTCACAAAAAACCTATCTGTGAGAGCTCACCACCCTACCCGGCGTCGCGCCCGTGTGCTGGCCATTCCTCACTACGCGCGCCCCATTTACCCAGACATCGCGGATGCCTGTCGAGAGTTGGTGGGCGTCCTCGAACGTCGCCCGGTCTGAGACGGTTTCAGCGTCGAAGAGCACCACATCGGCATAACAACCGGGGAGGAGCAAGCCCCGATGGCGTAGTCCGAGCCGTGCGGCGACGGCTCCGCTCATCTTGCGGATCGCCTCTTCCAGCGTCAGGAGCTTGTCCTGGCGGACGTACTTTGCCAGCACGCGCGGGTAGGTGCCATATTCGCGCGGGTGGGTTGGTCCCAGGTCCTTTGCCCAGACGGGGTCTACACCGCCTGCGTCTGTTGAGATCTTCACCCAGGGCTGCTGCAAGCCGAGCGCGACGTTCGCTTCGTCCATGCCGAAGTAGATGGTGAAGATGCGCTGCCGTTCGGAGAGCAGCAGTTCGATCAGAACATCGAGCCAGGGCTGACCGCGCATGGATGCGATCTCTGAGAGTCGCTTACCCGCGTAGTGCAGGTTCTCGGGCTGCTCGAACCCGACGGGCATTACGCCTTGCGGCCCAATCCTGTGCGCAAGCGCCTCCCATTCGCCCGAAGGTGCGAGTACCTCGGCGCGAATGCGCTCCCGCACAGCCGGGTCGTCCAGTGTCTCGAAAAATGTGCCGCCTTGGGCCACCCAGGGTGGAAGCACGGAGTCCAGCCCGGTGCCCGAGGCCGCATAGGGGTACATGTCGGCGGTCACATCCACGCCTGCATCGCGTGCTGCCTGAATGCGCGCAATGGCCTGGGGCATCTTGTGCCAGTTGTGCTTACCCGTTGCCTTGAGATGATAGATTTCGACGGGCACGCTGGCCTGCCGGCCAATCTCCACCGCTTCGTCAATGGCCTCCAGCAGGTGGTCGCCCTCCGAGCGTATGTGGGTGACGTAGATGCCCCCGTAGTGGCCTGCCACCTTCGCGACCTCGACCAGTTCCCCGGTGGAGGTGTACGTGTCGGGCGGGTAGATGAGGGCGTAGGAGACGCCGAACCTCGGCCATCACCCGGCGCATCGTCTCCAGTTCGCCGGGTGTGGGCGCGCCCATCTCCAATCCCTTTGTATACTCACGCAGTGTCCCGCCTCCCAGAAACGAGCCGATATTGGGCGAGACGCCCCGTTCGACCATGGCATCGAGCCAGTGGCGCAAGCGCGACCAGCTTTTTGCGCGCTCAGGCCAGTCGCCGATGAGCAAGCGTTCCTTTTGCGGCAGGTTCAGAAAGACATCCTGAATGCGCCCGCCTGCCGGTGCGGGTGTCCATCCCTCGCCCATGATTTCGGTCGTGACTCCCTGGGTGATCTTGGAGAGGGCGTGGGGGTCGTGCATCAGGGGGATGTGCGAGTGGCTGAGGATATCTATAAAGCCCGGGCAGACCACCATGCCCTCGGCGTCTACTACCTCGCGGGCTGCTTCTGCGGGAATGCGTCCGGGTGGCGCGATTTCCAGCACGCGATCACCACTGATGGCGACATCCCCGTAGTACCAGGGATTGCCTGTGCCATCCACGACCTTCGCGCCGCGGATCAGAATGTCAATGTTGCCTATATATTTCATACTGTTTTATTCCTGTCCAGATGAAGTTCGGGCGAATCCAAAAAATCTGTTATTGCCTCGATAAATTGTTTCTGTCTCACTTTGACTGAGTACTAGGAACTAGCCACCGACTGCGCGCTGATAGGCTCTTCGGGCTGGACGCGCCGGCACCAGTAGGCTACCTCCTCGACGAGCTGGCGAATCTCCTCGCGCGTACCCTCGTCGCGCAGGTCGACCTGTTCATCGAAGAGTCTGGAAGCGCGCGGCACGAGCACCTGCGGGTCGGGTACCACGATGGCACCGATGCGACCGAGCACCCCTCGCAGGGCGGCCTGCGCGTTCGCCGAGCCAGATCCGCCCAGGACCGCACCCATAATCGCCACCGGTTTGTTGCGCAGAACGCTGCGACCTGTTGGTCGCGACACCCAGTCGATCGTGTTGGCGAGCACCCCTGGCACGGTGCCATTGTACTCAGGAGTGGCGATCAGGACGGCGTTTGAGGTGGCGATGGCATCCTTCAAGCGGCGGACCGGCTCAGGGTCCCCGGCAGCCTCGACATCCTCGTTGAAGAACGGCAGCTGGCCAATGTCGAAGAATCGCACCTCGACCCACTCGGGCGCGACTTCCTGCGCGGCACGCAGCAGGCCGCGATTGTAGGAACCCTGCCGCAGGCTGCCCGCTATGGCGAGGATTCTAAATGGTTTTCTGTCCACTTTTTTCTCCTTGGTCAGTATAGCCTTCTCGGTTTCGCATCACTCTGTGTGACAGGAAGAATCGCTTAGATTGTAGCATACACTACACGCAGCTTTAGAGCATCGGGATCAGATGAGACAGGCATGTGGAGAAGGCTTGTCACCCTGAGCGCAGCGAAGGGTCTGGCCTCATGGGCAGCGAGATCCTTCGCTGCGCTCAGGATGACAGCCAGGACCCCACTCACGTCCGCTCGCGAGAAGCTTATCTCCAAATGTCTACGACTGAGAACGATCAGTTGACAGCACCGGTTTTCTCTAGTACAATTATCTTAAATTTAAGATAATTGTTTGTATGAATATTGGAGCATACAGCCGCTATGTTAGGAACGTCTCAAACAGACCTTGCATTGGAACTGTTCATCGTGCTCTCTCGGGCTTATAACTGGGTCAATGCTCATGCCATACGCGATATTCGTTGTCATGGCCTCAATCCGACGGAATTCGGCATCCTCGAGGCCCTGTACCATAAAGGCCCCCTGCCACTCCAACAGATCGGGGAGAAAGTTTTAATCTCCAGTGGCAATATCACGTACACCGTCGATAAGCTTGAGCAAAAGGGCCTGCTGGTACGCAGACCTGCCCCCCATGACCGGCGCGTTACCTTCGCAGAGTTAACGCAAAAGGGCCATGACCTGCTGGCTGCTCTCTTTCCCGGACATGCAGAGGCACTGCAAGCAGCAGTGAGTGGTCTTTCTCCAGAAGAGCAGACACAGGCCATTCGCCTCCTCAGAAAGCTGGGCCTGGCAGCACAGGACAGCTATGACCATCAGGAGTAGGAACTGCTGGCACTCTTCTGGCCTTGACATTATCTCAAAATTAAGATATACTAATTTAAGATATTGGTCGCCATTCCAGGACGACCTCAAGGTACACAAGGAGCAAAAACATGCAATTAGAAGGTATCCATCATGTCACCGCCGTGACGGGGAATCCATCCCACAACGTCGCGTTTTATACCCAGGTACTGGGCATGCGCTTGACGAAGAAAACTGTAAATCAGGATGATGTGTCGGCTTACCACCTTTTTTATGGAGATGAGCTTGGTCGACCGGGCACCGACCTGACGTTCTTTGACTGGCCTGACATCGGGCCTCATCGTCCGGGTGTTGGCACCATTTCAACGATTTCGCTGGGTGTAACGGGCCCAGATGCGCTCGCCTGGTGGGTCAAACGCTTTGAAGATTTCCACATAGTCCATGATGGCATTCACACGCGCGGCGAGGCTCAATCGCTGGTGCTGCCCTTCCGCGATCCGGAGGGACAACGTCTCGAACTGGTAGACGATGGCGGCAAGCTGGCAGGCACCCCCTGGCGCAGGAGTCCTGTCCCTGCCGAAATGGCGATACATGGCTTCTACGCGGTCCGGCTCACGCAGCGCCATCTCGAGCCGTCGGCGCGCTTCCTCACTGAGGAACTTGGCTTCCGGCCGAGCGGTACCTACCAGACACCGCAGCAGACCTCCGTGACCGTCTTCGAGGTAGGTCCTGGTGGACCAGGCACAGAGGTACACATAGAGATTCAGCCTGAATGGCCTGTCCGCCGCTTTGTGGGAATCGGTGGAGTTCACCATGTGGCATTCCGCACTCCCAACGAAGAGGAGCACCGGCAATGGAGGGATCGGATCGCCCAGGTCAATCCCACGGTGACTCCGGTAATCGATCGCTTCTACTTCCGCTCGATCTACTTCCGTGAGCCAGCCGGTGTGCTGTTCGAGATTGCCACCGATGGGCCGGGGTTTGCAGTGGATGAAGACGCTGCGACGCTGGGGGAGCGGCTCTCACTGCCCCCGTTCCTGGAGTCGGAGCGCCAGTTCATTGAGGCCCACTTGAAGCCCATCGTACCGGTCGAGCTGACCGCCCGTGCATAATTCCCGCGTGGGAGTTGCAGCGGTCATCGTCCTTCATATGCTGTTACGGGTGGCATCCTGAACATAGAATTGTTCAGGATGCCACCCTCTGTCGTGCTTCAAGCGACCATCAAAACCAGCTTGCCGCGCACATGCCTGTGTTGCAGCATCTCCTGCTCGTTCTCCTTTCGTTCGATTTTCAAACAGAATCAAAAACAGAACCAAAAAAACACCTCTCTGATCGTCTATCCTCATGATGCTAATGTTTAGCATGGAAAAAATGCACCCTTGCCGATCAGCGTACTGGTAGTGATTTTCTTAAACATCTGTGTCTTTCCGAGGCACGTTCTTCTTATCGTACAACTATCAATGATGACTACGTCTAGTGCCTAACCACCCCACCTCTTTGGGAAAGAGGGAAAGTCAAGGGGACACCCCTTGCACCCCCTTTTCCTATCACCTCCGGTGGTTTTGCACCAGGTGCCTTCTTGTAAGGCAAAGTAAAGGAGCACAAAGGAATGTCACAGGCAGCTCAGTCAGGAACACTCACCCAATCGGGCAAATTGCGGATCGTAGTCGAGCCGGCGGGTCCTTCACTTGAGGCGATAGAGGCAGCAAAGCAGCAATTACTGAATAGTGCAGCCGTGCGCTCACTTCTCGAAGGGAAGAAATACCGCCTACTCCATTTTAAGGTAGTCGAACAGGGCAGCACAGACAAACAGCAGCCAGGCCAGTTGGACCACTTCGAAGCGACGTTGTACAACTATAGCGATCAGTACGCGATCATTGCACGTGGGCATCTGGATGCCGCTCACGAAGCGCAAGTCATCAAATCAGCGGCGCAACCCCTGCCCAGCGATGAAGAACTTCAGGAGGCGTTGGACATTGCTGCTCGCCACCCTGACATTCAGCAACGGGCAGGTCGTGACAGCCTGTTCCTGGCCATGCCTTCAGTGATCGCTCAGCCACTTCCCGATGGTAGAACGGAGCGTATCATCCCGCTGATGATTCATCCCAACAGCCGCCAGGACGCGCATGAACTCATCGGAGTGAAACTGGGGAGCGAGCAGGTCGTCCAGGCGCTGGATTGGCGTGAGGCTCGCCCTGAGATCTTCAATCGCCTCGTTCACCCTGCGCAGTCATTCCCGTTAGCGCCTGCCTCCCAGGTCGACTACCAGCATTTCTGGTTCAGCGTGTATGACGTGCTTACAGGAAGGCTATTGTGGAAGATGCTGGTGACGCGCCCTTCGGCTTCATCAGGCACTAACGGCTCCGGCCTGGAATTGCGCTATGTTGACTTCCAGGAGAAGCGCATCCTCTACCAGGCGCACCTGCCCATCCTGGATGTGCTCTACGATGGCAACATCCAGGAGTATCGCGACTGGGAGACCAGCGAGGCGGGTTTCAACGCTGTGGGAACGCCATTTCAAGATGCCAATGGCAACAATCTGCCCGCGTTCTTGCACTGCTCAGCCTCGCCACAGACCGTCTTCGAGACCGGTAGCGACGGCCCTTTCAGCGGGGTCGCCTTCTACGAGAACCCGGACGATAGCTGGACACTTTCAACGATGATGCAGGCCGGTTGGTACCGCTACTATATGGCCTACACCTTCTCCGTCGATGGCACCATTCGCCCGCGCGTCGGTTTTACCACCAACAGCTCCAATCCCTATGCCGGCGTCAAACACGTTCACCACGCCTACTTCCGCTTTGACTTCGACATCGGCACCTACTGGAATGATGTCGTAGAGATGCAGGAACTCCACTTTTACATTGATCCGGTAACACATCAGTTCCACTTCCAGATCGTTGATGTGCCCATCGCGTTTGAGATGAAATTGTACCGCCAATTCTTTACTCCCGCCTATATCGTCCGTGAGAAGGGTACCAATCAGGGCTACCGTATCGTGAAGGGAGCAAATGATGGTACGGCGCAAAACGATGCCTACGGGGAGGGGGATGTGTGGGTCCTGCGCTACCGATCCAACGAAATCGACGACCATGTGCACTCGCTCACGAAACCGAGCGGGGCACAGCTCGACAACTTTGTCGATCAGGAAGCGGTTGATGGAGCAGATGTTGTCTTCTGGTATGCCGTCCACTTTACGCATGATCCTCTGATGACCCACGGCGAAAAAGATTTCGGGCCGGATCTGTATCCGTTACATTGAGAACACTCTCTCCATCTATCGCTCGTTTTACCTGTAAAAAACACAGGCACCGGAATATCCACTCCCGGTGCCTGTTGTGGAAGAAGTGTAGGCGATACAGGCTTTTGACCAGGAAGCGTAGTCTTTTACTTTCTGCGCGAATTCAGCAACGTTTTTCGTTTATTTGTTCTAGAAAGAGCACATCCTCCGCTCCTGCCTCTAAAATAATATTGACTGCTTGCTAAAAGTTGGGTATACTTCCCTGTAAGAAATAAGAACATACGTTCTTTATTTTTATATTTAACCTGTCCAGACATCCTGTTAACAGTGTTGAACTATTTTGCCCGTCTGGTCAGCAAAAGGGGTCTGGTCGATGGACTTGCCCATCTTTTTTCTTGAGCGTATTTCGTGTGGATTTCCTTCTCCGGCAGATGATTATGCTGAACAAGCCTTAGATTTGAACGAGCTGGTGATCAGCCATCCTGCCGCTACCTTTTATGTGAGGGTCAGCGGCGACTCGATGAAAAACGCCGCCATTTGTGACGGAGACATTGTGGTGGTCGATAGAGCGCAGCTGCCTGCTAACAACAGCATTATTGTCGCTTGCCTCAACGGGGAATTTACCATCAAGAGGCTCAGTATCAAGGGAGAGCAGGTGTTTCTTGTGCCTGCCAATCCAGCGTATACCGCAATACGGATCAACGAAGAGATGGATTTTCAAGTATGGGGAGTTGTGACTTATTGTGTTCATAAGGTGAGATGAGAGAGAAGGTTGTTGCACTCGTGGATTGCAACAACTTCTATGTTTCCTGTGAACGGGTATTTGATGCCTCAATTGAAAGTAGACCCGTGATTGTACTTTCCAATAATGATGGCTGTATTGTGGCAAGATCGAACGAGGCGAAAAAATTAGGGATCAAGATGGGCCAACCTGCATTTGAGTGCAGGGAGATCATTGAGAAGCACAACATCAAAATATTTTCCAGTAATTATTCTTTGTATGCTGATATGTCAGAAAGAGTACTGAGGGTACTGAGGGACTTCTCTCCTACTCTTGAGGCTTACTCCATCGATGAAGCTTTTTTAGATTTGAGCAATCTGGATAGAGCGGATCTCACCCGCTTTGGGCGTGAGGTGAAGGCGACGGTGTTGCGGTACACGGGGATCCCGGTCTCAGTTGGCATAGCCAGCACCAAGACGCTGAGTAAGATTGCGAATGAACTCGTCAAAAAACACCCTGAGTATGAAGGGGTGCTTGATCTGACCGGTCTCACCGAGCAAGAAGTTGATGCGCTGCTTGAAAGAATCCCCATCGATGATGTGTGGGGCATTGGCTATAGATACGGATATTTTCTCAAGAAGGCGCGGGGGATCGAGAATGCCAAAGATTTGAAGGAGGCTGATATCAGGTGGATCAGAAAGCATTTAACCGTTGTGGGTGAGCGAACGGTCTATGAGCTCAGGGGTATGGCTTGCATCCCACTTGAAACAGAAAAACCGCCTAAGAAAGGGATTATGTCTGCAAAGTCCTTTGGCCGCGAAGTGACACAACTTGAGCAGCTCGAGGAGGCTGTAGCAAATTATACGGCCAGATGCGCAGAGAAATTACGAAGCCAGCACTCACTTGCAGCGAGTATTACGGTTTTCATCCATAGCAGCTATTTTAAGAAAAACACTCCCTATTACTCCAATACAACGACAACGCGTCTTGCCTACCCCACTGCATATACCCCTGAGCTTATTATATATGCACTTGAAGCGCTCAGAAAGATTTATAAAGATGGGTTTACATATCAAAAGGCAGGAGTGTATCTCACAAAGATGGTGCCAGAAGATCATGTCCAGCCTGATCTCTTTGGGGACTTTGATCTGGAGAGGCATTATAGGCAAGTCCGGCTGATGTGTATCATTGATGCGATCAATTCCGTTTTTGGTCGAGACACTCTGTTCTTTGCAGTTCAGGGGGTAAGTCGACCCTGGAAAATGAGACAGGGGCATGTATCACCTCACTACACCACGAAGTGGAGTGATATCCTCACCATATAGGGTATTATCCCAAGCCCGTCTTACGCTTAGGGAAGCTGTGACCCACCCCATTTGAAAAAGAGGGCAGGCGTGTCACCTCCACCAGCGTGTCATGGAAGTCTCCGCCACCCCCCCAATCGCTTAACCCATCTGCCGTCAGGGTGTTCGCCGAAGAACCGCCGGGACTCAGCGAGGCCCACCATCCTGAGGGCATCGCTACGACGCCGGGGCGGACGCGGTCTCCAATCCTGACCCGCAACTCGACGGTCCCCCGATCATTGGAGACGCGTACCAGATCATGATCCCCGATACCTCGGGGCGCAGCATCGTGCGGGTGCATCTCGAGCAGTGGCTCACGCTCGGCCTTGAGATGGTGTGGCAGATTGGCATAACTGGAGTTGAGGGAGAGACCTCCTGATGCTCCTTGTTTATGGAAGCCCTTGGGTTAGAGTGTCAAAATGCTATTTTCCCATCAATGGAAGTATACCACGGGATGAGCTTCCATTCATCCGGGCTCGAGCGACTGACAAGAAACGCCCTCGAGTAAGGGATGCTGGCCAATTTGGGGGCTTACCGGTCGCTTGCAAACAACGGCAAGCTGGAAATTTCTCACACCTGAGTTCTCCTTCTGTAGAGGAAGCAGGCAGGTAGGTGGAACTCAGTTGGACAAGACCCTCTCCCCGCGCGCTGCTGGTGGGCCAGCATGCCGTGGGAGCCAGACCTGGGCAGCGTGCTAGGGACTGTCCACGGCAGCATCCTCAATAGCCCCCAAGGCGCCCAACGACGCCTTCTGCGCCTCGGTCACTCCCCTGATCCCAGTGATATTGAGCCGCTCGTAGGGCCGGTCTCGCCGCAAGGTGCGCAGATGCTCGCCACTGTGCAGATCCCAGAGGGTAATGGCCCCGTCGTCCCCGCAACTGGCCAGCCTGCTCCCATCGGGACTCACCTGGAGCCGCTGCACCGTTCCCTGATGCGCTCGCCGTACCCGTACGCACTCTTCGCGCTCGACATCCCACCAGTAAAGCCTCCCATCGCCGCCCCCGCTGACCAGCATCGTGCCGGTCGGACTCCAGGCCACGGTATAGACCATTCCAGGATGAGCCGCGATGCTATGCACCCGTTCCCCGCGCTGCACATCCCACACGAACAGTTCCCCGATGTCTTCCTGCCCCTGGCTCCCACCGCCCGAGGCCAGCTGCGTCCCATCGGGGCTCCAGGCCATGTCGTTCACTCTGCCTTGATGTCCCGGCAATCGCAAAAGCCTCGTGCCGTCCGAGGCGTCCCACACATACACGATGCCATCATCGCCGCCACTGGCCAGCTGCGTCCCGTCCCGACTCCACGCCACCCGGCGGGTCAAGGCTGGCTGCTCACGCACGACCCACTGACGAGAGCCGGTGGACACTTCCCACATCTGCACCTCCTGCCGAAAGCTCCCACTGGCCAGCCGCTGTCCGTCTGGGCTCCACGCCATGCCATAGAAGTTGGTGTAAGGGTCGTCGGGGTCCCTCATGCGCTGCCCACCGGCTCCGGTGATCACGTCCCACACCTGGATGAGATTATCCCACCCGCTGCTGGCCAGCCACCTCCCATCCGGACTCCATCCCACCCCGTACACCAGATAGTAATGACCGCGTAGCAACCTGGGCGGCGTGAGACCCTCCGCATCCCAGATGGCCACCAAAGAATCGGAGCCTCCACTGGCGAGCTGAGCGCCATCAGGACTCCAGGCGATGTCGTAAAGCGAGACGGCGTAACCCTGCATGATCTGCATAGCATGCCCACTTGCGACATCCCACAGACGCAGGGTGCCGTCTGCACTGCCACCGAGCAGTCGACGGCTGTCGGGCGTGAAGGCGAGGCCGAACACCACGCTCTCATACCCGGCCAGCGCCGCCCGGTAGCTGCTGCTCTCGACATCCCAGAGCCAGATCGTTTCGTCAAAGCCGCCGCTGGCCACCGTCCGTCCATCAGGACTCCAGGCCACCGTTTGCACCCGGTCCGTGTGCCCGGCCAGCGTCTGGCGCACGCCTCCACTGGCCACCTCCCACAGCTTGACGGTGCGGTCCCAACTCCCGCTGGCGAGCCTGTTGCCATCGGGGGCAAAGGCCAGTCCCCCCACTGTGCTGCTATGGCCCGTGAGAGCCGCAATGCAGGTCACGGGCGCCGCGTGTCGTCGTCTCTCCCATAGCCGAATCTGTCCGTCGAAGCTGCCGCTGGCCAGCAGGTGACCGTCCGGGCTCCAGGTGATCGCATACACCTCATCAGGATGCGAGAGTGTGGCGAGGAGCGTGCCAAGGTGGGGATCCCAGAGCCGCACGGTCGCATCTATTCCCCCGCTGGCCAGCAGGCTGCCGTCGGGGGCAAACGCCACCGAAGTGATCGTGTTGGTATGCCCGCCCGACCACAGGAGGGAGTGTGAGAGCCTCCCAGGCTCCTCTCCTGGCCCTGCCTGTCCCCCAGACAGGGTGCCACGCTCCACGTCCCACAGCTTGACCAGGCCATCCTGACCTCCGCTGGCCAGGCGTCGTCCGTCCGGGCTGAAGGAGAGAGCCCGGATAATGTCGGTGTGGGCCTGCCAGACCAGGTGCAGCATCCGGCCTGCCTCTTTCCACACCCACACTTCCCCCCGCCTGCCGCCTGCCGCCCAATACTGCCCGTCAGGGCTGGCGGCCACCGCCCAGATGGGACCGAAGGTCGAGGTAAAGACGCAGTCCTGGAGCCTCGCCCCGGCAAGCGTCGTATCCTGCATCTCGACGCCTTGCAGATACACCCCGCGCAGCGACAGCCGCGACAGGTCGAGACCACGCAGGTGCCCGCGCTGCTCAGCCAGCAGCGCCAGCACGTTGGCCGGTCCGTAGCCCTGGGCGGAGTCTTCCAGTGCGCGCTGCTGCTCCAGCAGCCCAAGCAGGTGCTGCTCCAGATCAACTCGCCCCCGGTACACACTCCGTACCTGCGCGAGCAGCGGAGTCACAATGAGCCGCTCCTGAGTCTGGCGCACGTATTCTTTGGCGGTGGCCAGTGCCAGGCCCTGCTCGACCAGCCGGGAGAGCCGGCCCTGCTCGATCTCGCTGGCCACCTCGGCGACGAGGCGTGCCGTCGCATACTCCAAGACCACCGACTGCAGCGTGAAGCTGCCCGGGCGCCGCCCCAGTTCGATCAGCGAGCGGCGGCGCAGCGCCTCCACGGCGTCCAGCACCATGGCACGTGGTTGGGGCGTACCGAGCACTGCCAGCAGCTCTTGTAGGCTCACCAGCTCGCGCAGGATCGCCAGCCACAGCAGCACGCTCTGCTCGAGCGCTGAGAGGCGCGCGAATTGCTCGTCCAGCAACTCGCGCACCCCACCAAAGACCACCTCGCCCTGTTTCAGGAAGGGGGCGATCTCACCCCCAAAGAGCTCCACGATGGTCTCGGCCACAATTTTGAGGGCCAGGGGATTGCCCACGTACGCCTCGATCAGCCGCGCCTGTTCAGCCGTGCTGCCTGCGACCCCCTTTTCGGCCAACAACTGTTGGCACGCGTCGGCCTCCAGCCGGGCGAGGCGCAAGGTACGCACCGGCGCCCGGCTGCCTTCCAGAGCCACGAGGTCGCTCGGTTTCTCCCGGCTGGTCAGCAGCAAGCAGCTCTGATGCTTGGTCTCGGCCACCCGGCGCAGCAGCCACCCGAAGTCCTCGTAGCCCGCACGCATATGACCCGTCCCCTCCCCTTCCGCTAGCAGCACTTCCAGGTTGTCCAGCACCACGAGGGCACGCTGGTCACGCAAGTACTCCAGCAGCAGGCCCAGGCGTCGGTCCAGGCTAGCGGGCACTTCCCGCAGCGGTTGCGGTGCGAGGACTTGAAGACACTCATCCAGCAGAGCTTCACATGCGGGGGCATCGCGCAGGGAGCGCCAGAGCACCACCTCGAAGTGCGCCGCCACCCGATGCATCACCCTCACCGCGAGTGCCGACTTGCCGATGCCGCCCATGCCCAGCACACTCACCAGCCGACAGTCCTCCTCGACCACCCACTCCGAGAGCAACGCCAGCTCCCGCTCGCGCCCATAGAAGCTTGGCACCACCGGCGCCTCGCCCCAATCTACCCGCGGCCCCGGTGCGAGCCGAGGGCGTGGTGCGCCCAGCAGCCCATGCAGCCACAGCTCATCCAGGAGGATCTTCTGGTGGGCCGCCCTCCAGAGGGTACGGATCTCCTCGGTCTCGCGCCCGGCGGGAAAGGCGTGCTGCTGCACCCCCAGGGTAATGAGCTGTTTGAGGTTTTCAGCTTTGGGGTAGCTGAGGCCTGCCTCCCACTGCGCCACCGCGCGCCGGGAGATCCCCAACACATCGGCCAGGCCTGCTTGCGTCAGACCGATGGTCGTCCGCAGCGTCAGCATCAGCTGACCGAAAGCATAGTCTCGCTCACCATACAAGGATCTGTTCAAAAGCGGTCTCCTTCCACGTGATCCAGCGGACTATGAAGTGATGTGAACTAACAAGAAAACTAATGAACAGTGACCTTCCGAGGTTTCACCAGTATACTTACCGATGTCGGATGTGATCCATGCAGGTCCACGCTGATTGAGGAAGGTTTGGGGGAATGAGAAGTCGACTCCAGACGCTTCCTCTGACTTCATCCCTTGATGATAGCACATGTGTTGACAAACGACCAGGACGTTTTCAAGCCTTGCGAATCAATGCAAGCAGTAGAAGTGAACGGGTCAATTTCACCGATTGACCCAACCGACTCACCCAAAGGAGTACCAAATGACAGTTCTCACACACCATGAACAGCAAGAAATCGACCGCGCTAATACAGAGGGGAAGCAGCCGGTCGTGTTCGTCCACGGCCTCTGGCTGCTCTCATCCAGTTGGGACCGCTGGCGCGCGCTCTTCGAAGAGCATGGCTACACCACGCTCGCGCCGGGCTGGCCCGATGACCCGGACACCGTCGCACAGGCGAATGACGACCCGGAGGTCTTTGCCCACAAGCGTATTAAGCAGGTCACCGATCACTACGTTGACGCCATCCGCCAGCTCAAGAGGAAGCCCGCCGTTATCGGCCATTCCTTCGGCGGCCTCATCGCGCAAATGGTGGCCGGGGAGGGCGTAGCAGCCGTGACGGTCGCCATCGATCCCGCTCAGTTCCGCGGCGTGCTTCCCCTGCCGCTCTCGGCGATCAAGTCGTCATCGGCGGTTCTGGGCAATCCCCTCAACTACACCCGGGCCGTCCCGCTGACCTACGAGCAGTTCCGTTATGCCTTCGCTAACGCCGTCAATGAGAACGAAGCCCGCGAGTTGTACGAAAAGTACTCGGTCCCCGGTTCCGGCACACTAGTCTTCCAGGCTGCTGCCGCCAACCTCAACCCCTGGACGGAAGACCAGGTCAACACCAAGAACCCCAAGCGTGGCCCACTCTTGCTCATTGCGGGCGAGGAAGACCATACGGTCCCGTTGGCGGTCGCCACGGCTGCTTACCAGTTGCAGCAACACAATCCCGCGGTCACCGAGTTCCGCACAATCCCCAATCGAGGACATTCCCTGGTCATTGACCATGGGTGGCGTGATGTAGCTGAGATCGCCCTCGCCTTCATCTCCCAACAGCTCTCGATCGGTTAGATGAGAAAGGCCTGGAGGTGTCTCTTCCATTCTGGAAGCGAAGCAGGAAATGCATCAGTGTAACTAACGTGGTGCTGGTTCACGGGGCCTGGGCGGACGCCTCCTGTTGGAGAGCCGTCATCAGCGGGACCAATCTTCGCGTTGATGGCGGTTCAGTTACCAATGTATAAAGCAGAGCTATTCCAGGAAAGGAGTGCATTATGAGTCATCCGATCCCGTTCACCGTCCGCGCTGATGATTTACTTCGTCACCTGCAAGATTTGCGGTCCGGCACCTACGAGGGAGCCATGAGCCGCGGTGCCAAAGAGGTCGTGTATCGCCAGGGTATCAACCTGCTCAGGCCAGTCGCCGTGGAGATCTTAGAGGAGGCCAATACCTTGTTCTTACACGGCACGGGAAATGTGCAGGTGATCGGCCCTGAAGAAGATGGTTCTGGCGGCCTGGTGACCCGCTTTGAGCTCAGCTGGCCTGAACAGCGAGCGGCACGAGTCATCCGGGGTCCAAACGGGCCACTTCAGCCGGTGCGTCTTGTGGTCAACTACTCCCAGGGCTTCCATCATCCTCACCTCTCTGGAAGTAGCGCAGGCTTTTGGCCGTTTCAAGTCACCAGCGCGGCCGATGCCAGGCGTCAGAAAGGCGTCCTGGCTGCCATTGTCGAGTTAGAACTGCATCAGCGCATCTTTGAAACCGATTGGCGTATTCTGCCCATCTCCTCCCAGTTGGAATGAACGCCTTCTTGCCTCGGTCAAGGTTGCCGGAATGGCCTATGAGGCCAAGAGACATACATTTGCATGAATGGATGCCTATGAGCACCTCTCCTGCCCGAAAACGTTCATCTGTTTTACGACCGAGGAGGGTGCCGAAGAGCATGTGCAGGCAGGTGCCATGACCCTCTTGCACCAGCGTCTCTTCGATTGGTTGGACGAAACGTGGGCTATGAACGATTCCCACGACGAAAGGTAGGTAGTAACCAGGACTTTTCTACGCCGCATCGCGGTTCCGGATCATCGAGGGCTCTCCCGAGCCGCCCGATTGGCTCGAGATCTTCGAGACCGACCAGCAAGATCCGTTGACCGCGTACGCGCGCTCACTCGGGGCGCGAGCGCCTCGGCTGCCGGCCGCGGAGATTCGTCAACGGAACTCCGGCTCCTTCCGGCTCGTCTCGGTCTACCCACCCGGTCCGTGACGGGTACCACGCCCCCGAGCACTCAGCCATTGGCCGCGACATCCCGGCTGGTGCGGGCGCGCTGGGCGCGTTTTCGTCGAGTCGGTGATGGTTCAAGCAGTGAAAGAAGAGCGTCCTCTTGCCCTGGGATGTGTTACGCTGGCTGGAAGGTTATGGGCAAATTCCCGATAACGAAGACAATACCGGTATGGATACCAACCGGTACGCCTTCGACGCGCTTCAGGTCTTTCAATTGCTCTAGCATCATAGGCAGGACAATCTTCGCTTCGAGGCGGGCCAGGGGAGCGCCGACACAGAAGTGGATGCCGTGACCAAAGGCAAGATGGCGATTCGGCTCGC